>Ga0114999_10008149_pt1 | contig 11734 bp, 10 predicted proteins | sample ArcticOcean_MG_C_3_FD_89820 | JGI IMG/M metagenome (GOLD analysis project Ga0114999, IMG submission 89820) | Marine microbial communities from western Arctic Ocean - ArcticOcean_MG_CB8_126 | ecosystem: Environmental > Aquatic > Marine > Oceanic | place: Arctic Ocean: Canada Basin | collected...
GACCGCGCCGGCTGCCCCCAGGGTGACGATAACGACGCCCACGCCGGCCGCGACGAGGTGCCGCGCCGCGTCGTCGGACCCGCTCCCAGCGCGCCCGAGATCACCAGCCACGATGGCAACCTCCAGTTCGTTGGCTACCAGGACGTCCAGAATTTCGAGGATATCTGCGGGAATGGGCGCGGCCGGCGCGACGTTGAGGATGGTTCGCACGCCGTGGGCATGGGCAGCGCGGATCGCGATCCAGTTTTCGTCGGCCTGGGTTTCCATCTGTAGGAGCAGCGTGGTCTCCGCGCGGGGTTCATCGAGCTGGCTGGCTAGGGAATCGAGATTGACGCCATTGGCGGCGACGATCTGATTTTCGCCACTGGGGTCGACCGAAATCATGGCGATGCCAGTGTGACCGGGGCGGCGAACGATGCCGGTTATGTCGATGCCCGCCGCTTCGAGGGGCGCCAGCGCCAGGTCCGCGAAATCGTCCGCGCCGACCGAGCCGACCATCGCAACCTGCGCGCCGGCCCGGGCGGCGGCGAGGGCCTGGTTGGCGCCTTTGCCGCCGGGGTAGGTGTCGTAGTGGGTGGTGGCGATGGTCTCGCCGGGGCCCGGCAGACGCGCGACCAAGGTGACCAGATCCAGATTAATCGAGCCGAAAACGGTAATCACAGCCGGGCAAGACGCTCTGTCAGGAGTTGGAAAAAGCCATCCGCATCGATCGAGTGGATCCAATTCGCGTTCGCCGGCCGGCCGGTAACGCCCCAATAATCAACCACCGTCGCGCCCATGGTCAGCTCCGAGCCGGTTTCCACCGCTACGTAGACCTGCTTGCCGGCGAACAATGCGGGCCGCAGGAGGAATGCAATCGTGCAGGGGTCGTGCAGAGGACCGCCATCGCCGCCATATTTTTCCATATCGTGGCGGTCATAGAAATCGAGCATCTCGCGCACCGTGCGCGCAAGGTCGGTGCCAACCGCTGAGATCGCCTCGAGGCGGGCTGGCGTCGTCAACGCCTGGTGGGTGACGTCGAGCGACATCACGGTGATCGGGCGCCCGCAGGTAAACACCACATGCGCGGCGTGGGGATCGACATAGATGTTGAATTCCGCCGCCGGCGTGACATTGCCGCCTTCGCGAAAACCGCCGCCCATCAACACGATTTCATCGATTTTGGGGATAATCGCCGGCTCTTTGACGAAGGCCGCCGCGATGTTGGTCAGTGGACCCGTTGGGACCAAGGTTATTGAGGCGTCATCGGCAGCACGCAGCGTATCGACGATGAAATCGACCGCGTGCTGAGATTGCAGCGGTAGTTTGGGCTCGTAGATATCGACCCCATCGATCCCGCTCTTGCCGTGGACGTTTTCTGCTGTGACGAGCTCGCGCACCAGCGGTCGCGAGCAACCGGCAAACACCAACGCCTCGCTCGCCCCGGCCATCTCGCAGATCAAGCGGCCATTGCGCTGCGTAAGTTCCAAGGGCACGTTGCCGGCGACGGTCGTGATCCCGAGCACGTCAAGTTCGTCGGGCGATGCCAATGCCAGCAACAGCATCAGGGCATCATCTTGCCCGGGGTCGCAATCGATGATGATAGGGCGGGCGGCCATGGTTGGTCTTATCCCCGTTTCTTCACGAATCCGTCGTCGAGCATTTGTTGGAAGTGTTCGCACAGCGTGTCTTCGATCGGACGATAGTTGATGCCAAGCTGCTCGCGACTGCGCGTGTTGTCACATTTCCAAGGGAAACCGACGTTGGCAGAAACGAAATCGCGCGCGAGTCCGACGAACGGTCCAACTAGCCACACCATGAACTTCGGCAGAGTCTTTTTCGGGAAGGGGTAGGTGTCGCCAAAGCGCTCCCGCAATACATTCGTCATACTGAGGATCGAACGGCCTTCCCTGCACAGGATATGGCGGCCATTGGCAGCATCGGTATAGGCGGCCTGCAAATGGGCCTCGGCGACATCGCGCACGTCGACTACACCAAAGGCGAGATCGGGCACCCCTGATTTGAAAGTGCCGTCGGCAGCCTGAACCATGAACCGATTGCTGACCCCGTCGGCATTGCCGAGCAATGACGGTCCCAGAACGAAAGCGGGATTGATGACCACAAGATCATATCGATCTTGCACCTTGGCGATGTCCCACGCCGCCTTCTCGGCGAGTGTTTTGGAATAGGAATAGGGCTGGTGCGTGGGGCTGCCCGAGGTATTCCAGATCTCCTCGGTGAAAACCCCATTGGGCGCCGATTGTAGGTCCCGATTGTCGCCGTAGATCGCCGCACAGCTTGACGTCAGAACAACCCGGCTTACGCTTTCGGTTTGTCCCGCGCTATCCAACACGGTCTTCACGCCATTGACCGCAGGATGAATGAGTTCCGTTTCGGGGTCCTTGATGTCGCGTATCTCGAAGGGGGACGCGGTGTGGTACACGATCCCGCAGCCCTGCATCGCATCTGCGAACGAGCCAGTTTTGGTGAGGTCGGCGGCGAACAGCTTGAGGTCGCCCGGCGCGCTATCCGCGAGCCGTTTAAGGTGCTTTGTTTTGGCGGCATTCGATGGATCGCGAACCGTACCGTGGACGGTCACGCCCTCATCGAGCAGGCGTTTGACGATCCAGGAAGCGATGTAGCCGTTCGCTCCCGTGACCAGGGCCGGTTTCGATCTATCTATGTCCATAGCGGCACCTAAATACACTCAGGTAAGTTTCGCAACATCGATTCCCCGCCGGACTGGTTCGCACGCCTACTTGCTTTCGAGCGTGTTGATCGCGTCCCAATCCAACGGCGGCGGATCATGCTCGAACTGCCGAGCCAATTTCGCGAGAACCTCGCTGGCGCTATTGCCATCCGCAGCCAGCTTCTCGAACGCGTTCGCGGCGTCGGAAAATTGTCGATCTCGGTAGGCGGCTAACGCCTCGCTGAATTGGGTGATTAGATACATGCCTCGGTTGGCAATTTCCCCGGCGATGCCGATCGGCTCATAGATATCCACGCCGCCCTCGCGCCCGACCACGCGGACACGGTCGATCTCACGAAAGAGGAGATGGCTTTGGCAGCGTGAGCGCGTATCTGCGCTCGCTAACAGAGTGGTGCCGTAGACTTTGTTCACGCCTTCGAGGCGCGACGCCAGGTTCACGGCGTCGCCCATCACTGTGTAGTTGAGGCGTCGTCGCGATCCCATATTACCAACCAGAATTTCGCCCGTGTTGAGACCGATACGCGCCGATACCACGGGATTACCGGGGAGCGTAAAGTCTGATTGCATGGACTGCAGTCGGGCGTGGCAGGCGAGCGCGGCCTCAACCGCATGGGTTGCATGGTCGGGATCATCGTGCGGGGCACCGAATACGGCGACGATGGCATCGCCGATATACTTGTCGACGAAGCCCCCATGCGCCTCGATGATGTCGCTCATCGCCGACAAATATTCGTTCATGAACGCCAACAACGCGGAAGGCGCCAGACCTTCGGAAATGGCCGAAAACTTGGCGATATCGGAGAACATAACGGTTAGCTCGCGGGTCTCGCCGCCCAGCGCGGGCCGCACGTTATTGGCGACCATTCGATCGACCACCGCTGGCGCGAGATAGAGCGCGAAAGTGCAGCGTAGAAAGCGTTTGTCCTTGTCGGAGATAGCGAACCGGTAGCCGAGTGTCGCAACGTAGACAAAGCTTGCGCCGACCAACGGGTCAATCAGCGGCAGTACTAATCTGCCGGTGAACAGCGTCGTTGCCAACCCGACCCACACCACGGCGGATACGCCGACCACGACTAAGGCGGAACTCGGCTTCATTCCCATTACGGCCGCAACGGTGAGGATAAGAAGCGGTAGCGCCAGCAGCGCATAGGGCAGCGGCGGGAATTCCTCCAGCGCCTGGCCCAAGATAAGATTGTTGATCGCCTGTGCCTGCACGAGGACGCCGGGAAGTGTGTCGCGGGCGCCACCGACCGCTGGGCGGGCCGAATCCGAAAGGGCACAACGCGGCGCGGACCCGCCCGGATTGGGCGTCGTCGCCAATCGCATGGAGGTTAACTTAGGATCTTCAACATCGAGCACGGTGCCAATGAGGACGACCTTGCGGGCGAGATGGGCGTTGAGAAAATCACCGGGGCCGCGATCGAGACAGGCGTAGATATCGGCGAGCGAGAAAATTGGAATGGAACCCGGGGCGGTATCGAAGTTGATGGCGAGGGCGTTGCGATCGGCGCCAGGTACGTCGTAGTCGCCCAAGCGCAGACGGTCGCGATCATTGCTGGCATCAAGGCCGCGTGCGCGAAGCGCGAGTTCCAGCGCCATCGACGGGTCCCAGCGGATGCCGCTGGCGGTTTCGCTGGCCAAGAACAGCGGCACGCGACGAACGATGCCATCGCTATCTTCGACGAGGTTTAGGGCGCGAATGTTGCGGTGGTGGCCAACCGCGAAGCTCTGCGCCGGAAATGGTGCGATCGGCTTTTCGCTGTGCTGAACTTTGCCAAGCACGGCCTTGCCGTTCTTCGAAGCGGCCCGCAGGGCGAGCAGGAAATCACGATCGAAGCCTTTGAGGTAAATCGACGCGGTGGTCGGGAATATGACATCGAAGCCAACCACCTTGGCGCCTGCTTTCACCGCCGCATTGACCACGCGCGCGAGTTGAGGGGGGGTCCATAGAACCTTGGGGATATTGGCAAAGGGCTCGGTTCGGTAGGTCTCTTCGTCGAGTGCGATGACGACGGTGGGCGAGGTATTGCGTGACGCAGTAACGATCTGGTAACGCAATGCGTGCAAGGCGTCGATCGATATCAGTTCGAGCTGTTCAAAAAACGGCAGAGCAAGGATCGCGCAAACAGTCCCGACGATCGCACCGGCGACCGTTAGCTCTCTTCGTCTCATCGGTCGGTGACTAAAACTGAATCAGGCGGGATAGCAGGGGCGCTGGCCCATCGGCTGCGAAGCGATCAATTCGGAAAACAATCGATTCGCTGCCGACGGACGCGCGGTAGAGTCCGCCGCGTTTCAGCGTAACCCCAGATTTAGCAAGATCGATTTGCGGCGCGCCAAACTGAACGTTGATGGGGTCATCCGGGCGGTCGAGGCGCTCGATGATCAGTTGGTTGCCGGCGCGCGATCCTAGCCTGGCAACATTAAGAAACGGGCTGAGCGAAAAAACGCGAAGCTCCGCTTCATGCATGCTTTCGCTCGCACCCTTGTTGCGAAACACCTGCGCACCGCTTTTGCCGGTTTGTTCTTTGGTCAGACGTATGTTGCCGCCGCCGCACTCGACGAGTTCGCGTTCAACCGTACCGCCGGTCACGTTGCTTTGCTCGCCGCCGATGGTTACCCGGCCGCCGTTGATGACTTCGCGGATACAGGATGCGAGGTAGCCGACTACAAGAATGCTCTTGGCACCGAGGTCGATGGTCTGTCCTTCATCCAGGAAATCGAATAGCTCTAGCTTAACGCCGGGCGCAGAGACGTCCTCGATTACGGCAACTGGGCCAGCCGCGATCGCTTGGGCGTGCGCGAGGCAGGCTGTCGTCGCGATCAACATCGCCGCGAACGTTGCGAAACGAAAAAACCCTTCGCTCATTACCGCGCGTGCCACGTTCGACTTAGTTGCGCTTCTTGACGAATAAGAAATCGCCGCCCTCGTGCCCGGCCTTGCGAATATCGGCATAGCGTGGCGTTTGGTCTGCGTCGAGAACCACCGGCCGTTTTATTTTGTCGAACAAAGTCTGGCCGTCGAGTATGTCGGGTTTTTCGTTCAGCGCTTGCAGGAAGGCTTTGGCAAACACCGAATGACCGCCACCGCCACTGTCGGTAACCGGCTCCAAACCTCCCGAAGCCAGAGCGGTTCGCGATCGCATCTTAATCATTCGCTTGATCCAGGCGCTACGCGCTTCCTGGGTCGGCAATTGGACATTGGCATCGCGGACCAAGGTGCCGGAATAGCACGAATCAGCGACAATCATGACGTGCTTGGCGCGAATCGCGCGGATCATATTGGTGACCGAGGTTACCTCAATCCAATTCGTCGGATCGTCGCGCTCCGCATCGACCGGCAGCCAGTATCCCTGCTCGGTTACCTGATCGAGCACGGCATGGCCGACGTAGTAGATAAGCAGATTGTCGTTGGTCTTGAGATCGCGGCCATAGCCGGCCAGCACTTTGACGACATCGCGCCGATTGGCGTTGGTCAGCAGTGTAACGTCGAACCCGTAATCGCGTTTCAAAACGTCTGCCACCGCGGTTGCGTCGGCGACGGCCGTCTTCAGGGCGACGAGATCGTCGTATTCGTTATTGCCGATGATGAGCGCGTGGTAACGGCCGAAATGAAGCCCCGATAGCGAGGTGACCGGTTCGGTTTTGCGAGACGCGGTTTGTGTCGCGCTTGGTAAGGTTTGTGCTGGTTGTTCCGGTTGCTTGGAAATGGCGGCGGGTGGCTGTTTCTTTGCGATCTGGGGCGCGGCGCCGCGCAACTGCAGAGACACTACCTCAGAATTTTCTTTGCCCCCGTAAAGTGGCCCCTCGTCCAGCGCACCGTCTCTTTGACGATGATACCGGGGTTGGGCGCGAACCAGAATTTCCGCTCGTAGCCTACCGAATTCGTGGTCTTATTCGCCGCGCAAGAAGCGCGCGCGGTCTGGACAATCACAAATACATCGAACGTGCCGGCGGGTGTTGTCAGGCTCTCCCGGCTTTCGACTTTAGCTCTTATACGAAATCTACCGTTTGCCTCGTTATCGCCAAATCCCCCATTGGTGACGGCGGTGATCGAATAATCGGAAGATTTTCCAACCTCGAGCGGCCAAAGCGCGCCGAGTTTCTTCGCTTCACGATCGGAAAGTTCTAACTCGCGAACACGCGTAATGCGACCGGCGCAGGATGTCCGCGAAAGAAAGGTCAGGAAATCGCCGTGCGGCTTGAGCGGGCCGACGATCTCCAGACCATAAGCCCGTGCATAGGTTTCACCGCCCTCCAATCGGCAGCGAAGGAAACCATTCGAACTGTCGACCACGGTGCATGTGCGGTCGGAGTATGTGATCTGGGTACCATTTGGCGCAGATTTATAGGCTGCCGCGGCCTCGTCGAGCGTGGCCAGACAGGCACCGGCGGCGAGCACGACGAGAGCGCTCAAAAAACGGGCCGGCTTGAGGGCGGGACGACAATGGGTCATCGGCCCAAGACTGCCATTCGCGGGAGACGAACCGAAGGCTGTCATTAAGGCTAACGCACGGCATAATGGTCCGGCCCAGTATCTCACCAATATCCCAAATGAGTGACGATGGCCGCCACTGCTCAACGTTCCGCCTCGGGCAACAAAGCGCGTGAGGCGTTGTCCGAGACGATCTAGAGAATTCCGTCGACAGCCGATTTCGCGGCGGCCGCGGAGCGGTTTGCGGATTATCCCGAACCCACACTGATTGGGCCCGGGCCACGGGCCTTTCTGCATGAATTGGTAAAAGCTTGCGACGCCAAAGCGGCGCTGGAGATTGGCACCTACTTCGCAGGGACCACCCGTGTTCTAGCCGAAGCGGCATGTTATATTGGCGCGGTCGTTGTCACGATCGACGCAAGCGGCGATCGTGCGCCTATTGTGGAAAAAATCGTCGCCACCTGGCCCGAGGAACTTCGTGACCTCACGACCTTCGTTCCCCATCTTTCATCGATGTTCTTCGAAATGTTCGAACGAACCCGGAGTTTCAAGTTTGAGGTTCTGTTCGTCGACAGAGACCATAGCTATCGCGGTGCATTGTTCGACCTTATCAATTGCGCCAACTAGGCGCAGCCCAATGCCGTTATCGTGGTCGACGATTACGACTTGCCACCTGTGTTTTCTGCAGCCCAGGATTTTCTTGCACTCAATCCCGAGTGGCGGGAATTGAGTGGCGCTTACGACCAAGCTATCAGCAGCGATCCCTTTACGGGCATGCGTTCTTCAGCAGACGGCCTGCCCTTCCTCGTCTTGATCGGTCCCTCGGCCGCTTCGGTTGGGGTCCGACCAACCAACTTCAGCCTCGGAGAGCTGGCATAAGATCGCGTCTATGGCGTGACCGTGCCAATCGCTGATGGTAGTGGTCGGGGCCGGCTGCACGCCAAATTTGTGATCGATTCCGTCACGACCGAGGCAATGCGATCGAGTTCGGCCGCCACCTTCGCATCTGTCAACGGCGGCGAGGCGGTCGTAACGATAAAGCTCGATCAACCCCTAGCGCCGACCTTTGTCGATGCTGCAACGAACAATTGCGACATCAGTCTGGTATGGGAAAGCGACGAAAACGGTCTGCTGGAACTCGCAGGAGATCCTGAGTTGATCACCGATCCATAGTGCTATTGCGGGCCTCCAGGCGACCGATCGCTATCGCGATCAACAGGCAACCTCCGCCGAGCACGGGAAACATCCAGACCGCGCCACTCCAGCCGCTGAATTTCAAGACCAGGAAAGCGAGCAAAGGCGGCCCAACGAGTTGGCCGATGAAAGAGCCCTGGATCACGATCCCAGAGACCAACCCGATCTGGTCGACCGAGCCGGCGTGGCGCGGAATGGCACCAAATACGGCGCCAGGTATCAGCCCTGCGGTAAGTGGATAAAGGCACGCGAATATTGCCCGTGCCGTATCGCCTAATCCGTCGGCGAAGATCCCGAACGGCAGCACGACGATGCCGAGGCTGCCGAACGCCATAATGTGCCAGCGCTGAATCCGCCGCCAATCGCTCAAATGACTGCCGATGATATTGGCCGGTACGAACAAAAAAATGAACGCTGCGCTGGCCAACGCCGCGACTTCGATCGATAGATTCAGTTCCTCGAACAGAAAGGACGGGAGCCAGGTCTGAACTGCGAAGCTGGCGATGCCCATGACCAGAAACATTGCGCTCAACAGCCAGGGGCCGGGCGTGGCCATTACCCGCCCGGTTCCACCCAGGGAAGGGGGCCGGGCTTCTACAACACGCCCGCGAGAAACCACCAGGATGAACGCAATCAGCGTCAGGACGCACAACACCGCATTCACACTAAAAAATCCGCGCCATCCCAACGGCCCTAGAAGCCCAGCGGAGGCGGCAACAATGAGTGTGAAGCCGAGTGGAAAAAATGCTGACCAAATACCAAGGACGAGGCCGCGATCACGCGCGGCGCTCGCGGCGACGACGAACGGCGTCCCGGCGACAAACATCGCTAGCAAGCCAGCCCCTTCGAGAGCGCGGGCCAGCAGCAGCAACCAGATTGATTCGGTGGCCACCGCAAGCAGGGCACCGCCGGCCAGGAATAGAAGGCCCAAAACAATGGTCCGTCGATTACCGATGCGATCGGCCATGAAGCCGGCGATGCCGCCTGCGATTGCGCCAATGAGGTTGGCGATCGACGCCACCCAGCCTGCGGCCAGCATGTCGATCCCAAGATCGTCAGCGATCGCGGGAAGTACCGGCGCTGATTTTCCCAACTGCATGGCCGCGATCACAGCGGCGGCGACAATCGCAGCGACAACCAGCCACTGGGTCGAGCCCAGGGGATGTTGAGCGTCTTTCGACAGCGCCACCCGAATATCTCTCGTCAGTTGTTGGGGGTGGCGCTAGGCGAGATTGAATTCGGCGGCTGTGATGTTGAGCGCGCGCGCGGCTATGTCCGCCATTTCGTCGATCTGTTCGCGGGTCGTGATCAGGGGCGGTGCGAACAGAATGGTGTCGCCGATCTCGCGCATCGCCAGGCCGAGCTTGATGCAGTGCTCGTTATAGGTTTCGCCGACCTTCAGGTTTTGATCGAAGCGTTCACGGGTGTCCTTGTTGCTCACCAGCTCGATCGCGCCAAGGAGCCCGACCGAGCGAACCTCGCCGACCAGCGGATGTGCGGCAAGCGCGCCCATCTTCTCGGCGAGGTAGGGACCGGTATCCTCACGAACCTGCTCAATGATTTTCTCATCCTCGATGATGCGGATATTTTCCAGCGCCACGGCGCAGGCGACGGGATGACCCGAATTGGTAAACCCGTGATAGAAAGCCCGGCCCGCCTCGAACAGCGCGCTCGATACCCGCTCGCCAATCATCACGCCCGAGAGCGGAACGTAGCCAGAGGTGACGGCTTTGGCGAATGTCAGCATGTCGGGCTCGAGGTCGTAGGTTTGGCAGCCAAACCAGTTCCCGGTTCGGCCGAAGCCGCAGAGCACCTCGTCAGCCACGAACAGAATGCCGTAGTCACGGCAAATGCGCCTTATTTCCGGCCAATAGGTGGCCGGCGGGATGCGTAAACCGCCGGCGCCCTGAACGGGTTCGGCGACAAATGCCGCCACCCGGTGCGCACCGACTTCCTTGATTTTGTCCTCCAGCGAGCGCGCCGCAACCAGCCCGTATTCTTCCAGCGTCATGTCGCCGCCATTGCCATACCAATAGGGTGAGGCGACGTGCTCGAAGAACGGCAGCGGAAGGTCCTCCTGATCTTGCATGTGCGGCATGCCGCCCAAACTTATCGAGGCCATCGTTGAGCCGTGATAGGCGAGGTCGCGGCCAATCAGTATCTTGCGCTCGGGCTCGCCTTTTAGCTGCCAATAGTGGCGCGCCAATCGCACCACGGTATCGAGCGCTTCCGAGCCTGACGACGCAAAAAACACATGATTGAGCCCATTTGGCGTTAATTCAGCGAGTTTTTCGGCCAATTCGATCGATGGGGTCGTCACCATGCCGAAGTGGTGGTTGTAGAAAGCCAGTTCGCGCATCTGGCTTGCCGCCGCTTCAATTAGTTCTTCCCGGCCATAGCCAAGGGCGACGTTACCGATGCCTGCCAGTCCATCCAGGAACTTGTTGCCTTCCGAATCCCACAGATAAATCCCCTCGCCGCGCACAATGATGCGCGCGCCACGCTGGGCGAGGACGTTGTGGTCGGAAAAAGGATGCAGTTGGTGCGCCGCATCGAGCGCCTGCCAATCCGTGGTCGACCTGCTCGCATGCGCGGGCTCTGACACGAGGTATCCTTTCAATTTACACGGGTCGCTCGGGGTGGGTCAGACGATTCGGGTTTCCATCCAAGCCGCCGCGGAGAGAAGTTGATCGTCTTGACCATAACTGCCGACCACTTGCACACCGACCGGCAAGTTGTTGGGGCCGAGGTGTCCGGGCAGGTTAACGCTGGGCGCTTGCAAGAACGTCCACATGCGACTGAACAGCGGATTGCCCGTCGCGTCGAGACCTTCGGGCGCTTCACCGGGCGCGCTGGGCGTGAGCAATACATCGAAACTGATAAATAGATCGGTCAGCATCTGCCGGCAGCGATCGCGCGTCATCAAGGCTTGCGCATAGTTCTCGTACGAAACCGATTGGCCGGCTTCGATCAACCCCCGAATCTTGTCGCTCAATAATTTGTTGTGCTCGTCATATTCATATCTGAAGTTGCGCGCACACTCGAAAAGCATCACCCGATTTTGCAGATCCACCAGGGTTGGAAAAGGATCCGGCATGCCGATGTCTTCGACATGGGCGCCTGCCGCCGACAGTTTTTCCGCGGCTAATTCGACGGCTTGCTGGGTTTCCGGGGACGCCTCGGACCACTGTGGCGTCCGGCACAGCCCGACCCGCGGCGCGGTGGCGCGGGGTTTGATGTCGGGGGCGGCGCCAATCAGGGCTGCGCGCATGAGCGCGAGATCGGCGACGCTGCGGGCAAACACGCCCAGACTATCGAGCGACTGGGCCGCCATTTTCACGCCCGCGAGACCGAATTGACCATGCGTGCATTTGTACGCCGCGGTGCCACAAAACGATGCCGGCCGAATCACCGAA
>Ga0114999_10008150_pt1 | contig 11734 bp, 8 predicted proteins | sample ArcticOcean_MG_C_3_FD_89820 | JGI IMG/M metagenome (GOLD analysis project Ga0114999, IMG submission 89820) | Marine microbial communities from western Arctic Ocean - ArcticOcean_MG_CB8_126 | ecosystem: Environmental > Aquatic > Marine > Oceanic | place: Arctic Ocean: Canada Basin | collected...
AATGAGATTACTGATGACAATATAGACGCATCAACTGATCCTACAAAAACGGAGAATACAAATGTTCAGCCTACTTCTAAGCAAGAAGAACAAAACAAAACTCCAGCCAAAGTTGCAGACTCTGAGGGAAAAACTCCAGCACCTACAGCAACTCCTGAAGTTACTGAATCACCTGTTAAAGGTTCTGAAGGTGATGGGAGTGGAAGTGTATCCGCCGCAAAAGAAATTAAAAGTGAGAAGCCTGCTCCTAAAGTAGATCCAGCTACAGCTGCCCTAGAAGAAGATTTTGAGCCATCGGCAGCTGATCTAGAAGAAGTCGGTAAAAAAAGTATAGCTAAGAAGAGATTAACTCCTCCAAGCAAGCGAATAGGTAGGGACATCCCTATAGGAGAAATAAGTAAACAAACTCTTCAGACAGTATTCCCTGAGCTATTTAAAGATGGTGCTCTTATAGACCTTAGTACAGCAAATGAGCAGCTACTTTCTGAGGTGGCCAAGATACTAGAGCTAGGAACAGAAGCCACTGTAGGGGAGATCACAGCCGCTCTGGGTAAACTACCTAATACTAAGAACTTTCTTGAGACTACCGCTCCGGAGAAGTTACTTCCATTACGTAAAGATGGGGATAAGGGTCTTGTAGGTAATAGTCCTGAGACTCTGTTAGGTGTTCTAGGTAAGAAGATTACAGATTTTATTAACTTCTTCCAACCTAAAGGTATTCACAGTATTGCTACGGATATATTTAATAGAGCATTAGCAGGGAAAACAGAACTATTAGAAGACTCTTTAGTAGACCTAGGGATTAGTGAGAAGTCAGCTGGAATTTTAGCTAAAGACTACGTAGCTTTCTCTAAACGGTATTCCAAGATACTCGCTAAAGAAGATCCTGAATTTGCATTTATAAGAAACCCATTGTCATTGCTATTTGTAGATGGGGTACTTCCTCCTCAGATAGTATTTGGAATGATGGTAGGTGTTAATAACTGGGCTAGTCAGAATACTACTACTAGTCCATTCCGGGGATCCTATGCAGAGAAGGAATTTCTGTATGGCGGTAATAAAGAACTAAATGCAAATGAAACAGCTGAGATGGCTAAATTAGGATTTGGATATAATAAAGCATCTAATGATATAGGTGAAAACATACTCAGCTTATTGAAGATATCTGCAAAGGACATTGTAGATAAAGACGGTAACCCTATAGATAACTCTATCTTTCTAAGTAAACTGGTACCTGCCTTAGGTGTAGCTGCCATAGAATCAGCACAGGGGGAAAACACAGGTATTGAAGAGGGTAGTGCATTATTTGAAGTAAGTGTTCATAACTGGAAATTTAAAAAAGCATACGAAGAAGGAAGACACTTCAATAACTTTAAAACAATAGCGCTAAAACCTGATGAATGGAAAACTGGTAAAGATTCTAACGGCAGGAGAATCACTATTAAGTTTAAATATGAACTACGTGGTGGTAATAAAATTCCTGGAGAATTTAAACAGATAAAGATAAATGCACTTACTAAAGACGGTAAGGAAGTGGCCAGGGAGTTCTCTAAAGATAGAAGGGGAGCTCTACTAGAATTAGCTAAAAAACTAAAAGTGGATCCGCCATCTAGTGAATTACTCTCATCTCCGTTAGATCGTGCAGTAGATTCTATTAAGAATTCATTCGGTACTATACCTAGGAAGACTACTCAAGTACTGGAAGGCATGCAGAAAGTAAAATGGTCCACAGGTATCTCAGTGAAGGCTGTAACTGCTCTTAACACAGAGAAGCACAGGCACGTATTAGAATCTCTAATAGATGTAGAAGCTCATGATGATAAAGACCGTCCTGATATTATAGAATCTCGTAAATCCTCTAATCGCAGTAAAACTGTAGCATTGGATGAATTACTTGATGCACAGGAAGAGGGTCTCTTAGACGAAGTCTACTTTGCCTATAAGTTACAAAATCAAAATAGAATTATGATGCAGGGTAAGATTAACCCGCAGAACAGTAAAGTTGTTCGAGCATTACTCAAACCTTTCCGCCCAGTTGAGTACACCAGTAAAAATCTTAAATTCTTTAAGTTAGCAGTTGCTGCTCAAATGGGATTTCCTGTAGATAAGGTGAATCCAGAGGCTGCCATAGCAGCATTTAATGAGATGGTAAAGGATCCAGCTGTTTTAGCTGCTGTATATGCATTACAAAATATTGAGAAAGATGGACAGCTAGATATTTTAGCGGATAGCTTAGAGGTAATTAAAGGCAGTATAAAATATGGTGGAGATATGTCCATCATTGATGCATTGACTGGCCTATCCCAATACCTAGTACTAAAGTCCGATAAAAGACGTACCACAAAGTTTAAAGAAGTAGAATTTAACTCTACATTTACGTCAGATGTTAGTTTTGAGATTGATGGCATATCAAATGGCTTTGCAATTAACTTGCTGCAGTTTCCTCAGTTCAAAACCGAAGAAGAATTAATAAATCATCTACGTCAGACAGGTACCCATATAGGTAAACACACCGAAGAGCTAGAGCATAACCCAAATATAACAGATATCTATCTGGAGTTGGGAGAGCTAGTCGCTAATACATTCAGTACAGTAGCGCATGCTGCAGCATACGCAATTGACCATCGTAATGAATTTAACGAGTCTACCTACAAGAAACATAGTGCTGCCTTAGATCTGCTATTCCCTGATTTTCATGACGGGAATCTGCGTACACTTGTAAAATACCCATTCATGATTTTTATGTATGGTGGAGGAATTACTGCTATTTCTATTGGAGTAGCAAAGAATGTTGCAGATGCAGTAAGTGAGCAGCTGAATAGTATCCAACGACAGCTTACATCAAAGAAAGCTAGAGAAGCGTATCTACGTAGTCCAGAAGTAGTTGCTATATTGAATGCTATGGATGCCTTGGGATTTATACCAAAGGGTACGGATTCTACAAAAACTAATGTAGCAAATCTTCAAAATGCTATATTTAGTAAAGAGGGTAGTAGATTAATTGAACTACAAGATTCTGTAGCTGTAGGCAATATAGTAGAGACGATATCCCCTAGATTTGATTTAGCTCTAAACAGTATGTTAGGTGAAGCAGTTAACGCTAGAGACGCTGCAATACAGGCGGGAGAGATATTGCATGCTGTATTCTTAAGTCATCTGAAATTAGCTACAGATAAGATAACCAAGAAGACGGGCAGAACTTCTTTTACTAAATCAGAGATTGATAATTTAGTTAAATCCCCTGAGTTACTTAAGTTCCTCCCACAGTACTCAGGTCCTCTAGATTCTGAGGCAATAGTAGACTTATCTAAGAGAAGTAGTACTGCTGGTGAAGGATCTTCTGCAGATACTGTAGACTTTAACTTCACTGATAAGAAGACAGGTAAAGGCAGGACTAGTACAAGTGATCCTCAACAGAATGGTTTTACCTCTCCGGGTGTAGCTGCTCTAATCCGCATGATCATAAATATGGATGCATCATTGCTGACTGAAACATTAGGACAGAATCCTAATTTCTTAGCACTGCATGATGCTCTTATGGGATCACCTGAGCAGTTAGCTATCGCTGCCGAATTCTATAATGAAAAATATATAGAGTATGGCCAGAGTGTTAACGTACTCCGCTCTATCACAGAGCAGATGAATGCAGTTATAGAAGCGACAGAGGAGATAGATAAAGCTAATGGTAATACTGCCTTAATTGATGAAATAGATAAATGGGTTCGTGAGAATGGATTTCAGAATAGAGGCGTAAGGGATCCTAAAAAGAAAATTGGCCTAGAAAAGAGAATTGGCATAATTCAAGCTGAAGAAACACAGAATACAGATGCTAAAGAAGGTGTACTTGCCGAGCTATTCAAAGATCAAGTTAAAGCTTTTCAGCTGTACATGGGAATACCCAAAGAGGATTCGGATATTAACTTAGCTCAATCCCAATCAGAATCCATTCAAGAAAGAATTGCAGATAGGAAAGATAAAATTGTACCTGAGAAAGTAGAGGATCCTCTCCAAGATATTAAAGATGATATTGAGGAAGATGCTAAGCAATCACTAAGTGACTTGCCTAGATCAGGTGAAGTAACTGATGGAAACTTATCGGGTGACCTGGGTAAAGGCAGAGTACGTAAATTATTCAATAAAATGCATGAGTTCTCTCAGAACTACTATAGTTCTCCCTTAGAGGGGCAGGAGCATACTGCAGTTCTAGATAGAGTTATGACCATCCTATCTAAAGGGATGGATGCAACTACCCGTATACGACTGACTGTAGAGCATATAGACGGTATCACTCAAGGCAGATTTGTACCTTTTAGAAACCAAATGAGAATATCTCTAAGTAGGAAACCACCTGTACCTAGAAATGCACAGTCCCCTCAAGAAGTGTACACACATGAAATGGTACATGCCATGACTTCTGCTGCGTTAGAAGCAGAGCCCCTACTTAGACGTAAAGTAGAGCGTATTTATAATGAGGTTAAGGCAGAGCTAGGTAAACAAGGTGGATACAGAGTATTTTTATATGATATCAAAGGCAAACCTTCAGCAGAAGATATTGCCATAGCTAAACAGCAATATAACTATATATTCAATCCTACTCTTGAGAACGAAAAGAATAAGTTACATGAGTTCATAGCCTACGGTACTACTAATAAAGCTTTAGTTAACTTTTTATCTAATCGTAATCTTAAGAAACCTGTACGTGATAAAGGATTACTAAATAGGTTACTAGGGATACTAGATGAAATTAGAATGGCTTTCCAGCGGTTACTAAATAAAGGCGTAAAACGTAATACAAGTGAAGAGCTTCTTGCCATAGTAGAAAACTTAACAGCTATTCAAGCTAAGCACGAAAGCAAATATGTTCAGTTACGTAACAAAGGATTTAAGTACCTAGATAAAGCGGATAAGAAGATTCAAGAATTTGTTGAAAGAAAGTCTCTTGAATTACTCAAGCCTAAGATTAAATCTAGATTTAAGGCAGTAATACAGACTGGTGCTTTAGCAGGTAATATCCTATTTAGTGAAAATGCTGTATTTGCCAGTATACGAGAAACTATACATGACATGCTCGGTAAGACCCTTAGAGATACAGCTCTTGAAGTAGGTAGAGGTGCATTAGGACCTCGATTAATTGAGCGAGTGCTGCACACTAAAGTAAGCGTCTCTAAGGCCAGAACCACAGCTGAGCGTCTCAGTACTGAGATATTTAATAAGTCGTTTAAATCAGTAGACCCTGGCAAACTTGGAAGCATATCAGTGCAAACTAGAGAAGCTATGACTAATATTATGTTTCGTATAGATCTATCCAGTTTACTCACAGCAGGTATGGAAATATCTCATAGAGATATATTAGATCTGATTGGTAACTCTGATGCACATGCTGATAAAAGAAGGAAATTAAAAAGAGATCTGCTTAGGGGTCTAAATCTACAGACTACTGATACTGCTATTAAATATGCAGATGAGCTGGGAGAGTACATAGCAGATGGAAACACTGAGATGAAGAATGGCCACATGAACGTGCATTCAATAGCTCATGATCATCTGGAAAATATCGATGCAAAGTCAATAGCATTATTAGATGCATACACTACTCTTGTTGCATTAGAGAATTCAGATACTACTGATAGGGGGTTAGTAGGGACTCTAATGCAAACAGAATTCAATAAAGACAGTAAAGAGAATGGAATTATTGACCTGTTAGATACTCATAGAGATTATAAACAAAGATCTTTTGAAGGTCTATTTAATAAAAATCCTGCCCAGATGGTTAAAGGATTTATTGTCGAAAGAGTAGATAATCTCACTACCAGTACAACAGGTACAGTTGCAGATGGAGAACACTTACGTAAATTAGGATACACAGAAACATACAAGTTAAGTGACATTCCTGGGATACGGAAAGGTAAACAGGCCCATACTTTATTATACGTTTCTAGAACTATTCCCGAAGTAGCAGATGCTTCTGGGGCAATGTCTACTACAAACAAAAGGAACATGGGTACCTCTTTAACTGAGATATTCTCCAATGACCCTACATTCCATGACTCTGACGGTAATCCTGACTTGCTAGCAATTAGATCTGAGATTAGAGGAATAATAAAGAGTGAGGCCGAAGCGGCTAAGTCTTTAGCTAGAGATAAGAAGTTTAATCTCCGTCCTATTCGAGATGAGAACTATAAGATTACAGACTATCGAGTACTGATGAATCATGCTACCAAAAAGGAATTAATAAGACCGGATATGGAAGTGCAGAATGTTCTAGCTCATATGCAATCTACGTTAGTAGATCGTAAGCGGACTATTGCCGCGAATAAAAAAACTGTAGAGGTTTTGGTAGATGAGCAGGGTGATTTATTTGAGTCTCACAAGAATTTATTTATAGATTTCTTAGATCCAGATTCTAGGTATATTGATAGGTTTCGTAAACTGCCTAGAGAAACTCGTGAGTACATGAAAAGTTTTGCGGTAGACGGAAAGTTTATGATTAGGAAAGATGTGATTGATAAGGTATTTGGATATAAAGTACGTGATATAGGGCAGGCTAAGATCTTTGACAATAATGCTTTCCCTGCTCAAAAGAAAGTAGCTAAATGGATGCACTATATGATGAGGGAGATTGTAGGGTACGGTAAAGATCGTATCGTTATTGCAATGCCTCAAGTAGTTATAGGCAACATGGCATCAAACATATCTCAATTAACTATGCGTAAGATTCCAATAGAATACACTTGGCATAAAATAGAAGAAGGTTTTCATGAATATGAAAAGTACAGATCAAACATAGATGAACGAGCTAAACTGCAGCATAGAGTTAACACTAAGGGGCTAACTAAGAGCAGTGAAGAGCAAGATAAAATAGATCGTTTAACTATTAGTATTGAGAATAGTAAAATTCATAGAATGAATGTGGCGGGACTTGACGCACTTGTTGTAGAGGATGTGAATGAAGCTAGGATTGATGGGTTCTTTAATAGAATTAGAAGATCTATTAAAGTAAGTAGATTTGAAAAATATGTAGATAAAGTACCTACACTTGTATCGGATGTAGCTGCTAATTTATTTATGACCAAATCTACCACACCTTATCAGCTGTCTAAACACACTGTTCAGTTAACTGACTTTCTCGGTCGATATGTAATGATTGAGCATGGCATGCAAGTAAAGAAGCAGACATTCAATGTAGCTATGCATGAGTCATTAGATGCATTTGTATTATTTGATGAACTACTAACTCCTGCACTAGAGGCACTAGATGCGATAGGACTCACCTCTTTCCTATCTTACTATTTACGTAACCAAAGGTCTTCTAGGCAAATAGTAGCAGCTAGCCCCACCTCAGTTGCTATCTCAGCAGCAGTGCAGCATGCTACTGGATTACCTACATTAGGTAATATAAACAGCTCAATCTTCGGCGGGGATATGTCCCCGAATTTGTGGCAATTTGATGACCTGTTTGACGAAGCTACCAACCCAACCGGGTTTGATTTGCTTACAGAGTACTTAAATACCCCATTTGATTAATCCTCTTTTATATGTGCTTTAATAAACATAAATAAGAAGATAATTAATAGTCCTCCTATCATTATTGGGATGATTATTAATCCTCCCAGACACACTGCAATAGTAGCAAGTATAATAAGACAGGTGTAGATTACACTTTTGAAGTTATTCCAGAAGTCTTTCATTTGTTAAATAGGGATGTAATTTTAGGTAAAGGATCTGCTATCGGAATAGTAGCCTCTTCTTCTACATTCTGAGGCTGTTCTACCCCATTAATAAATTGTGTAATAGGCTGTGTTTTAGGTTCTTCAGGTATACTACCTGCAGCCTGAGCATCCAATCTAGCTTCTTCTTCAGCTGCTGCCTTCATTCCTTCCTCAGCTAATTTATCAATATGTACTTTCTTAATAGCATCTTGCTTAGCTTTCTCTTCAGCTGCTTCATCCATCTCTACAACAGCTTTAGTTTGTCCTTTTTCTTCTGGTAGCAATCGCCTACCTAGCTTAACTTCTAGTTCATGTAGAGCTTGAATTTCTGGAGTACGTCTAAGTCCAGGTTGTTTAGCATACTCCCATTCAACTCCTGCTGGAGGAGTTGCAGTACGTCTAGAACTTACAGGTTTAGGGGTACGTACTTTATTTGTTTGTGTAAGAAGAACATCCGCTTCTTCAATAGAGCAATGTGAGGTAGCTCCAGGTACGTTATTAATTACAATATTTTCTTTAACGTAATTGCGTATCTCTTCTCGCACAATAGCTTCGATATCAATATTTATTTCGATCTTCACAACATCTCCTTATGGATGATTTATTCCGTAATAGGCTAACATTAGAGCATCAGATCTGCCATCTAATAGACCTCCCAATTTACCATGTAAACTAGCTGAAGGGTATATTGATGCAGCAATCTGAGCTACTTGATTTTTAATAGCTTTACCTTTAACTGTAACACCTATGTACTTTTGCCATACCTTAGGAGCAACTGTTCTAGCTATAGCTCCACTAGTGCCTATCTGTGATATAGCAATGGCATATCCTAGATTTCTACCAAATCCAAAATTAGATTTAGCTGACATTCCAAATAAAGAATGAACATCCTCTATCCATACAATATCTACTTTCTGATCATGTAGCCATTGGGCAGAATCGTATATAGAGTGCTTTTTCAGATCTAGTAAAGCTATGTGTGCTGGATCTTGTGAATCCAACACACACATTGCTCCACTAGCTCCGGGATCAATCCCGCAGATCTTCACTTATTTAGCAAATAGAGAACTAGCAGCTGGAGCAGCCGGGGCACTTCCACCCATAACTGCAGTAGCTGATGCTTTCTTAGTGGCTGTTTTATCGATAACTTGGCCAGCATATTTTTCTGACCATTTATCAAACATTCCTGCAGGTGAATCTGACAGAATTTCTTCTGTAGTTTTACCATCAGGATTACCAAAGAATTTGCATTCATTTACCGTACGAGTTTCCCCGGTATTTTCATACGCACCTGTAGCGTCATTCTTTTTTTGCTTATATTCTAGGATCTGCTGTACAGCTACTTTTACCTTAAGGTTCAATAAAGGCACCAGTACAGGACGTTCTTTACTGACCTTCTTACCTTCAGTTGAATCGTAGACTTGAATGGTCTTCTTTTCAGCTGTTTCCATGTTCTTAGCCAAGCTTTCACCAGTAGCTGCAACACACATAGAGTTGGCTACAGAGTATCCTGGAAGAGGAAAGTCTTTACCATGCTTTGTGTAGAATGTCTTATTGCCTTTAGCTTTGCCTGACTTGATCCAAAAGGATTCTTCTAGCTCTTTACCTGCAGCGTTTTTCAGCACTACATTAAAGCTTACTGCTTCAGATTCCGATTGATTTAGATACACCATTGAAATGACTGTATCGTATACTCCAGATTCCCATGGGAAGCCACCACCTAGTTTTTCGATAGAAGAATTCTGCACAGTATCTGGTAAGTTCCATTCACCCATAATTATTTCCTTATGTTGGGATTTGTAATTGAGCTATTTGCTCCGTAATATTCATTGTTATTAGCTAGGTAATTTTATCCTAGCTACATAGTCATCTAATACTTTAGTAAATTCCTTAAGTGATATACCCGGTCTCTGCACAAGTACCTGTGCCGCTATCTCTTGAGTTATTTCAATCCCTAGTTCAGTAGATGCATATACCATATCTTCTGTTAGTTTTTCCCTATGTGATTTAGTTGTCATAGAATTGTTATTCCTTTAATTATAACACCTGCTTCAACGAACATCTGCATGGCTTGTACGCCATTTAGACGCTCCATATCATCACCAGTATGTTCGTATATAATATTTTTAATCCCTGCCTGAATGATCAATCCTGCGCAATCAGAGCATGGTGGATGAGTAATAGCTAAAGCAGCTAGGCAAGTACTTATACCTTGAGATGCAGCCTCTACAATTGCATTAGCTTCTGCGTGAACTACTCTTGGGTATTTCTGTGTTCTATCTTCATATAGAGCAGGAGTGTCTAGAGTCCCCCTAGGAAATCCATTGTAACCTGTGGTGATAATTGAGTTACGTGAAGGGTTATATATTACTGCTCCTACTTTAGTAGATGGGTCTTTAGAAAATGAGGATATTAGTTTAGCAATATCTAGCATACGTCTTTGCCATTTAGTTGCTGTAGTAATCATGTATTCCCTTAGTTAGGTAGCTGAGACAGTAATAAATAGAGCTGGAGATTAACACTCTATACCGTGGGGTAAATTACTACTGCCTCAGCAAAGATAGGATGCCTACTCCCGCAATACTAGTTGCTTTTTAAGGAGTAGGGCTAGTGGTTTAAAACTCTTCAGTTTAAATAGGCCCCGTACGGAGGGTATGTCCCATAAGGAGGACGGATACAGTCCTATCTCGCAACAGATGGATTATTGTGGCTCTAATATTGCGGTACCACCGCGATAGTATAATCCATTACGAGATAACATGTTATTTATAATATTCATGCAATCTGTCGATTACATTCTGTAGATTATTATTAATATAAGTTTCGTCTGTATTCCACATTCCCATAGGAGCTCGAATTCTCTCGTTTACTGTCTCTTTAGTCAGAGACGTCTGGAATACATACTTAAACCCCAACTGTTCTTCTAGGGGAGTAATAGTGAATAATGCATTCTTGTCTTTGATTTTAGACAGAGGTATTTTCTTAGTTGAAATAACATTAGTAAAATAACTTTCGATACCTTGATTCATGAGAGATCCCTTTACTTTAACAAGGGTCTCATTAATCATTTCAGCTTCGTTTAAAACATCTGAAGTATGTGCCATAAATACTACGTTCTTCGTAGATACAGCTACTACCTGAGACATCAGTATTTTCCAAAACTGAGCGTACTCTCCCCATGCCTTCATACCGTTAGCTGCATTTAGTACTTTAGTACCTTCGTACATATCCATGAGATAGGTAAGACTATCTACAATAATAGTATGTACCTCAGACATAGCTTCAGCTTCTGTAAATGCTTGGTATACCTGAGTAGGATCTACAACTATAAGTTCTTTAAATTTAGATTTGAATGGTAACTTTTTACCATTCTCACAATTTAAATACATTACTCCTTCAGGTTTATCCATAGACATGAGGCTAGCACTTTTACCTGTAGCACTTTTCCCACTTACTAGGATTAGATGATCATTCGCCATATTGCTCTTCCTTAAAATGTTCGATTAATTTATCTAAATTCTCCTTTTGGCAGCAGAATCTAAGTGCTACTGTGATCATCTCATCCCTGTCTAATTGATATAGGGATGGGATATTTTCGAATAGTGTATCTACCAGTGCCTGGTTATCATGTAGATCAAACATTTGAAAACAAGTCCCTAGTAAGTAAAGGATCGGCTACTCTTTTAGGAGTTAGCATCTTTGTGAGTTCTGCGATTTGTACTGCTTGAGTTTTCACAAGGTTTGATAATTCAGTTACCTGTGCAGACTGTCCTTTAACTTTAGGAGGACCGAGCAATCCCCATCCTTTGGCACGGATATTTGTAACAGTATGTACTTGTACAAGTGCTTCAGGATAGGCTTCAGTAACTACAGTATTTACTCTACAATCTGACCACTCTGGCGCGTATTTAACGTAACCGTCAATATCAAACACATGCTCTTCTAGTAGTGTATAGATCATTCTCTTTGCTTTGCCTAGTTGCTTTAGTGCTTCTGGATCTCGTTCTTTCCCCATGTTAGTTACC
>Ga0114999_10008151_pt1 | contig 11729 bp, 13 predicted proteins | sample ArcticOcean_MG_C_3_FD_89820 | JGI IMG/M metagenome (GOLD analysis project Ga0114999, IMG submission 89820) | Marine microbial communities from western Arctic Ocean - ArcticOcean_MG_CB8_126 | ecosystem: Environmental > Aquatic > Marine > Oceanic | place: Arctic Ocean: Canada Basin | collected...
ATCACGGCTCACGGGAGTCGAAGGAGAAAGGGAACATGAAACCTTACCAACTTCTACTAGGGACCTGCCTCGCCATGGGGCTCATTTCCTGCGGCGACAGTGATTCATCACCCACTCAGTCCAAGGCAGATCTGCTCTTGGGTACTTGGCATCTGGAGGCAACCCAGGGAGAGAGTGCTGTGGCCTCTCTCGTGAATGTCTCGTACGCCTTCCAACCCGATGGCGGCGTGCGTCAACGAATTGGCGGGGAGTTTCTGCGAGCCCTACGCGAAACAGAAGCAGTGCAAGCAGCACTCGAGGGCGAGGAGTTGAGCAACACGAATCGCATCGACGGAGCAAATCTGAACTGGATCGGGCAGTGGACACTGAACGGTGATTCACTTCACGTCGTCTTCGATCTGCTGATCGTCGAAGTCTTCGGAGATATCCCGATTCTCGGCAAGATCACCGTGCCCGTCTTCGAAGAGGACTTAGCGCCCGCGGCTCAAACGCAGCTCGACTATGTCTGCGAACTTGTCGATGGTGTGTTAACCCTACACGGCGCATCTGCTACCGTTGGAATCGACGCCGATGGTGGTAGCCAGGATGTCACGGCACAGATCAACGGGATTGTCGGGCAGGTTGCCCAGCAGGGGGTGGAACTGCTGGCGACACAGCTTGATGGGCACAACACGCAGGTCTATGTACGCCGCTGAGCTGATTTATGCTTTGCTGATCTTGTCGCCGACGTGGATCGTCCCCGACTGCACGATCTTCGTATTGATCCCGCGTAGACACATCTGCTTGCCTTCTTCTGAGTTGACGAATCTCATCGCATCCATGCCGAAGCGTTCGACAAATTTATTGCAACCGGGATGCGGTTCGGCGGTGACTTCGACGATGGCTTCTCCGATCTGAACGCGGGATCCAATGGGCAGATTGTCTCGGCCGATATCGAAATCGACATAGAGCTGATCACCGGCCAGAGCCCAGCGTTCTTTGCTGCCCGATACCAATTGGGCGGCACGTGCATTCATCAGCGTCAGCTGCGCTTCCGGATTCGGGTCGCGAGGAGGATTTTTCTGTTGGCCACGGGTGCTCCAATCGTCACCGACGAGTCCCTGTATCGTGTCGAGTTCTCCTGTTTCGATCAGATCCCGTTCGTCAATGGCTGGTCTGCGGGAGATCAGCTGAAGTTCACCGTCGCTGTCGGGTGATTGACGAATTTCGGGCAAGCCCGATTCGAGTTCGGCCGTCGTCAGGTGCTTTGCTGTCATTCTATCCGACTCCTGGTTCAAGGAAAGGCGATTGTCTGGATGACGATAAAGGATCCATTTTCCACGCGCCAGATTCGATACGTCCCGCTCAGGATATCGCCGTCACTATTGAAGTCGAGGGCGCCGGCGGCGCCGCGATCCGGGCAGGATCGGCTGACTGTGCACTCAGCATGCCTAGAGCCAACAAATAGATAGCGTCATAGGTCGACTCGCTGAAGCTCTCTGGTGCTTCAGCGAGTCGTTGCTGATAGCGAGAGACAAAAGCGAGATAGTCGACATTGTCCTCGGGTGCGATCGGCAGGGTGCCGACCATGCCCTCGATGATGGCGGGCGCCTAGTTATCAAGAAAGGCCTGACTCGTATTGCCATCGCAGCCGAGGAAGGTCGGGCGATACCCGCCTGTGCGGTGGTCGTTGGCAAAGGCCCAGTCCGCGGCAAGCTGACCTTGAAATTCATCGGAGGCAACGGTTCGCTAGACGAGATTGTTGTCGTCAAGATCGGCGAGGGCGGGCGATGTCGATGACCAACATTTCCAGCGGGCGATCAAGGACGCCTCCCTGAGCATTGATCTCATCAATCGCCATCCGCGCTGCCTGGCGCCAGGCGGCGCCCTTGACCCAGGGGCCCGAGATGGGCACGAGCAAGCCGAGCCGGATCGGCTCTGCCTCGTCTGCCGGTCCATCCGAGCTGCTACCATTATCTGAGCCGCAGGCGACCCAGGCAAAAACGGGTAGCAGCAACAGGGCGGCGGTCCGCCTGAGACGCCGGGAGAGGCTTGGATGGCTGGAGATTTTTTTGTTCATGTTGGTCATATGACAAATGTCCGAAGCGAGGTGGCCCAGCGCCAGCATTTTGGCGCCCGTTATCCCACATTTCGCGAATGAGGTTGCGCGCCGACAGCGATACCTGGTCCATCGCAGAGGACTCTGAGCGAGCTGAATGCGTCGGTCCACTACCCCAAGTGGGCGGAGCGATCGTCAGACGCCGTAGAATTACAGCATCCCTCTTGCCAGCGAGGATCCCATTCCGATGTCACAGCGCCAACTGAAGGCGGTCATGTTCACGGATTTGGTCGGCTTCAGCGCATGGATGCAGAGCGTCGAGGTGATGACCTCTTTGGCAACGACGTCAACATCGCGGCGCGAATTGAACCGCTTGCAAGTGCCGGTGGGATCTGTATTACAGCTCCCGTGCATGCGTCGATTCGGAGTCAAATCAATACGCCGTCTTACCCTATGGGGGAACCAATACTCCGTTTTATTCCCTCCGGGGAATAGAGTCTCAAGAATATCTCCCACGCTGTTGCTGTCTTCAGTTCAGATCCATCCCAGGAGTCCACCGGTGTAGTTGTGGTCTCAGCTTTATGATCGGGAAACTGACGACAGAGAATTTGTTCGACGTTCAGGATGACATTCGCGAACAGATCGTCGCCACCCGCGGCGACTACCATGGCGTCATCTATTCCCACTCGTTCACAGGCGAATTCCAAGAGACCGACGGACAGTCTCACGGCCTATGAATGCATGAGTGTAGCACTGGCCTATGATCGCTACATGAGCCCGGAGAACCACCGTATAGCCAGGCAGAGTTTGGAGCGTGCCGTCTAATTGGATCCCGATTACGCCTCTGCGTGGGCGCACCTTTCCTGGATCTACACTGATCAACACGCCAGCTCGATGAAGCTGCCGCCTGCCCCGAGAACGCGCCCGGGCTGCCGCCCAACGAGGGCATGACGGGATCTCCGCCGTCGTCATCTGGAACATTTCCACTCCAGTGAGGCACTGATCGTCCAGTATGTCGGCTCGTTCGCGCATGATTGTCTCTTGTCACTGTGCCAATGATCGTGTGAGATTCTGATGGCCGCACGAGATTCGTCCTGATCGACGTGCGAGGGCTCATCGCCTTAGGATGCCAGCAACCCCCATTTTCTCGAGCAAGATACGGCTCTCCATGTGATCGATCTACGAAGTCCTCGATCTACGTGTCTACTTCCCGCAGAAACTGCACCTGCTTGCTTGAGACACAGGGGTTTGAGATCATAAACAAGTGGGGTGATCTGGAGCGGTCGACCTTCGGCCCCGACGCACATGACCAGAAGGTCGTTTGCCGAGTTCGCAACTGATTCCGCCATCTGGACCCGAGAGGGGTGTCTGGACCATTCAGACGAATGGCAGGGGGCCGGTATTTCAAGAGTCGGAGATAGATCGATGACAATAGGGCGCCTCCTTCTGTTGCTTGCGTTTTTCGCGGCCTCTCCGGGGCACACCGGCGCCAATGGACCGGGGTGGCTTCGCTTCGAGCCGGAGTTGCTGCTTTCTGCAGAGGGCTTCCGTGATGTGGCCTGGTGTAGCCGCTCCGCCGACATCCCCTGGAAGATGCGGGGCACCTTCATCCACGGTCTCATGCGCCGTGTAGACGAAGATCTGGAAGTCTTTGGTGAACGTGCCGAACACATCACCTACACCTATCGAAACTCCATCCTCTACGGTGTGCGCATCGACCTGACCGACCCGGATGCGATACGGCGTGCCACCAGGAAGGTGCGGCGCGAGTATGAGCCCGTAGGTGATGTGGTTGTCGTCAATGACAACGAACAGCGCTGGCAGACTGCGTCGACGAGTGTGTGGGTCACAGCACCGGCGCATGCCGATAGTCTCGGGCAAATCTACCTGTGGGGCCGGGATCGCAAGTTTCCCGACGATTCGCCGACGCCGGTCTACCTCAATCCGCCGTTGGAACGCAACAATACTTATGCCCGCTACCAACCGCGTCAGTATGTGATCTATCGTCGATCCGGGCCGATCACCCTCGATGGCAACATCAACGAGAAGGCCTGGCAGGATGCGGCGTGGACCGAACCCTTCGAGGATGCGCAGTCGCCCTATTGTCCGCTGCCCTGGAAGATGACGCGGGCGAAGATCACTTGGGACGACGAGGCCATCTGGTTCGCAGCGCAGTTGCAGGAGGAGAATGTCTGGGGTCACATCACGAAACGTGACACGATTTCCTACTGGGACAATGACTTCGAAATCTTCATCGATCCCACGGCGGATGCGGTGAACTATTTCGAATTTGAGATGACGGCCCTCAACCAGATGTTCGATATGTGGCACGAGAACGACAATCACCGCAATGCGCTGGCCGACGGTACTTACAACGCGCCGAACATGCGCCACGCGGTGCAGGTGCAGGGGACACTGAACTATCACCACGACATCGATCAAGGATGGACGGTGGAGGTGATGATTCCCTATGCGGATATGATGAGTCGGAATCCGGAGATGCAGGTGCCACCACGCCGCGGCGACCAGTGGCGGCTGAATTTCAGTCGTGTGCAATTCATGCACGTGTATACGCAGATGTTTCCTTATCTGCTGCCTTATTCACCGGTGGAGGATTGGGTGTGGGCATCGACCTTCATCGGTGATCTACACATACCGGAGATGTGGGCGCGGGGTCTGTTCAGCGATCTGACAGCAGGTGTCGTACTCGACGAGGAGTTGGAGTCGAGTCATCCATTGCTTGCACCTCCTCCGCCCCCGAGTGGGCGGGATACGAGCATGGTCTGGTTGCCTGCAGCAAGGATCACGCTGGGACCGGATCCCACCGATCCGGAGCACAGTCCCGCTCACGCGGTGGAGGTTCCCGATTTCTGGATGGATCGCTACGAGGTGACGATCGCCGAGTATGCGGCTTTTTTGAACGAAGGCGGGCGCGACGAGCACTATCGCGAGCGCATGCAAAACCCCGAACTGTGTGGGTTGGTTCAGGAGGGCTCCGGGCTGTATCGAGTCCTGCCGGGGCGAGAACATTACCCCATCGTCTTCGCAACCCAAGCCGACGCGCTGGCCTATGCCGAAGGTCGCGGCAAGCAGTTGCCGTCAGAGGCGATGTGGGAACGCGCGGCCCGGGGTTCAGAAGGGCGTACCTATCCATGGGGTGAACAGGCCATCAGCCCCCAGTTGGCCAACTACGACTTTCGCTACGGCGGGACCCTACCTGTGGGCAGCTTCCCCAACGGAGTCACGCCAGAAGGCATTCACGATCTGGCGGGCAACGTGAAGGAGTGGACGACGTCGATCTTCTATCGGTATCCTGGCGGCGCCGAGTACGAACACTGGTTCAACTTCCCCTTCTTCAGCGAGCCGTATCCGGAGAAGTCGTGGCCGCCGGTGAATCGTGGCGGAAGCTGGACGGCGCAGGAAAAGACCATGCCCTCCGCCTATCGTGACAGTCACGTAGCGCACAATGGTGGATTCCGCTGTGTGCGTTTCTGACGGCTCGCATCACAGGGGGGCGGCGTTGCCAGGCGTGGTATCGCCGACAGATTCCGCGATTCATCGACGATCTCAGGCGACAGCTGTCCTCTCGCGAACCAGATCAGCCCGTTCCTCGTCTGCGGCGTGCGCCGCTGTCAGCTCAGTCTTAAGTGATTGGTATTCGGCGTCGTCATACAGATTCCGTGATTGCTCGGGGTCCACACCCAGGTCGTAGAGCTCGCCATAGTCGCGCGTGTCATACAGGACGAGTTTGTATTGATCCGTGACATACGTCTTCTGCTTAAACGGGCCCTGAGCGGGTCGAAATTCCACAAGACAGTGATCGCGAACCGAGCAATTCGGATCGATCCAGGCTGCCTTCTGCGACACTCCTTGACTTTCCTCACAGGCCACGAGACCTGCTGCGTCGAGACAGCTTTGCTCGATATCGACAAGGGACTGCAAAGCATGGCTCGTCTGGCCGCGATCCTGGCAGTCAGGGTGAGCGACGATAAAGGGGACCCGCTGCATCGCCTCGTACGTAGGTAGTCCCTTTCCCCACAGTCCATGGTCACCCAGATAATCGCCGTGGTCGGAGGCAAAGACGATGACTGTGTCGTCGATGGTCCCGTCGGCTTCCAATCTGTCCAGGATTCGACCGATATGGTGGTCCATCAGGCTGACCATCCCGTAGTAGACAGCGCGCAGCGCACGGTCTCATCAGGACCCATGTCAGGGCGAATTTTCACGTCACCCCACGCCTTTTCCTGCAGCTGCAGGTCGTCACCATAAAAGGCACCACGCGCTAAGCTCGCATAGAACTCGGGATGCCCATCGAGATCTGGTGGCACAATGGGAGCCGGCATGGACGCGGCGTCATATTGCGATGCCCATGGTTCGGGCGTGACGTAGGGATTGTGTGGGTCCTGAAAGCTCGACCACAGAAAGAAGGGTTTGCCCTTGGCGCGATCGATGGCGGCGATCGAACGATCCGCTACCCAGGCGGAGCCATGAAGTTCTTCTGGTAGAGACCATGGTCCGTAGTGATCGTAGTCGTGGATGTTGAAGAATGTCTCAAGATCGACACCCCGTTCCCGCAGCCAGGCGCCATAGTGCATGCCAGCAGCGTGGGGTTCGGACGTATGGCCGATCACGAGCTCCGCGTGTTCAAAGCCGAAGTACGGACCATGCCAGTTGTTGAAGTGATCCAGGTCATGGACTCGGGGTGCTGACTCAAGGCTGGCGGGGTCTTTGCAGGCTTGGAAGTGAGCCTTGCCGATCAGACTGGTGGAATAGCCTGCCTCGGTGAATCGATGTGCCACGGTGGGACCATAATTCTCCGGTAGGGAGGTCCCGACATGGAAACACCCATGACGCGAGGGATATTCGCTCGTGATCAGGAGAATGTTCATCAAAGTACTCCGATGACAGGAAGTCCCAGGCTTGGCGCAGGGACTGTGAACCGTCTGTTCGAACGGCGTGGCCATGGCCTGGGATTAGCCGGTCGAAGTCCCAGGTCAGTATCTGATCGAGTGAAGCCCGCATGGCTCCGCGGTCCTTGATGAACATGCGGAACAACCGCGATGCACTGAATTTCTGCTAGGTCCCCGTCGGCGCAAAGTCAGGGACGTAGCGGTGTTCATCTGACAGTCGGTGTAGTTGAACACAAGATCCGCCACGATCAGCGTGCGGCTCGGCTTGTGGACAAAGACCGTCTCATTGATCCGGGGCATGCTCTGCAGGACGAGACCATCTATCTCATCTGTCCATGTCCATGTCGGTGCGGCCGACGTCGTGAGCTCGTCGGTGATGGGCCAATCCCCATGTTCCCGTCGCAATCCGTCGGCGGCATGCAGACGCGCCTGTGGATAGGCATCCATCCATTGTGGGATGAATAGATCATGAAAGACACTGGGCGCGACCAGGTCAGTCACCGGGCCCATGATCAAGATGCACGGGGCCGAGATTCAAAGGACGCTGTATTTCCCAGATGTTGTCTGCAACAGGGTTCCTATGCTCCCGCCTCAAACATCTGAGCGATTTCGTCGGTTGTTAATGCTCGTCGATGCAGCTGCACATCACGCATTTTGCCCTTGAAGCAATCGTGGGGTCCCATACCGATGCGCAGGGGCTGATCATTCGAGATGTTCCACTCCGGATCGCCGAGATCTGAGGACCAACGCACGAGCTTGCCGTCAACGAACAACTCCAGCCGACTGCCTCGTCGCACGCCTGTCAGATGTCGCCAGCCGCTCTCCAGTGCCACATCGTAGGTCACGCTTTTTCCCGTCTCCAGGGAATGGACATGCCCAGAGGGCAAGGTGCCACAAAACAGCTTTCCCTGGAACACGGCCATCGACCACACGCGACGGTACTTTGTAGCTGTCGTATCCAATTGCTTCGATTTCGTCCAGGTTGTGCCGCCGTCATAGCGGTAAACCTCCGCTAGTGGCAGGGTGCCGGCGTAGAGCTTGCCGTTGTATACAGCCATGGCCATCACTTCTAACTCATCGCCGAGTTGGCCACAATCGGTCCACTGCTGCTCGCCGTCCCAACGAAACACTTTCGCCTCCGGCCACGTGCCGGTATGCAGATTGCCCTCGTAGGCGGCGAAGGAATACACCTGGTCCACCCCCTCCTGGCGGCCGACGCACGACCACTTCTTTCCGCCTTCATAGCGGTATATGCCACCTTGATGGTTGCCCTCGTTGCCGGCACCGAGTAGGTGGCCATCGAAGAGTCCCATGGCCATCAAACGGCATCCTGGATCGCCGCAGAATGTCCAGGTCGTGCCGCCATCGTAGCGATATACGCCGCGGTGGTAGTAGGGCATCGCGTATAACTTGCCGTCGAAGACCGTGAGATTCCCCACCGTGTCGACGTCGCCCTTTTTCCAGCCCTGAAGATTCTTGACCCAATCGTTGTAATCGGATTCAGCATAGCGGTCGGTCGTCGAAATCCTGCCGCAGTCTTCCCACGTCTTGTCTCCGGCGTAGCGAAACACGCTTCCACCTGGCTCCCAGTTTGGCGATGGTTCTAAGGATGATCCTTGTGCTCGGTAGTGGCCCGTACCGACGAAGAGTTCCTCGCCGCACACGGCAAGGGAGATCACGGTGTTGCATTTGTCGGGACTGCCGAGATCCTCCCAATTGCGCCCACCCGCGTAGCGATAAACGTGTCCCGTCTCGCCTTCGCCCCCCTCGTACGAGCCTGCGTACAGATCCCCCTGCCACACGCACAGGCCACTGACTTTGACGCTGTTTCCCGGCTGTCCACAGTCAATCCACTCTTCCTCGCCGCCGTCGTCGATGCCGAAATACAAGTGGCGGCTATTTGAGTGGGTCGAAGTGACACCGGGCCCGTCGTGAAAGCCGAAGTTGAATCCTTTTCTCAGCGCCGGGTCGAATTTGCTGACCAGATCTCCGAGAACGTCGTCCATGTCAGCGTCGGTATGAGCCCAGAGAGAGATGGAAAAGTCCCCCGTTCCCATATTCAGGGACTCATCAGGAGCTATTTCGATAGATGCAGATTCTCGATTGAACTCGGTGGACATCGCGTCAGCCAGCCATTTACCGGCCGGTGTTTGATCTTCCATCACAGATCCTCTCCTGGCAGGTCGGTGTATCCTGAGGCCGAAAGATAGTCCGTCTCGCGCCCGGAATCTCCACGATACTGGACGAGTGTGCGGGATATGTCTTGTCTTGGACCGGCCAGAAGTCACCACCACAGGCAGTCGCACAACAGAGAGAAGACCGATGGCGCTACCCGGTTTCACAGATCAAGAACCATTTCGTGCTCTTGTGGTCACCGAAAAAGACCCCAGGACATTCGTTCGAAGTATCGAGACGCGCTCGATTGGTGATCTGCCACCGGGGGATGTTCTGATTCGGGTGCATTATTCCTCGCTCAATTACAAGGATGCTCTGTCGGCCAGTGGCAGTTCCGGTGTGACGCGCAACTATCCTCACACGCCCGGCATTGATGCGGCCGGTGTCGTGACGCGGACGAACTGTGACGAGTTTGCCCTTGGCGATGAGGTTGTGACGATCGGCAATGATCTGGGGATGAATACGGCTGGTGGCCTCGCCGAGTATGTGAGAGTGCCGGCGAGTTGGGTGGTCAGACTGCCGAAGACTCTGACGACACACGATGCGATGATCTACGGCACCGCCGGTTTCACAGCCGCCATGTGTGTCGACAAGATCCTCACCCACGGCGTGAAACCCGATGACGGTGAGATCCTCGTCACCGGTGCCACGGGTGGCGTTGGCAGTTTCGCCGTGGCATTGCTGGCACAGTTGGGATATACCGTCGTTGCGGCGACGGGGAAGGTCGAATCAGCGCGTGACTATCTGCTCGCATTGGGTGCGCACCGATTGGTGTCGCGCGAAGAAGCCACCGACGACAGTGGTCGACCGCTGCTGAAGAGCCAGTGGGCGGGCGTCGTCGACTGCGTGGGGGATGTGATGTTGGCCAGTGCGCTGAAGGCGACCCAGCGGCAGGCCGTCGTCGTCATCTGCGGTCTGGCGGCATCACCCGTCCTGGAAACAACCGTCCTGCCTTTCATCCTGAGAGGCGTCACGATGATTGGCGTCGATTCGGCTCAGATTCCTCCAGAGGAGCGCCAGCGCATTTGGGATCTGATCGCTACTGAGTGGACGCTGGATCCGTCGGCGATGTTGGCACGCGAAGTGACCCTGGAGGCGTTGGACCCTGAGATCGATCGAATACTGCAGGGCGGGCAAACGGGCAGGATACTGGTCCGTCTGCAGTAACCTGATCTGCACGAAAGCGGCTGTTTTGCTGTGGTGAAGGCCTCAATGGGGCTGGAACTAAAAACCTCACTCGCTCACGACATGGATCTGGGATTCCCTGAAGAGTTCCTCAAAGACATCCTGGAGGTCTTCCTCCACCATCTTGTGCCACGCGGCAACGACGTCGGGCGAAAGACAACCACGAAAGACGGTAAGCCGTCGCGCTTGTATTCTTCCAGATGCTTATCCAGGGAGGTATTCAACTCGTGAGAAATCTCGCCAAACTTGTGGACACCTACTCTGGCGTCAGAGATTGGGAATATCTCATCTTCAAGACCCAGATGACTAACGTGAAGGGCGAGTCATGAGCACAGACGAACAGCTGTGACAGTCACTGGCAGCCCTGGAAGAACAGCGGGCCAGTTTGGGGAATGAGATTGTCGATCCCGCGATCGCTGCAATCAAAACGCAGCTCGCCGCCCAGGTCATACAAGATTATCTGCAAGCACGGGCCGGGTCTCATTGATCGTGAACGATCAGGTGGCAGAGAGGTGAATGATGCAGGCTATGCCGCACACACTCGACAACCAACTTCTGGCGAGGCAGAAATCCAGGCCGTGCGGTTTCACTCTCTACACGTCAACATCTACTTCGTGCATTTGACGAACACGACACTAGCAGCTGACGGCCAGCGCCGGCACAACAGGGAATCGATGGCTCGCTGAAGGAAGACGACATTCGACGACCAGTCGCCGAAGTAGAAGTGATGCCCAACGGTCTCCTGGACCTCGAGACCGATCTCGGCCAGGAACTGCTTGAGATCATCGACATCCCAGTGGCGCACAAAATCCTCTTCCTGCAGCCGATCTGAGCGTCCCTGATGCCCCACCAACTTGTGCTTTAGCCAGGAAAGTGCCGAATAGCCGGTGATCAAGTTGATGCGACGCCGGCGCCTTTCGGCCTTCATGGATACGATGGACAGGATGTATGTGTCGCCCGGTTTGAGGATCCTGCCCGCCTCGCGAACCATGCCACGGCGGTCGGCATCCTGCAGGACGTGCACGATAACATCCTGATTGACGATGACATCGAAATACCCGTCATCAAAGGGCGTATCCTGTCCGGGGCCATTGTAGACTTGATATCCCTTTTCAGTTGCGAGCGCCGCGCGGTGTTCAGACAACTCGACACCATGAATCGCCTTGAACCCCTGATCCTTGAAGAACCCGAACCAAGACCCATTGCTGCAGCCAAGGTCGAGGACGCGCTCGCGCGCGGCACCGTCGAGCAACCCGTCGATTAACTGACGGCGACGGGCGTGGTCATAGCGCTGGATGGGCCGATCATACGGTTCTTCGTCTTGCCCGATGTATTCGATGACATCGCGCTCGGTCTTGTTTTCCTGACTATCCTGGGACACTCTCATTTGCCTCACACTGAATTCAATGATGATAAACGGG
>Ga0114999_10008153_pt1 | contig 11727 bp, 11 predicted proteins | sample ArcticOcean_MG_C_3_FD_89820 | JGI IMG/M metagenome (GOLD analysis project Ga0114999, IMG submission 89820) | Marine microbial communities from western Arctic Ocean - ArcticOcean_MG_CB8_126 | ecosystem: Environmental > Aquatic > Marine > Oceanic | place: Arctic Ocean: Canada Basin | collected...
CTATGGCCCGGCCAGACTGCTGCAACAATCCCCGGTCATCGACTCCGGTCCAATCAATATCTCCTCATTCGAATCTACAATGAGGCTGAAGCGAAAGCAAATTGGGGTGATGCTGTTCTGAGACCTGCCAACACTGGCGAGGGTCAGACTGATGGGGAAACAGAGACAGAAACTACCATTGACGCTTCAACAGACGCTGCTGATCTTAATTTGACCATCGGCAAGTTGTTCGTCATCAAAGGAACTGACAGTAGTTTCTACATCCCACCAACTGGTGTTGAAGTTGTTGCAGAATCTGTCGGCAACTATGTTCGTGATGCAGTTACGCTGGAGCGTCTCGAACACACCATCCTTGTTGATGAAAATGGCGACAAGCGATTCACTCGTGGTCCTGCGGTTGTTTTCCCTCGGCCAACTGAAACTTTCGTTGAGCAGGGCAACAAGCGAAAAGCCCGAGCAATTGAATTGCATCAAACTCAGGGCATCCATGTCAAGGTAATTGAAGATTACCAAGATGAAACTGTAGCTGGGAACACAGGCCAGTTATACAAAGAAGGGGAAGAAATCTTCATCACGGGCGGCATTAACGCTCTGTATTTCCCTCGCAAAGAACATTCCATCATTCAGTTCGGTCCTGATGCTAAACACTACGCACTTCAGGTTCCCAAGGGTGAAGGCCGTTATCTTCTCAACCGAGAATCTGGCAATGTGGAACTTGTTCTTGGTCCAAAGATGCTGCTTCCTGACCCACGAAAAGAACTTGTGGTGCGACGAGTATTGAGTCAAGGTCAATGCAGACTCATGTACCCTCAGAATGACGAGGTTGCAGGGTACAATTCTGAGCTTGAAGATATGATGGCTACGTCCAACTCAGGACGTTCTGGTTTGGTTTCTGAGCGTGATTTTGCCAAAGGGACTGACACCTACGCTGGCAATATGGCGTCTCAAGGCTTGGAAGCAATCAGCGATGAACTTGAAAACGCTGGTCGTCGAACTCGAAGAGGCGATCGAGAAGTCGGTCGTCAAGGTGCCAAAAAAGGTCCAAAGACTGTTGTTGTTGGCGGAAAATTTGACAATGTGCCATCAATTGACTTGTGGACTGGTTACGCTGTCAAAGTTGTCAGCAAGACAGGCGAACGACGTGTTGAACAGGGGCCAAAAACAATTCTACTGAACTACGATGAGAATCTCGAAGTTCTGGAATTGTCAATGGGTAAGCCGAAGAACACCGACAATTTGATGCCGACTGTCTACCTGCGGGTCAGCAATAACAAGGTGAGTGATTGGTTGACGGTTGAAACTTCAGATAATATCGAAGTCGAAATCAAACTGGCTTACCGTGTTAACTTTGACGAAGGTCGCAAAGACCATTGGTTTGACGTTGAGAATTACGTCAAACTGCTTTGTGACCACACTCGGTCAATTCTTAAGGCTGCTGCCAAGCAGGTTACCATTCAAGAGTTTTACACGAATGGTATGGCCATTGTTCGAGACACGATTCTTCATAAGGTGAAAAATCCCGAAGACCCAAATCGTCTGACTGAAGCAGAAACCGAGGATGGAGCACCTGACCTGACTGGTCTTTACTTCAGCGAAAACGGCATGCGTGTCACTGACGTTGAAGTGCTTGACCTTCAGTTGAAGGATGAAAGAATTTCTCAGATTCTCAATGAGTCTCGAAAAGCAGTCGTTGTCCAGAATATCAGCATGGAATCAGCCAAGCGTGATCTTGAAATGGTAACAGAGACTGAGCGAATTAAAGTCGAGACGATGAAAGTGCAGCAGGAGACCAGTACATTCAAAGCAGAGATTGCAGCTTTGAATGTAAAACTTGAGTTGGTAAATAAGTTAGCATCAATCGACTCTAGTAATAAGCAAGAATCTGCAAAAACAGAGCTTGCACAGGCTCGACAGCTTACTATTCAAGTTGATCACGATGCTGATGTGGGTCGAAGTAAAGATGAGACCGATGCACAGCAAGCAGTTCTTGTGGCCACAGAAGAACTGCGTCAAGCTGGCGTAAGAGTTGATTCGGAAGCCTTGATTGCTCAGTTCGGTGCTTTGGAAGGCGGTTTCACTGAAGCCCTTACTGCTCTGAGTCGTGACGATGTTGCGGTTAAGATCGCTGAGGCGACCAGTGTTCAGACCATGATCGGCGGCAGAAGTGCTGTTGATGTGATTTCAAAGATTCTGGGCAACTCAGAACGACTCAAGCCGTTTTTGGGTGCTCTTACTGGGGACCGTGCTCCAAGGAAGGCCCGTCGTCAGTCTGCCGAGTAATTCGGAAACTAGAGTCTTGACTAAAGCCTCGCCAGTATTCTTACTGGCGAGGCTTTTTTATTAGCTCAATACTCTGCTAGTACATGAACATCATTAAAGACAGCAGATATGGGCCTATCATCTTCCCCAACAAGGACAAGTACATTGGCAAATCTTTTGATTTGTACGGAGAATTCTCTTATCATGAAGTGAATTTCCTTAAAGACCTCATAGAACCCGGTGACGTGTTCATAGACTGCGGGGCAAACATAGGCGGGATCACAATCCCATTGGCCCAAAAGATAGGCTCAGGAGGCTATGTGGTGGCTTTTGAGCCGCAACAGTACATCTACCACATCCTCTGTGGCAATGTGGCAGTAAACAACCTATCCAACACAGCCGTATTCCAGAGATTAGCAAGCAATGTTAGCGGTGAAGTTCGTGGTATTCCTGTATTAAACTACGAGGAAGAAGGCAACTTTGGAGACAATTCAACTAGTCGAGTTAAAAAAGACATGTTGTGCATTCCAGTTGCCACATGCACCATTGATAGCCTTGAATTATCTGCTCTTCATTTGATCAAAATTGATGTTCAAGGAGAAGAATTGGATGTTTTGGCTGGAGCAGCAGAAACAATCAAAAGAACAAGGCCATTCTTATATGTTGAGGCTGAAAGCAAGGAAGAGTCAGAAAAGGTTATCGAATTTTTGAAGGAGCATGAATACAGTTACTTTTTCCATCGCCCGCCCTTGTTTAACACAGATAATTTTTACGGTAATGATGTAGATGTATTCGATACTGTGGATAAAGAAGGGGTTGTTAATTTCATAGTTTCTGGAAATATGTTTGCGTATCCGAAAGAAAAGAAAGAATGGGACAAGGCAATTGAACGAGATTTCTTCACTAGGGGTTATGGAGAAGGCGACTTCAAAAAGGGAGGAGCATGATGGAAGGTGGTAATGGCTGGGGATTCGATGCAGAGTTCTTTGGCGGGCCGGGCGATGGTCTTGAGGATGAGGTTATAGCCGAAATTGAAACTCCTCCTAAATTATGGTGGATCGAGTTAGAGGAAGATGGTTCAGTTGAAAAAGGAAAACTTGGACTAAAGGTTCTTAACGTATTCTTTAACAGAACACCCAAGCAGGGAACTAGAGTTGCAATCTACGAACTGGATCAGCTTCCTGAAGATTTCGATCACGAAGAAGACACTGTGTCTTATCGATACAATGAAACACTCTTGTTTGAAGAATATGTTGGAAAATATGAGCCTTAAAAATAGCTATTTGGATGATCCCAATTGGGAGCCATCTTTATCAACTTGGCACAAAATTTGGTGTCCTTTCTGCGAAGCACCAAATTGGTTCTCAGGTGACGCAAAATATGACATCGATGGCGTCGACTGTTGGGAATGTCGTCATCTGTTTTGGGTCATATCTAAAGAACATCGCAAAGATTGCTATGAATACCAGTTAGAACCCAAGTTTGATGAAGACAAAGCCGAATTTGAATGCTACGATGATGTGTTGCGAGATGTGGCAAATACAGCCCAAGGACAGAAAGCCCCAAGATGATAATCACAGATTTACAATGCGAACAGGCGACTAACCTGTCTGAAGTAATTGATATCGTGGGCGAAGCATTTCAGTCTACAGATACTTCGACAGTTTCCAAAACTTACATTGATTGCCCCAGTGGCGATTTCCGAGCCATGCCCGTCCGCATAGGAGATGTCGCTGGCGTCAAATGGGTCAGCGTTTTTCCTGAAAATTCTCAGCAAAATTTGCCAACTGTGCTGGCCACCATCATTTTGAATTCAGCTACAACGGGTGAGCTTTTAGCAATCCTTGAAGCAACTCATATCACAAAATTAAGAACGGCGGCGGCTGCCGGAGTTGCTACAAATTTATTGTCTAACATCGATGGAATTCCCCGTAAAGGACAAATCGCAGCGTTTATTGGTTGTGGAGCACAAACCCAACTACACGTAGATGCAATCTGTAGCGTTAGACCCAGCATAGCTGAAGTTCGTTTTTTCGATCTAAATACTGAAGTTTGTGATCTTATGTGCTCTGCTAATGAAGGAAAGTTTCATTTAAATAACAGGCCAGAACTTTGGCACGGATCAAAAGCATGTAAGTCCATAGAAGAATGTGTTGACGGAGCAGACATTGTGACAACATTGACTCCGTCTACTGCTCCAATAGTGAAAGCAAAATGGCTCAAAAAAGGCGTTCACATTAACGCAATGGGAGCAGACGCAGAAGGCAAAAGAGAATTTGATTCTCAAACATATAAGGCAGTTGACATTTGGGTGGTTGACGACTTTGAACAAGCTGTTCATTCAGGAGAAACCCAGCACGCTTATCACCCACCTTCAAGCAATAGCGGAAAAATGGCTTGTATGCCTTGGGGAAAAAGGTCAGGCAAAACTTTTTGCAACTTGGCTGAGTGCCTTGGCAGAACAAGAGAAAATCAAATCACTTTGTTTGATTCAACAGGCTTAGCGATTCAAGACATAGCGGTAGCAAACTACATTTACGAAAAGTTAAAGGAGCAATAATGAGTAATTTTAAGAAGACAATGAGAAAAGAATTCCGTGGTGCAGTTTTTGCCCGTGATCAACACAAATGTAGATGTTGTGGGCGGCAGGGATATGATCACAACGATCTGCAAGAAGTAGCCAAACAGGAAGCTTCTGGAGCAGTATTGTGCGAGCTTGATGCTCATCACATCACAACAAGAGATGAAATGCCTGCTGGCGGATACGTGAAAAGCAATGGTGTGTCGTTATGTCCTGAGTGCCACTTGAAGGCGGAAGTGCCTCATGCGGCTAATATCGAATTTGCACCTGAAACTCTCTATAGACTAATTGGTTCGTCTAAAGAGACTGCATACATGATGAGTCTTGATCTTCAAAAGAAAATTGACAAGTTTGAACCAAAACCAAAAAAAGTTGTTGCCAAGAAGAAGCCAGTGAGAATAAAGGCGGCAAAAAAGAAAGTAAAATCCAAAAAGTGATTTTACTTTAAGCTTTTTTTTCGTAAAATAGCAGCATGCAAATACCAATTGAAGACAAAATACGTGGCTGCTTGTGGGGAATCGTGGTAGGCGATGCTCTTGGGGCACCTGTCGAAGGATACTCTGCTGAAAAGATTGCAGACATCCACACCAGAGTCACCGAATACAAACAACCTCTTGGGCATAAGTGGTTTAACGATCAGCCTTTAGGTTTTTGGACTGATGACACACATCTTTCCTTTGCTGTTGTTAAAGCCTTGCTTGAAGCAAATGATTTTGACATGGATGCCATCGCTAAGTATCACACGCTGGCAATGGCAGAGTCCGTAGAAGGTTGGGGTTATTCTACTCAAGAGTCCATTCGCAAATTAAAAGATGGTGCTCATTGGTCTGAATCAGGGATTACTGATAATCCTAATCGAGGAACTGGAAATGGCGTCCCAATGAAAATCGCTCCGATTGCGATTTGGGACTTTATGGTCGGTATTCCAAATACAAGTGATCCATCTTACAAAAAAATAGTTCAATTTTCTGCGATGAGTCATTACACAGATATGTCGGCTTACGCAGCAATAGCTCATACTCAAGCTATTCAACACTGTTTGGCTTTTCAGCCAGAAGAATTTGATGAAAATGCCTTCATAGACGAAATTGTCGACCACGCTTACGTTGAAGGATTCGTTGAACATGCTAAGCTTGACCCACCATTAACCAAAAAAGAAGATTCTCTACGGGAGAGATTTAATCTTCTTTTCGGATTTGAATCCGATAAAAAAGATCGCCTGTTTGAGTCGGCAAGTGGATGTTATGTTTACCACAGCCTACCTTTCACATATGCTCATTTTTTGAAAGATCAAACAATCGAGGGCCTGTATAATGTAGTCAACGCAGGCGGCGATACGGACACAAATGGTTCAATGTTTGCTTCAATGATTGGGGCTTTGCATGGGAAAAGTATTTTCCCGACAGAACTAATCGATGGAGTTCAAAAGAAAGAAGAACTCCATGAACTAATTGAACGTTTCGTTGAACAATTTGTGTGATTCTTTTTCACACAAATACGCCATCTTCAATGTTGTCGCTTGGCTGTGGCATAATCCAATGTGGGTCGCCATCGGAGCCGTTGGATACTTCGTTATCGGAGCTATCTGGGGGACAACCAAGTGGACTCTCTTTTCCAGAGATAAAAGAGAAAAATACGATGAAGAGAAGAATGGCTTCGTCCAGATTCTTTGAAGAATACAGCTCAACGCCTTCGAAAACGGTCAACTTCAGAACGAAATGGTATTGTCGCCCATGCGTTTTTAGGAATTGAAACACCATATAACTCCGAGTCTACGCTGGCTTCATTTGAAGTTAGAGGAAAGTCAAGGCACATTCGCTCCTTGTGGGAGAGCAAATTGCTCGTTTGAACCACGATGCGTGCAAGCCAAACAGACTTAGTGTGTGTAGCGACACTATAATGGTCGGGTTGGTGCAGGCTAGTGATAATACACGGCCCTCCAAAGTGGAGAGATAAATGTAGACATAGAACAAAACTTTGCTTACGGGAGTTATATGGTGTCTTTTAAGGAACAAAACTGATGGCTGAGAAAGTTACACTAACACCTGATGGACTTATGGTGGCACAGTGGAACCCGGATACCGAAGAACAAGAAGAAGAACTAATGGAAGCGACTGACCCAACAGTTCTTTCTCACCTTCGAACTTATTGCGAAATTGACCCAGATACTACCCTCTGGCACATCATGGACTTTGTTCGCAAAAGTGAAGTCCTCACGTTCCTCATTTCCCAATACACATGGTGCAGCAACATAGACGATTTTCACAATGAGTTAGATAAACCAGCTATCATTGATGAAAACGACAAAATGGATCATTTGGAAGTCTGTTGGGCTGTTGACTATCTCAAAACCAGCAATTACACCAACTTTGGAATGACACCAGAATTTCACGGTGTTAGCTTACCGTTAACAGCAGAAGATCAAGCCGCTGCTAGTGCTGAAAGTGGATTTGAGCAAGCTGTGGGCCGCATAGAAAAATATTCTGTGTCTGCTTCCCCTCTTAACCAATTTGCTCATCTCAAGTTGGTGCTTAATGCTAAGGTTGAGGTTTATCGGCTTAAAAAACACCCTAAACTGAAGAACTACAAGCTCTTAACAAGCGAATGTGACTTTAGTTTGTTGGATATTATTGATTCCATTTATTTTGACATTAGCTTTCATGGTCCTCCAGATCAAAGAGACAAGTTTGTAGAAGAACTCAAAGAACAAGTCGAAGAACTTGATTTGGGGCTTGTCGAATTGATCCCAATGGATGAAGTTTTTGAAGACTTGGGGATTTCTCCTCGCACCGATGAAGACAATAAAGAAGACGATGAAACAGATGCAGACGAATGGAACATCGAAATATAGAAACGGATTTTACATTCGATCAATTTTTCGTACAATGGCACCATGATGAACAATAGAACCGCAATCTACGCTGGCAGCTTTGACATTCTTACGCATGGGCACATGCACATTATCAGTAAGGGTGCTCAGCTTTTCGACAAGCTATTTGTAGCTGTAGGAACAAATCCAAACAAAAAGTACATCTTCACCGAGGAAGAGCGGTTTGAGATGCTGAGAGCTTGCTGTTCAAGCAAGGAAACTTACGATAGCGGCAGCAATTGCGACATATGCAATCTCTATGAAGAAGAAGCATATAAAATTGAGCCTATCGTTATGGGCAATCGCTACTTAGTAGATTTCGCTTCTGAGGATGAAATTCAAGCTCATTGGTATCTTCGAGGGATCAGAAATCCTGAAGACTATGCTTTTGAAAAAACAATGGCAGAAGTTAATTGGGATTTACTTCCCCGCAGTTATGCTCAACCTGTTTGGATACCTGCAAAACCAAGCTTATCTACGATCTCCAGCAGCCTTGTAAGAGGCTTAATTGGTCCAAAGGGCTGGGAGTGGGCAATTCATAAGATGGTGCCTCATCCCGTCTGGAACAAGCTTGTAGAGCGGTTTGACGGAGAAGACCCATTCTCGTCTGATAGAATTGCTAATGGGGAAGAAGACGAATGAAACTTTGCATTGCACTTGATTTGCCCACGATGGCAGAAAACCATTATTTGGCACAACAATTAGAGGGCAGAGATGTTGCTTTCAAGGTGGGATATAAAGCTTTTCTTGATGGTGGTCACCAATCAGTCACAAGATTAAAAGAAATGGGCTTCGAAGTTTGCTTGGATTTAAAGCTCTACGATATTCCCAATACAATGGCAGAAGCAGCCAAGACAATTGCAAACTTTGGTGTGGATATGTTTACGATCCATGCTTCGGCAGGCAGACCAGCGATGGAAGCAGTAGCGGCAGCAGTCGATGCTTGCTTCCACCGACCTAAGATACTTGCGGTGACAGTCCTCACATCTTTTAGCAACGATGGATGCTATGAGATTTATGAAGGGGATATTGCTGACAAAGCTGAATATTTCGCTGTGCAAGCTCGTAGGGCGGGCATGGATGGAATTGTTTGTTCGGTACATGAATGTGAGTTCCTCCGTGAAATGGTGAATGGAATTTTGTTTGTGCCGGGCATAAGGTTGAATGATGTTCCAGATGATCAAGCAAGAAAAGGCAGCTTGGAAGCAGCATTTAAAGTTGGGGCTGACTACGCAGTGATGGGCAGGCCCATTTACACAAGTGAAAATCCAATTCTTACAGCAGAACACGTACTCAAAGAAATAGAGAGACTGAACGATGAAGTACAACGAATCGCCTAATTCATGGGATGGGGAAGGAACAGGAATCTTTCTTGGAGGAGGAATCTCCGATTGCCCCGATTGGCAGCAGGAACTAACGAAAACTTTCGCTGGCGAGTTCGTCAATGAACCAGTTACGATTCTTAATCCCAGACGTGCCAACTTTCCAATGGGCGACCCTTCGGCTGCGGAACGTCAAATAAAGTGGGAATATGAGCATCTGGAACTTTCAACGGCAGTCGTCTTCTGGTTCAGCCCTCCAACTTTGAATCCGATTGTGCTCTTTGAATTTGGCAAATACATGAATCGTGGTCGACCAATTTTTGTGGGCTGTGATCCTGAGTATGCAAGAATTCAAGACGTAGAAATTCAATGTGGATTCGAACGTCCTGATATTCGGGTAGCCTCTTCCTTAGAAGAACTCTCGACTCAAGTTGTCAACTGGTATCATAATTGGCCACGTCAAGTGAAAGAAATGTGTAGCAGAGGCATTAATGATTCTGACCATAAAGATCATTTCTTTGAGGAAATTCTAAAAATTATAGGGGTTGATCTTGACCAGTTTTACGCTGAACAAGCCACGAAAGGCTTACGATGAAGGTTAGAGAACGAATGGCTGGGGCCATTCATACCATATGGGCACATTGGATGGGCTACCTGTTTGCCCAAGGCACATTCAACGAAGATGGTTCATGGACCATGCCCAAAGACAAGGTGGAGAGATGGCAGCGACAGGTTGCCACTTCTTTTGCTGACCTCTCAGAAGAAGAAAAAGAAAGCGATCGACGACAAGTTGACAAAATGCTTGATTGGGAAGAAGAATGAAAATTTCAACAACAACAAAATGGTACTTGGCATTTGGAATTTTCATATACTTAGCATTTTGCTTTGCCTTCGGTGCCGCAGTCGGCTTTTATGGTTAAGGATTTATTCTTCCCTATCAGGTGTGTCGTCTACGATGTGGAACTCATCTTTTGCCCTTGTCCCAGTTACATAGTGAGCATGTTCCTCTTGTGAAGCATCTCCCTCATATCTAATTCGGAAATTCTTAGCTTTTTTCTCAAGGGCGTGTAGGTCTTTTTCATCTTCGTCGCTTAAATTGTCTAAGTCATGGGAATTCTTAAATCTATCAAGCCTATCATCTGCGGCTAGAGCGAGTTCCCCAGCCTTCTTAATGGATGCGTTAGCTCCATAGAGGCTAGGAGCGATGTCGTAAACTCTTTCAAATTCTAAGCCTTTTGCTTTGTGAGCAGTAGTCAAAGAAATTCCTTCTTTGCCGCCGCCAAGCCTAGCCCAAATGAATTTTGTGAAATCTGGGATAAGCCCGGCAGGTTTGTTTTCAATAAACATTTCAACCGCTGCTCGAATTCCCTCTGTAGTTGATTCAAGTTCTTTTAATTCCGACCCCATATTCTTTCCTTTTTTGCCTGCTTCTCCTATTTCTTTTCTTTTATGCTCTTCATAACTACCAAGAGTTTCTTCAAACTTTTGAATTGTGTCTGCTTTAACATAATCCGTATTATTTTTTTGAAGATTGCCGTGGTCAGCAATATCTGAAATCATGCGGCTCGTGTCGCCCGCCAAATCTTTTCCTTCTACTTTGAATGGCATCCCGATTTTCATTAGCTCCATAGCGGCTTTAAGAAGAGGAGCGTTGTTCCTAGCGATGAATGCTGTTTCCTTTTTAAGTTCTCCAAGACTGCTAAATTCAGTCTGCAATCTTTTGATGGTCTTATCTAGCTTATGCTCTCTGTTAGATATGTGGGCTTCATCGTGTTCGTCGTGAGCAATTCCAGCTTGAAGATCGTTTACTACTGAGTTATCATTACTGTGATCAACAATGCCAGGCTTAGATCGCCAATTTTTAGTCAAAGTTTTTTGAACATCTTCTTTGTTTGTGGAACCGTCTTCCAACATTTTTCCAACCTCACCAAATGATTCATGATCGGCTCCATTGAATCTATATATCCCTTGTTTTTCGTCACCAACAGCAATGATTCTAGCCCCAGCTTTCATAAGATGATCTAACATCGTTCTTTGCCCACGATTGAAGTCTTGCACTTCGTCTACTAAGACAACTTTATATTTCGGCCAGTTCAATTCATCTGCATGTTGGGAGAGATACCAGACATCATCGGCAAAATCTCTAAAGTCTTTTGTCCTATGTTTTTTTGGCTGTGTATTGCTATTTGCAAACAAATTTTTAACCTTGGAAGTGTACATGGACCAAGTTTGCTTGTCTCCGAGGGCTTCTTTGTTTGGAGCCTTTGATCCGAACATTTTCCTCAATTCTTTGCCTGTATATGATTGTTGTTTAAATTCTTCATCATGTTCGCCCGGCATGGATTTTGCCAGCAGCCATTCCGCAGCTTCCTCCACTCGTTTTTCAAAATCAGTAGCTAAAAAGTTACCAACGTTAAAAAATTCGGACAACTCTTTGTTTATCATTTCTCTGTCGTCGTTATCACTTACTGAATCCTTTATTTTTTCCATATTGGTATCAAACATGTGCTGTTGCAATATAGTTTCTATGTCGTAATCATCATTCCTAGTAGCTTTAGGGGATGTGCCATAGCTTTTTGCTTTGCTTACAACGTCACCCACAATGGTATTAAATGTTTTTTTAACTCTTTTCGAATAAATTTTTGTCTTGTAGTTCAAGTGATCATCGTCCCCGCCCATATTAAGTTCATCTTTAA
>Ga0114999_10008154_pt1 | contig 11725 bp, 9 predicted proteins | sample ArcticOcean_MG_C_3_FD_89820 | JGI IMG/M metagenome (GOLD analysis project Ga0114999, IMG submission 89820) | Marine microbial communities from western Arctic Ocean - ArcticOcean_MG_CB8_126 | ecosystem: Environmental > Aquatic > Marine > Oceanic | place: Arctic Ocean: Canada Basin | collected...
CATGAAATCACCGGACTCGTTTCTGATCGCAGCGCTCGGGCAGCTAGGCCATATCGTTCCGCCTAAATATTATTCTAGCCACGACAGAAAATTCCTCGCCCGCAATCCGGTGGGCAGCGGCCCCTATAAATTGGCGAAGTGGAAAAAGGGCTCTGAACTAGTTTTCAAAGCAAACCCAAACTACTGGAATCGTTCCGTTCGAGTAGTGAAAACGGGTGTAATTAAAATCATCCCGGAGCCCACTACGCGCGTAGCGGCGTTAGTTTCTGGGGCGGTGGACATGATTAACTCCGTCTCTCCTCAGTTTCTCCCTATGGTAAAAGGCAATTCCAACACCGAGATAGTATCCGGAGAATCGCCCTACACCTGCTACATCAACCTGACCATCAAGAAGGGCACACCTTGGTCCGATGTCCGGGTGCGAAAAGCGATCAACTACGCCCTCGACAAAGAATTGATTATCAAAAATGTACTGTCCAACCTGGCCAAGATAATTCCAACAAACTTGAGCGCCAGGAGCTATGGATTTAATCCAAATCTGAAACCCTTCCCATACAACATCAAGAAGGCGAAAAAGCTCTTGGCCGAAGCGGGATATCCCAACGGCTTTGAAGCAGTGATGTACGTCCCCCGGGGCCGCTATCTACTTGGAAAAGAAACCGCCGAAGCCATCGCCGGCGAATTGGCCAAAATCGGCTTGAAGATTCAGGTCCGCTCACCCACCTGGGGTACATTCACAAAGATCGCCAAGAGCCGCTGGAAACCCCGCGGCGTTCCCTACTGGTGGTACGGGTGCCGGATGGATGCCTACATGCACGCTGCGGGAATGTACGCGGGCGCTATTCACAGCCGTTCGACCTGGGGCGGATTCCACGACAAGAGTGTGGACAAACTTATCGAGGGTGCTCGCGCCGAGCCGGACGCAAAAAAACGCGAATTAAAATACTGGGAAGTCGCGCGTGTCCTCCGCGAAGAAAAAGTCCCCCTGGTCTTCTTGTGGACGATCGATCAAATTAACGCGAAGAAAAAATCGCTCAAATGGAAAATGCGCCCGAATGCACGTATGTGGCTCTTTGACGCTGCCTGGTAGAAGGGAAGAAAGTCACTAGGTGTAATCCTGGCACAGGCAACTAATTTCGGAGGCATGAGCCTCAGTCATAAACCTCCTCGGCCGGGCTCGGCCGGGGAGGTTTTGTCATGAAGATGGATATTTTCTTCCCGGGGTCGGAGCTCATCCTGTCACTCACGACCTGTTACTCTCTCAAAAATTAGATTCTCTCGATGGTCAGGCGCTGGCAAGAAACTCGCGGCCAAGGGGATTGACCACCACATCACCAACGGGTTGCCGCTCGCCCTGGCGCGTCATCGCTACGGGTCAAAGTTTGGAATGATGATTGGGGGTCTGTACCAGAAAGACAATCTCCGCGTCCTCGACTACAACGGGCACCACGTCTTTCACACGTTCAAATTCGGCGAGTTAGGAAAATCTATTTTCCACCAGAAAAAATATGTGGTGGTCCGCTGGGGAAAAACAGAGAGTAACGACTGCTGGGGTACGAGAAGAATGCGGGGATTAAACTGGTTGTGGTTTTCCCCGCGGTATCGCCGCGCCCTCATCCTTAGTACCCATATACTGGATGACAATCATAACAACCATGATGAGCGTACCCGTGATCTTCATCCAGGACACATAGAAGAACAGCAGAATGCCCGCCAAGGCAAAGACGAACCGCTCCCATGTCTGAAGCTTGCGCCGCATGTAGCCCTCGAGCGCCGCAGAGGTGCAGAAAAATCCCATAAAGCCAGTCACCCAGACGATACCGATATCAAACCACGCGGCGCCCTTGGTCATGTTGATCGGGGTGTAGGCCATCAGGAAGGGAACGATATAGAGCGCCTTGGCCAGCTTGAGCGAGGCGAAGCCGGTGCGCATCGGGTCGGCGCCCGCCAAACCCGCCGCGATGAACGCACCCAGCGCAAAGGGCGGTGTTAGCGAGGCATCCTGGCTCAGCCACAGAATCATCAGATGCGCACTCAGAAGAGGGACGCCGAGTTCCACCAGCGCGGGAACGGCGAGAATCGAGAGCAGAACATAGCTCGCCGTAATCGTCATGCCCATTCCCATGATGTAGCTAGCGGCGGCGCAAAGAAAAATCGCCACCGGAAGCGCCGTTCCCGTAATGCCGAACAAGTTATCGAGAACATGCGAGTAGCCCAGGATAATCGAGGAGAATTTGATGCCGAGGCCGGGCATCGACACCCCGGCGAGTACGATACCCATCACACCCGCCGTCACGCCGATGATGAGCGAGTTAATCGCCCCCTGCTCAAGCCCGTCGATAACACGCGGAGAGGACAGCACCCCCGACGCGACCACCGCCCAGAATATCGCCTCGAATACGGTGTGCCCCCCCACCAGAAGAGCGATCAGCAGACCCAGCCCGGCAAGCAGCGGCCAATTCTCCATCAACACGCTCCCAGGAGGCTCCGCCTTCGCCGCCTCAAGATAAGTGGCGGCGGCGGCACCGGCCTCCTCGGGGCTTTTTCCCTCGCCGAGAACTTCCTTGTAGTACTTGGCGGCCTGGTACTCGAGGCGGTCGTTCCGGGTGCTCCACTGGGGCCGGCCCAGTACACGGGCGAGAATCGGCGGGAATGCCAACAGGCGGGTGTCCTCGCGAAAAAACCCGAGAACCATCGCCAGGATGATGGACCACAACGCGGCGTCAAAAGGCGACCGCCCGATAACCAGCCGGAGGATGAGCAACGCCACCGGTAGCAGAAGATAGCCGTCTTTTTTTAGAAGGGGGAGCAATTTGGGTAAGTCTTCCTTCGGCAGTCCGTGGATACCGTCCAGACCTGATCGGAAATGAACCGACATATAGACCGCGAAGAAGTACATCAGCGCGGGAACAAGTGATATTAGCGCTATCCACCCGTAGTCCGTCTCGGTGAACGCCGCCACGAGAAACGCCGCCGAGCCCATGATCGGGGGAAGCAGGTGGCCGCCAATCGAGGAGACCGCCTCGACCGCCGCCGCATAGTGGGGTTGGAAGCCCGCCCGTTTCATCAAGGGAATTGTGAAGGTCCCGGTGATGACGATGTTGGCCGCGCCGCTTCCCACCACTGAGCCCACCATGCCGCTCGATACGACCGACGCCTTGGCCGCGCCGCCACGCAGACGGCCCACCATGGCGTAGGAGAGATCGATGAACACATCGCCGACTTTGGTCTTTTCGAGAAAAACACCGAACAGGATGAACAGAAACACATAACTCGCGTAGACGTTGGCGATGACGCCAAAAATCCCGTCGTTTCCGTAAACAAAGCCGACAACTTCGTTATACGTAAAGCCTTTATGAAGCAGCCGACCCGGAAAATAATTTCCGTACATGGCGTAGCAAAAAAACGAGATCCCCAGCAGAGGAAGGACCCAACCCAAAATCCGGCGGCACATCTCAATCGAAACGATGATGGCGATCGTTCCCATGACGACGTCTGGCCAGAAGACCAGGCCCGCGCGGTCTCCTCGGTCGGCAAAGTTCATGATGTATTCCACCGTGAAGACGACAACCCCTGCGCAGAGGAGAAGGTCTATCGCGGAGGGCCTCCTCGTAGGGGCGCCCACACGCGCCGGATAGAAAATAAATGTCAGGATGGCTGTAAAAATCACATATAAAGGCAGATAAAAATGGAATGCATAGATGGACAGGCCCGGAAAATGAAGCGTCTCCCAAATCGCCGAGAGGGATTTTTCCATGCCGGCAGAAAGAAGAGGAGACAGGACATAGACGATAACCTCACCGAACCCCAGACCGAAATCCACCGGCGCCTTGTTCGCCGCGCCATAGAAAAAATAGAAAGAAAACACAAGCGAGGACAGTAGAGTCGTCACCTTCGGCAGAAGGCACAGGCCCGACACGTACAGCCAGATCAGGGCATAGAGCCAGGCATCGAGGGCGGGAAATGCCACATCCTGCCATTCCCATGAAACCTCATAGGGAAGGTAGAGATTATATTTTTCGCCGGCAAATAAAATGATGTAGATAAAGAGAAGGGCCGACAGGAACGAGCAGACCGGTATGTTTTTTTTCTGAAAACCAGGGGAAAGATCCCGGCGGTTGGCCGAATCCGGAGAAAAAATAAACCGTACCCAACCCCAGAGAAAACCGAGAAACTTCCCCATCATCGCCCTTGCCCAATCCAACTTCGAGAAATACCGCTCAGCCGAGAAAAAACCCCCGAAGGGCACAAACCCTCCGGGGGGTCAGAAACTACAAATCCAACATATTTCTAGTTGACTTTGTAGCCCTTCTCTTTCCAGTACCGTGCGGCGCCGGGGTGGAGATTCATGTTGAAGTTTTTCATCTGCTGAATAAATTCGCCCGACTTTGAGGCGAAGTCCAGCCCGATCTTCCACCCCTTAAAAACGTTGATCAAGAAGTCGCGGTTCGCTTTGTCGTATACGCGGCTGGCCACCTCGTAAATGACATCGTTGGAAACCTTCTCGTTGGTAACGGCGAAGATGGTGTAGGCAACCGTCTTGAACTTCTTGCCCTTCATGCCGTTGTAGGCGCTGGCGTCCTTATTGGCCTTGTAGTAACCCGAGCTCATGGCAACAAACTCGTCACGTACCTTGTCGGGAATGCTAAGGATGCGGAGCGGGTGGCTTCGCGAGGCGCGAAGAACCGCCGGCGAGGGAACCGGGTTCGGAATCCCGAAAGCATCGAGCTTGCCGTCGATCATGTTAGTCGCGGCCTGGGCCCAGCCCATGTAGTCCTTCCGTATTTTACCGGTGATTCCGATGCTATCAGTGATGAACTTTGTCATGAAGAGCGTTGAGCTGCCCCGCGGGCCCATGTTGAAGCGTTTTCCGGCGAGATCGTGGTAAGTCTTAATGCCGGATTTTTGGAACGTCGCCACCTGGAACCAGGAGGTGGAAACAGGGCCGATGCCCCGGATGGTCTTCATCGCTTTACCCTTGTGGAAGGGTTTGTGCTTGCGCTGGATGAAGTCGACGAAAATGCCGTTCGTCATTCCGATTTCAGAGCGGTTATTGGCGACGAGACGGGTGTTCGCGACAAAACCCTTTGACTCGCGGTTGGTGACGTTGACGGATTTACTTGTCTTGTTCACCGCCTCGGCGAGGCCTGCCGCCATTCGAAACGCGCCTGCGCCCTTACCGGCGCCAACGATGGTGATGTTGGTGGCGGCACTCGCCTGGGTCGCGACGAAACCGGCCACGGCGATAACAGCAACCGCCATGAGAAACCTTCTGTGAATACGCATAGACTCCCTCCCGTTGAGATTACAGAAAACAAATTTTTGTTGATGTGGCAATTCTAACCAATTAATTCCATTTCGCAAGCAGTATTTATTTTAATTCAGTCCTATTTTTCAGGGCTTTCAAAAAAATACAAACAACTCTGAATCTCATCGTCTTCGCCGTTCGGTAAGGGCCCCCATCGCTAGAATAACAAGGACATTCGCCAGATAAGAGCCCCATACAGGCCAGAGCCCAAAATACGACCACCCATCGATATCCACGGCGGAATAGGTGAAATCCAACCAGAAGCGCAGGCCCGTAAGGGCACCAGCAAGATTTCCCGACTCGGCGATGCGGCTTCCCTTGCGATCATAGGTGTAAAAAGCGCCGACAATGGCGGCGGCGATAAGGGAGGGCAGGAAGAGAACTTTCTCCGGCCGCATCAATCCATAGATATCCACGAGTATGGCCGAGGCCAGCCCCATCAGGATCATGTGAAACACGAGGCAGACGAGAAGCCGCGCCCATTTGCTGGAGTCTTTCATACCCCGGCGCGTTCCCGTACATGGTGTAGGAGACAGCCTACCCTCTTCGCCTCGCGGTTATACAGAGGAGATATTTTCATGCCCCCTGTCATTCGCCTTTTCGTGAAAACGAGCCTCGCCTGTTTTGTCATCACTTTCGCCTCGAGTTCCCTGTTCATGCTGGTCAACGCCATCTGGCTCATGCGGATACCAAGAGAGTTACTGCTTCTCCATGCCCACGTCGGCTTCGTCGGCTGGCTCGGGCTCATGGTGATGGGCGTGGCGCTCTGGATGTTCCCCCTGATGCGGGATGCCCACCCGGAAACAAATGGCCGCTACCATTTATCCGCTGTCTACGGAATTTATTGTCTTACCGTGGGCGGGCTCATCCTCCGGAACATCAGGGATCCCTGGCTCTGGCGGGGGCACATCCGCTGGCGCAATTCATGGTCATCATACCGGGGCTGGCACAACTGGCCGGCATCGTCCTGTTCGTCATCGTGATATGGCGGCGGGTGCGCGAGGTGACGCCGGGCGTTCTGTAGAGAACTCTTAAACCCGAGCAAAAAACAGCCGGGCGAGTTCTTCCAGATCGCCCGCCCGGCCATTTTGAATTTCCCGGCTACTTCAAGCCAGATTCCTCAAGAATAATCACCCTGCCTGGCGCTGAAGGGGGGGGTTGCACCCGCGTTCCACACCGTCCAGCGCTTGGGGTGAACGACAAAGCGCACCCGGTCCACCTGGGCCACCGGGCCAGCCATGAATTTTTTCGAAATTTCGGGACCGAGGTAGCGCTCGGCGCACCGGCCGATGAGATCGTGATCCGTACCGACACCCTCGATGAGCTCCACCTCGCCCTCGCAAACCACGGCGGCGTAGGGCGGATCGTCCTTATCAACCACGACGGAGATCTTCGGATTCCGCTTGACGATGCGGGTGTGGACGCCAATCGTTTTTGTGCTGATGAGAAACTTGCCGTCTTCCCAGATGTACCAGATCGGACGGATTATCTGACCGCCGTCCTTGCGAGTCACCGCGAACCGGCACATACGTTTTTCCGTCAGGAACGAATCGATGAATGCCTTGTCGCCCATACCGTTCTCCTTGTAATTCATGAGACCGGTGAAGCGGCGACGGGCTATGAAAGCCCGCGGCAGCCAATCCGGCCCTACAGGTCCCGGAAATCCGGGAATTGATAAAAATCCTCGCTTGAAACCAGCCTACCTCTCACTGGGGGAGCGAATCAACGCCCTAAAACGATGAGTACCATCCCGCCCACAGTGAAAAACACGCCAAATATCATGGCCGGCCGAATGCGCTCGAACCCCCGGAGGAATATAGCCGTGAAAAAAATCGAAAAAATTGGAGAAGAGGTAATTATCGGGGTGACGACGCTGACATCACCCAGTTTGATGGCGATATTCATAAAAACCTGGTTCGCCGAATTCAGGACTCCCAGCAGAACCATGGCAATAATAGTCGAGCGTCCGCCCCACCGAAATAGCTCGGCGGGCACCAGCGGCCGGAGGCTGAAGAGAACGATCGCCCCAATACAATTCGCCCAGGCCACCGTGAGCATGGGGTCGGGAAAGGCTGCTAGCCCTTTTTTCCGGATGAATGCACTCATTCCGAGCGACAGAGCGCTCGCAAATCCCCAAAGAATACCTTTATGAAACCAACCCTTCTCCGATGGCTCATAGCCTACGAAAACAACACCCATGATCACCAAAAAGGTGCCGGTGAGTACGGCCAGCCCCGGCCGCTCACCAAGAAATAAAACCGCCAGCACGAGCGAGAGTAACGGGGCGGTCGACATCATTGTCGTCAACCTCGGAGGGCCGATAGTGAACAGCGCCTTGTAGTAAACAAAGCGGCCGTAGCTGTAGGCCGTGATTCCGAGAAGTGCGAACCAAGCCATCCCTACGAAATTCATCTGCCCTTCGACGTAAAAGTAAACGCCCAACGTTCCGAGGACGATAACGTTAACTACGTTAGTCAACAGGGATGCCGCAAGGATGCCAATGTGGCGCAAGGGACGCGCGGTAGCCACGCCCTGGAAGGCCAGCATAGCCGCTGTCACCAACGCCCAGATAATAGCTGTCGAGTTATCGGTCAAGTTTTTTTCCAAGAAGATGAGATTAACCGTGCCGCCCAATGCCAATGGCGGTCATTCCCACGAAGGTAATTAAAATCCCCACCACCACACGCCGGTTCAGGCGCTCGATGTCGCGCAGGAAAAAAGCAGAGAGCAGCATGACGATTACAGGGGACGTGCTCATGATGGGTATGGCGAGGGATATCTTCCCTTGGAGAGAAATATTCATGACGACCTGCTGAATGGAATTAAAAAAAATGGCCAGAAATATCACAGGCGCCAGTGACCAACTTACCTTTTCCCACGATAAAACCCTGCTTGGCAGAGCGGTGCGCAATAACTCGCCCGTCGGAACAGCCACCAGGGCCGCCCATGCGGTCAACAGCGCAGATGCCGGCATGATGTGCATTCCCCTGTTCCGCATGTAGCCGCCCACGGAGAACAACATCATGCAGGTGAGCGACCATCCAATTCCGGCCTGGAACCACCTTCCCTTCGAGGGCGCATAAATCACCGTGACCACCCCCACAAGCACTAGCGCCGTTCCGGCCAGAACGAGCCGGCCCGGCCTCTCGCCAAGGAGCACAGTGGCGATCAGCAGTGTCGGCAGCGGGGCCAGGCTGGCTATCGTGAGGTGACGCGAAGGGCCCATGGTCCGCATGCCCGTGTAAAAAAACCACCGGTTAATGCAAAAATTCGTCACCCCGAGCACGCCAAACCAGGCAAACGCCTCCCACCGGAACATCGAGATATCGAAAACATAGAGCCCATAGAAGCCCAGCATCACAGCGTTTCCCACATTGGCGATCTGGGCGAGCGTGAACGAGCCCACCTGCGCTAGAGCACGCGCGAATGTAATGTTCGCACCCGCCGCAAGGAGGGCTGAAAGAAACGCCAAAAGTACGGTTTCTGTTTCGCCGGTCAACGGATTTTCCTAATTAAACCAAGAGGGGAGCCCGGACTCGGGCTGCAGCAGGGTGGCTGCTCCTCCGAGAGCGCCCGCCAATACCGGAGCGCACAATTTCATCCGCCAAATAAAGTGGGGAGGTTACCATCAAGCCTTGAGAACTGGCTCAAATCTACCAATCACAAGCCTACATGACAATTTTATTTATTAAATCCCGCTCGGGCTTACCCATTGCAAGAAAGAGCCGGGTAGTGGAAAATGCATCGACAGAGGATGTGCCTCTCAAATTTCACAAACAAAGGGATATTGCAATAAAATTCAGCTGTTTACGCAAATCAAACTGAGCCCGGTCGATTTCGTTTCACCAGCATATCGCCTAATTGTAGGCGATGGAACCCGGGACGCCGAAATAAGCGGTAAACAATAGTCGCTTTTAGCAAAATCAAACAGGAAGGGACGTCATCATGTCATTGGCTATATCCCGAAATCCGGCATCAACCGGAAAAACCGCGATGCAGATATTTTTCATGCTACTCATCGCGTTCTCACTCATTATTTCGGCACCCGCGCATGCGGCGACGGCAAAGGTCAAAGGCCTCCCCTCGCTGGCCGACCTCGTCGAGCGATTACGGCCATCGGTTGTAAACATCAGTTCCGAAACCGTCGTTGCACCCCCGTCCCACCGGGGAGTCCCCGGAATGCCTGGAGACCCCTGGAGCGAAATGTTGCGGCGCTTTTTCGAAGGCCAGCAGCCCCCCGGCTTTCAAGGCAGGCCCGCGCCCAAACAAAAAAGTGCCAGCCTTGGCTCCGGACTCATCGTTGACTCAAAAGAAGGGCTGGTCCTGACGAACAACCATGTCATCGCAAAAGCTACTAAAATCACGGTGATGACCCAAGATAAGAAGCGGCGAAAGGCCACGGTCGTCGGCCGGGACCCCAGAACCGACATCGCGCTTTTGCGTATTGAGAAAAAAGCCGGAGAAAAACTTCCCGCCGTCAAGCTGGGCGACAGCGACAAGCTTCGTGTCGGCGACTGGGTAGTCGCGATCGGAAACCCCTTCGGGCTCGCCCATACCGTTACGGCGGGAATCGTCAGCGCCAAAGGCAGGGTCATCGGCGCCGGTCCTTACGATAACTTCATCCAGACTGACGCCTCGATCAATCCGGGCAACAGCGGCGGTCCGCTTTTCAATCTCTCCGGCGAAGTCGTCGGCATCAACACTGCTATTTTCAGCCGAGGCGGCGGCAACATCGGCATCGGCTTCGCCATTCCGATCAACCAAGCGAAAGATCTGATGCCCCAGCTTCGAAAGGGCACTGTCGTACGGGGATTCTTGGGCGTCTCGATTCAGCCCGTTGACGATGCACTCGCCAAGGCGCTGGGACTGAAAAACACGAAAGGCGCGCTGGTAAGCAGCCTCGTGAAGGAAGGGCCCTCGTCCAAGGCGGGCGTTAAGCGGGGCGACGTTATTCTCTCCCTGAACGGCAAGCAGGTGGAAGGTCCCCGCGCCCTCTCCCGCATGGCCGCCCGCATCTCGCCGGGACGCAAAGTGAAACTGAAAATATTCCGCAACGGGAAGTCTATGGATATCACTATCGTTTCCGGAAAACTGCCCGGCCCGGAACAGGTGGCCCGTGCCTCCGGCAAGACGGAGATGGGCGAAAAGCTGGGCATCGATGGGCAAAACCTCACGCCAGAGATCGCCCGCCAGATCGGGGCGGAAACCAAGTACGGCGTTGTCATCGTCAGCGTGAAACCGGGTAGCCCGGCGGACAAGGCTGGTATCAAGCGCGGCGATATCATCGTCGAAGCAAATAAAAAACCTATCAAAAAAGTTGAGGGCCTTTCCGCCGCCATCAAACGCAGCAAAAAGTCGGGAAACCTTTTTCTGATTGAGCGCCGGGGGGCCACGCGCTATTTTGTGGTGGAAGGCCTAAGCTAAACGGAGGGGAAATGGCGAAAACTGCAAAAGTAGTGGACACGAGCGAGAGCCTAATTACAGCGGCATCCGTAATCTGCGGCCAGCTTGGCGCAAGTGCGGTGTTCGTGCACGCCGACGCCATGAAGGATCTAGAGGCCCTCTCTCAGCTCCCGGACAACGTCGAGCGGTTCGTCACGACATGCTCGCCCGACCTGTACGATGAACTAGCAGACACGGATTGCCGGGTTTTTCGTCTTCCCTCTCTGTCGCTGAACCGAATCGATGCCATCAAGATGGGTGTGGTCATCGCGCTCAGCGAAGGTGCCATCACGAAAAAAGACACCATCGTCTGCCTCTCCGGCCTTTCAGAAAACGAGCAGATTGACACCCTCATCGTTTTCCGACTAGATCAGGAAAAAGAGATGATGCTCACCTCCGAGATCGAGAGCGAATTGGAAGGGGTGGACCCGAAAGTTTTTTCAACACTCCTGTCGCTCTCGCTTGAATTGGCTTCAGAAGGGCGTGAGGGTAAATCAAGGGGAGCGCTTTTCGTTCTCGGGGATCATGATATTGTTCTTCAATACTCGCGCCAGATGGTCATTAACCCGTTTCATGGCTACCCGGAAGAGCAGCGGAACATCATGGACCCCGCCCTCCGGGAAACGGTTAAGGAGTTTAGCGCCATAGACGGCGCTTTCATCATCCGGGGAGACGGCATCATCGAGGCGGCGGGCCGCCACCTGAACGCTGCCGCGGACATCGAACTTCCCTCAGGGCTCGGCACACGCCACATGGCCGCGGCCGGCATATCCCAAGTGAGCGCGGCGACCTCTTTCGTCATTAGCGAGTCCACAGGCACCGTCAGCGTTTTTAAGGACGGAAGAATATTCATGCAGATAGGAAAATCCCAACCCACAAAGGGAAAGAAAGCAACAAAAAGCAATTAAACAATCTCACTCAGTTAAAGGAAACTCAGCATGAGCACACTCGGCAAGATATCTAAAAAGTTCAACG
>Ga0114999_10008155_pt1 | contig 11720 bp, 10 predicted proteins | sample ArcticOcean_MG_C_3_FD_89820 | JGI IMG/M metagenome (GOLD analysis project Ga0114999, IMG submission 89820) | Marine microbial communities from western Arctic Ocean - ArcticOcean_MG_CB8_126 | ecosystem: Environmental > Aquatic > Marine > Oceanic | place: Arctic Ocean: Canada Basin | collected...
AGGCCAATGCAGCGATTTCTGATGAAAATTATGATGTGCTTTTAGAGATTTGTAATTTATTATCAATAGAAAATAATCTAGATCCTAAAGTGGAGCTAGAGTATAACACAAAAAGAAAAGACGGTGTGAAAGAAGATTTAAAGAAAATTACAGAATCCATTCCATGGATCTGGTGTGAAGCATATGAAGATACAGCCCTTAGAAAGAAAATACTATTCTCTGTATTACCACATTATGGAATTGATTCTAGATCGGAAGATATTATCTCTGGTGTCTTAGAAAAACTCTTAGAAAGATAAGATGTAAATATTCTATTTTTCATATAAAATTTGGTTTAGGAGTTTTATATGAAAGACAGATTAGAAGATATATTCAATTTACGAGAATCTTTTATGAGACTAATTTCCGAAAAGGTCGAAGGAGCTTATCCATCCTGGCCAGTAGATTTACAAAACAAAAATTCTCAAAAGGTTTTAAGGGAAATAACATTCCGAAGTGTGGAAGAGCTCTTTGAAGCGCTACTACATCTTAAAAACTGGAAAGATCATAGAGCTGCGAAGGGTGGGTTCAATCGAGAAGAATATCTTGAAGAAATGATTGACGCTTTTAATTATTTTTTAGCGATATTAATAATGACTGGTGTCGATACTGCTGAATTTTTTGCTGCCTATAATAGAAAACACAAAATAATAGTAGACAGGTTGTCTGAAATTAAATCCTAAAAGCGCTGAATAACTTTCTCTTTCTTGTTATAATAATCTATTAGCAATTCAATTATAAAATGTCAAAATAAATAGGGAAACAAATGATCAAGCCCCCAAGTAAGTTTATTTCTTTACATGCACACGATGGGTTCAGTACTTTCGATGGTCTTGGGTATCCTCAAGAGCATATCGATTATGTTATTGAAAACGGTATGGATGGCTGGTGCCTTACAAACCACGGCCATATGAACTCATTTGGTCATGCATTTCTACATGCTGAAAAGATTCAAAAGCGCGGCGGATTGTTTAAGTTCGTTCCAGGCTGTGAGATGTACGTCCACCCTGATCTTGAGGCTTGGAAGCTTGATATGGAAATCAGGCAAGCAGCAAAAAAGGGTGATAAAGAATCTCTCAGAATCCTTCGCGCTCAGCGCGAAGCAATCGCAACCCCCCTAACAGCTGTTGTAGATGGTGATGATGAAATTGTAGATATCGGAAAATCCGAAGTCGGACTCACTGTGGAGAACGAGGAAGAGACTAAGTCTGGAAAGTTTTATGATCCAATCAAGCGCCGGCACCATTTAGTTGTCCTCCCAAAGACGTCTATAGGTCTTCAAAGACTATTCCATCTCGTTAGCAGAGGCTATAGAGAGGGCTTCTATCGCTTTCCTCGTATTGACTATAAGATGCTAAGGGAAGCCGCTGAAGGCGGTCACCTGATGGTATCAACAGCTTGTATCGGCGGTCCCATCGCGTACGAGGTATTTAAGCACGCTCAACAGGTAGAATTCGATGAATTAAAGCACAACTTAATGGATGATGATTCATTTCGATCCAAGGTTATGACTGGAGTTGGTAATGCATATCAGGGCCTTGTAGATGCTGTTGGAATCGACGATGTACATCTAGAGATACAATTCAACAAGTTACCCGCTCAGCATCTTGTGAACCGTGCAATTATTGAGTTTGCAAAGAGTAGCGGCCTAAATGACAAGCTAGTTGTAACTACTGATTCACATTATGCTCGTCCAGAACACTGGCGTGAGCGTGAGCTATACAAGAAGTTAGGTTGGTTGAATTATAAAGAATTTGATCCCTCTAAGTTACCACAATCAAGGGAAGACCTTAAGTGTGAGTTATATCCAAAGAACGCTCACCAACTTTGGGATACGTATCTTGAGACCACTAAGGACATGTCATTCTATAATGATGAGGTTGTAAAGGCAGCTATAGAGTTACCTCATCAGATTGTCCATGAAAAGATTTCTGCAATTGTTCCTGACCGTACAATGAAGCTACCTTCGTATGTTGTTCCTGAAGGAATGACAGATGACAAGGCTCTACTTGAAGCGTGCAAGAAGGGACTAGTCTATCGTGGTCTTGCCGGCGATCCGAAGTACGTTGAAAGAATAAAGCACGAGTTAAAGATCATCAAGGATAAGAATTTCTCTAGATACTTCCTGACAATGGAAGCGATCATTAAAATTGCCAAACAAGCCATGCTTGTTGGTCCAGGCCGAGGTTCGGCTGCCGGTAGCCTCGTTGCATATGTCCTCCGTCTTACCGACGTTGATCCGTTTGAGTATGATCTTATGTTTGGTCGCTTTCTAAATCCGTCTCGAGAAGGCGCACCAGATATCGACACTGACGTAGGTGATCGAGACATGCTCATTAATATGATGAAAGATAAATGGGGCGATGAGAATATCGTTCCGATCTCTAACTACAATACATTTAAGCTTAAATCACTTGTTAAAGATATTTCTCGCTTCTACGGTATTCCATATGCCGAAGTGAATAAGGCATTAGCACCTGTTGAGGATGATGTAAAGCGCGCCGTCTTTAAGCAGGGGACAGATAAGAACTTGTTCGTACTGCTATATGAGGATGCCATGGCTCACTCTAAGACATTTAGAGAATTTATCGAGTCTCATCCAGAAGTAGCAGAACCAATCCAGGTTTTGTTTAAACAAAATAAAGCGCTTGGTCGACATGCGGGTGGCTGCATAGTTGCTGAAAATATCGCAGAAAGAATGCCGTTGATCAAGGCTCGAGGTGAGCTACAAACGCCTTGGGCAGAGGGTATGAATTATAAGCATCTTGAGACGTTTGGGTGGATTAAGTTTGACCTTCTTGGCTTAGAGACGTTAAGGGTGATCCAGCGCACTATTGAGTTGATCCTACAAAGAAAAGAAGGTATTGAAGATCCATCTTTTGAGCAAGTCTATGATTGGTTCAATAATAATATGGATCCAAAGGTACTTGATATGGATGATCAGCACGTATATGATCACGTCTATGCTAAAGGTCGCTGGGCTGGGATCTTCCAGCTTGCTGGTAGAGGCGCGCAAAATTTATTCAAGAAAGCCAAACCAAAGAGTATCATCGATATTGCAACGCTAACATCGATTTATCGTCCAGGTCCGTTGACTGCGAAGGTTGATAAGCTCTATATCAACGCGAAGAACAACCCTGATGATATTGATTATGGTCACCCGTTGATTAAAGAGGTTCTAGAAGAAACATACGGTTTGATTGTGTTCCAAGAGCAGATCATGAAGCTATGCTCTGTGGTCGCTGGCTTCCCTGAGGATGAAACAGATACTGTTAGACGTAGTATTATGAAGCGTAAAGCTTCCGAAGCAGCTGAGTCGCTTGCAAAGGCTAGAGCGATAAAAGAACAGTTCGTCGCTGGTGCTGTAAAGAATGGTGTTGATGCTCAGCTAGCTGATGATCTATATGAAAAGATTCTATTCTTTGCAGGATATGGATTTAATAAGTCTCATGCTGTATGCTATGCGATCGATTCATATTACTGCGCTTGGCTATTAACATATTTCGAGGAAGAATGGCTTTGTGCGTATTTAGAGTCGATGTCTGGGAATGATAAGAAGCGAGCAAAGGCTTTCTCTGAAGTTAAGTCATTGGGTTATACAATAATCCCAATTGATATCAATTATGCTACGAAGTCGTGGACTATTCTGGACGGTAAAAAGTTTATGCCATCATTTCTTTCGTGCAAGGGAATTGGTACAGCTGCCATTGACGAAATATTGGCGAAACGACCATATTCTGATGTTAATGACCTGCTGTGGGATGAGGATGGAAAGTGGAAACATTCGAAGTTTAACAAAAGAGCTCTAGAGGCTTTGGTTTCAATTAGGGCTTTTGGTTCTATGGATTTAGTAGGAGACTCTAAGACGTTTACAAGTTATAAGCAGATGCATGAAGTCTTAATAAACAAGGCCGTTGATATTAAAAAGTGGACTAAGAAAGATCCAGATAGGGGTAAAAATAATTTTTCGCTATGTTTGGCTGATGCTTACGACTTGCCTGAATGGACTCGTCATGAATTGGCACAGAATAGCATGAAGTTTCTAGGGTCTTTCAACGTCAGTACGCTCTTATCTAGCAAGGTGCTTAAAAAGTTAGAAGAAAAAGAGATTCGTCCAATAGATGAGATTGATGGTCATGATTTATACTGGTTTTTAGTGACCGACGTGAAGCCTAAATTAACGAAGAATAAGAAACCATATTTGCTCGTTACTGCCACGGGTATAAGCGGTCAAAGTTATCGTATGTTTTGCTGGGGTTGGGACGGTCAAACGCCTCTGGAAGTCTATAGCTTATGTATAGCAGAAGTTAAGAAAAATGATTTCGGATATCAAACTTCCATGAGTAAAGTAAGGCTTTTACGAGTATGATTATAGCAATAGTACACCATACATCACGGAGAAAAAATGGCTAATAGAATATTTGATAATTTTACTGAGTGCTATATTTCATTACTTGATGAAGTCTATAATTCTTATGATTTTATTTCATCACCAAGGAACCAGAAGATAAAGGAAAAGCTTGGCGTAGCCTTCACGATAAAGAACCCTAGACATCGATATCCATTTGTGCTTGGTAGAAAGTTTAGTCCCACGTATCTCGCGGCTGAATTACTCTGGTATTTATCTGGTGATAATTGTACTACCTGGATTTCAAAATACTCTAAATTCTGGTCTAGGATTAGTGATGATGGAAAGACAGCTAATTCAGCTTATGGCGCAAGGCTTTTTAGGGAAAACCCTGTCATCGCTGGTGGTCGCTTAAATCAATGGAAGTATATCAAGAGTGAGCTATTAAGGGATCCTGATTCTCGAAGAGCAGTTATGCACATTCGGGTACCAGATGATTCAATCGATGCGAAGCTGGACGTGCCATGTACCTTGGCTTTACAATTTTTTATTAGAAACGAAAAACTTCACATGATAACGAGTATGAGAAGCTCTGACCTTATTTTTGGTATAGCTTATGACATTCCTGCTTTTACATTCTTTCAGGAAATTCTGGCTCTTGACTTAGGGGTAGATGTTGGTTCATATACACATATGAGCAATTCTTTGCACATTTATGAAAGGCACTTTTCGATGGTCGAAGATATCTTATGTGAATCCAACACATCTAGCTCACTAGCTGCTGCAAAAGCGTACGGACCGATGCCTTCACTTGAAGTATCTTCTTGTGATCAAGCTTCCCGTGATTTTTGGGTTTCAAAATTAATGAATTTTGAAGATGAGCTACAGCACCAAAAGACAATAGACCAAGTAGTGAATGCATACTCTCGCTTTAAAGAGGTTATGACAAAACGAGAATATGTCTGGGCTGATATAGCTACGCTACTTTCTGCTCATAGGATTAAAAGGGTTAGTGATAAATCACAAGAAAAGCTATTAAATCCATGCTTTAATTATCCTGGATTTATTTTTGGATTAGGGGAGTAAAAGAATGAAGTATGATTATTTGGTCGTTGGAGCGGGAATGTTCGGCGCAACCTTTACTCGCCAGGCTCTCGACGCCGGCAAGACTGTCTTAGTTATTGATAAAAGGAACCACATAGCTGGTAATTGTTATTCTGAGAACCAGAATGGTATAGATGTACATGTTTATGGGCCCCACATTTTTCATACAAATGACAAAAAAATATGGGAGTTTGTTAATAAGTTCGCAGAGTTTAATAACTATGTGAATAAACCAAAGGTTAGGTTTGGCGATAATATCTATTCTTTTCCTATCAATCTAATGACTCTTCACCAGCTGTGGGGCGTAAAAACTCCCGAGGAAGCTATAGAGAAATTAGAGGAAGTAAGGATCCCAAATGAGGATCCTCAAAATTTAGAAGAATGGATTTTGTCTCAAGTTGGCCAAGAAGTATATGAAACATTCATAAAGGGCTATACTATGAAGCAGTGGAAAAAGCACCCTCGTGAATTACCTGCCTCTATTATTAAGCGCTTGCCAATACGTATGAATTTTGATGAGAACTATTTCTTTGATAGATACCAGGGCTGTCCAATAGGCGGTTATACTTCGATGATCCGAAATATGCTGGATGGGGCAGCTATAGAGCTTGGGGTAGATTATTTCGCTTCAAAGAGTTCATGGGACGAAATGGCTCATAAGGTGGTTTTTACTGGTAAGATAGATGAATATTATGGGTATAGATTTGGAAAGCTTGAATATCGCTCCTTACGCTTCGAAGCAGAGTGGCACGATGTAGCTGATGGTCAGGGTAACGCAGTTATAAACTATACTAGTCCTGATATACCCTATACGAGAGTGGTCGAGCACCAACATTTTCAGCCTCAGACCGCTGGTACTCATGGACGCACATTATTAGTCAAGGAGTTTCCTGAAGACTGGAGTCCAGGAAAAGTCCCCTACTACCCTATTAATGATGAGATTAATTCGTCTATTTTTAAGAAGTATTCTATATTGGCTAGAAAAGAGGCTGATATAATTTTCGGTGGTAGATTGGCAGAGTATCGCTATTATGACATGCACCAAGTAATAGGCTCAGCTTTGACCAAGGCTGCGAAAGAGCTAGAATAATTTTAGTTCGTGTATTCTAGCAAGTTTTTTTTAATATTTTTTTGGAGGTTTTATGAGAGTTTTATATAGTTTCTGGGGGTTCATTACTCCCCTTGAGAAAAACACCATGGTGAATACCCCCGATGGTGAACGTGGCAATCGTGTTGATTTTGTTAGGGAGCTACAAAAACGAGACCACACGATAATCCAGCTTCAGAAGATGAGAGATGAGGAGCAGTATCCCGACGTTGAATATAATCCCACAGGCTTTCCTGATGGAGATATTGTCTATTGTGAGTGGCGTTGGCCTACCTGGAAAAACTCTAATGAAAAATCACAAGAGACTGACTATACTAGACAGTGCGAGGTCCTTGACTACTACCACTCGCAAGGTGTCCCTATTGTCATACATGACGGTGACCTAAAGATGACTGCTGAGGATGAGTTAAGGTGGCCAAATGCAGTAATATCAGATGCATGCGTAAATTCTAGACTCCTAACAAGGAAAAGAATTACAATACCGTGGTGTAACTATATGCACAGATACTTTGAACCTGTAGAATATTCCTACAATTATGCATATGTCGGAAACAACTATGAAAGAGAAAAGCAGTTTAGGAAATATTATACAATCCCCAGTCTAGCTTTACGTTTAGCGGGTCTGCAAACTTATGTATGCGGTAATTGGCTCAACAGGTCGCCAGAAAGAAAAGACCCTAGCAATTTAATTCAAGAAAGTCCAAATGTGGCTTTTGGTCCAAGGTTAGCTTACAAGGATATTTTTTCTGTTATGAATAACTCTGTGACAATGACGCATATCACAAAAGATGACTATACTCCCTATGGTAACATAACTGGTCGTTTCTTTGAGGCAATTAAGAGTGGCGTACCCGCATTAATACCGTGGGAATATGAGCATGCTCGTCCCGTTGGCTTAAATGGCGATCTAATCGTAAATAACTCGACCGAAGTTGTAGATAAGGTAAGGTGGTTAGCTTCTTTAAATAAAACAGAGAGGGGTGCATTGGTCGATGCTCAGGAGGAGGCCCTAAGAACAGTTATTGATCCTCGTCCAGAGATGAGGGTGAACCTACTCGAATCACTTTGCGGGTAATATAATGAAGATCGCATTTATAGGTCCAGATATGACTGGAAAGTCAAATATAGCGAAAGCATTATCAGATGACCTTAATATACCAGTATTTAAGAATACGGGAGAATGGAAGACTAGATTATCAAGCGAAGACTATTTTGTTAGTCTGTTAAGGTTCGGGGGTCCATTCTTAATGGATTTTATCAAGCAAACGAATGTCAGCGTAATCATGGATAGATTTTATCCATGTGAGTTAGTATACTCAAAGGCATTTGGTAGAAGTACAGATATGGATGTTATTGAGTGGATGGATGATCAATTTTCTAAAGTCGATGGAAAGTTTATAATTTGTCTTAAAAAAGACTACCGTGGTTTAGTTGATGACACATATCCAGATGAATTACCCACAGAAAAGCTTATAAGTCTAGATAAGCTATATAAAGACTTTTATGAGTACACAAAGTGTGACGCTCATATTCTTTATACTGATGACTTAAATCTAGAACGTCAATTGTCTTATATTAAATGTTGTTTAAAAATGGAGGAAAATAATGAACGGTAAAAGAGCTTTAGTAACAGGATGCTGCGGATTTATTGGTAGCAATTTAACTCGTCATCTTCTTAATGAAGGGTGGACTGTCGATGGTGTCGATGATTTATCAGGAGGAGAGCTTGACTTGCTGGAAGTGCCAATTGATATGATGCGTGTGGTACCAGGTCCTGTTCTCGGTATATACGAAGATCAGCATGAGGGTAGTAGGGAGCCTAATCACTTGCTAGTGATAACAGATGATTTTGCGTCTGAGCATGTTTTGTCTAGGATCGCAAAGAAGAATTATGACGTTGTTTTTCATCTTGCTGCAAACCCTAGAGTGGAATATTCTGTAATGAATCCAGCAACTACAACAGATAATAACTTAAATAAAACAGTGATGCTAATGACTGCATGCACAAACAACATCGATCGCTTTGTTTTTGCATCAACTTCTGCCATATACGGAGACACTGAGGAGCTACCAACACCTGAATCATCTGAAGCTACCCCTAAATCACCATACGCGGTTCAAAAACTTTGCGTAGAGTCTTTTGGGAAGGTGTTTAACGAGTTGTATGACTTTGATTTTGCTGCTTTACGATTCTTTAATGTATACGGTCCTGGGCAATATGGTTCTTCTCCATATTCGACAGCTGTATCGGCATGGTGCGACAAGATTAAGGATGGTGAACCTTTAAGAAGCGACGGCGACGGCGAGCAAACACGTGATCTAGTATTTGTAGAAGACGTTTGTACTGCATTAAATCTTATAGCGACTCGTAAAGAAAGATTTGGGTTTGACATCTTTAATGTTGCGACTGGTTACGCTTTAAGCAATAACCAGATTATTTCTTATTTAAAAGAGATATTCCCAGATCTTATAACTATGGTCGCACCGGAGCGTCCTGGAGACGTGAAACATACTCTTGCGAATGTTGATAAGTTATATAATGCCATTGGGTTCAGGCCCGTAACAAAATTTAATGAGGGTCTACATAAGACACTAGCATGGTGGAATCTAATATGAATCGCAGCATTTGGCCTTCATGTTCACAAATCGTAGAAAAACCATGGGGTTATGAACGACAATGGTCAACGATGCTACCCTTAGACGGGAAAGTTCTATATATAAACACTGGCGCAAGGACAAGCATGAAGATGTTTGAGGCAAAGAATGAAGTATTGTTTGTACAGTACGGTGCAGTTACTGCTACTGTTGCAGATGAAAGCATTTTTTGTGATGACCGCGTTGGATTTAGGGAGCTTAAGCTTGATGAGGGTGACGTCTTGAATATACAAGCTGGATGTCCATATCGTCTCGAAGCCACCGATGGTGATGCTATTGTCGTTGAGATATCTAACGGACTAGCGCCAGAGTGTGTTAGATTTGATGATGACTTTGGTCGTAAAACCCATAAAGATAGAGCTCTTTTAATCCATAAAAAACTTGAAAGGTTAGAAGATGATCGTAACTGATCCGAATAGCGTTAATGTTGTAATCTATCACGCAAATTGTACAGACGGCTTTGGGGCCGCATACTCTGCATGGAAAAGACTTGGTAACAGAGCAGAATATTACGCTTGTAAACATGGTGATGATCCGCCTAATATCAAGGGCAAGAATGTTGCAATATTAGATTTTTCATTTGACAATAGTACAACCAAGCAGATGATTGAATTAGCGGAAAGTCTAATTGTAATTGATCACCATAAGTCTGCTATGGTCGAACTTCATGATGTTACGGAAACAAAGTTCGATATGACAAAGTCTGGTGCTATGCTCACATGGGATTTTTTCCATCCGGGAATAGAATCGCCTAAACTTATTTCCTATATTCAAGATAGAGATTTATGGATTTGGGAACTGCCGTACTCTAGGGAGTTTAGCGCTGCCTTTGATATGGTACCGTTTGAGTTTGAAGAATTTGAGAAATTTGAAGACGACTCAGTCTTTGATGACGCTGCAAAGCGAGGGAGCTATATTCTAGCCTACTCTAAAACTGTTGTTAAGAAAGTTTGCGAAAAAGCGGTGTTTCGAGATTGGGGTGGTAAGAAAGTTGGGATTGTCAATGCCTCACACTGGATATCTGAAATAGGTAATAGACTAGCGCCTCATTGCGATTTTGCTGTCATCTGGTATTTTGATCACGAAGATCAGCACACGAAGGCAAGTCTAAGAGCTTTCCATGACAATGTAGATGTCAGCGAGATTGCAAAGGTATTCGGTGGGGGCGGTCATACAAAGAGCGCCGGCTTCATTATCGATAAAAGTAAGCATATAGACGATATTTTCCATCCACTCAAACCAAAACTAGCAGCGCGCAGAGCACCTAGAAAGAAAAAGAATGAAACAAAAACAACAGAGACCTGAGTGGGATCAGGTGTGGATGGAATTTGCACACCTGATCTCTAAGCGTTCTTATGACCCCAGATACCGCGTCGGAGTTGTGATAGTTACTGATGACATGACTCGAGTCATGTCAGTAGGCTATAATGGTAATTATTCTGGTGGTCCAAACGAAGTTGAGTCAGACGTTCCCGGTCAATCCGGCATGCTTCATGCAGAAATTAACGCGTTGCTTAAGTGCGATTATAATGATCCAAAAAATAAGATTATGTATATAACACTTAGTCCATGTAGAATGTGCGCAAAAGCCATTATAAATAGCGGCATTAAGGAAGTGGTTTATAGCGAAGAGTATAGAGACCTAAGCGGAGTCTGCTTACTACAATCTTGTGGTGTCAAAGCAAGACAATACAAGCTGGCTTAAGACTCTTCTTTTCCATATTTACTAAGGTAAAAGCAGCGGGAGGCCTTTTGTTAGTTGAAAATATCGCTTATCTCACCAGAAGGTTAGAGATCCAAAATGCAATTAATACATCAATTTCCAGAAATCAGCTTCATGAATTAAAGTCTTTAAACTTTCTTTTATTTGAAGAATTTGATTCATCAGAAGCTGGAGAGCTTGAGAAAAATTTAATTGAAGTTATAAAAGTAATAACGAAGATAGGACAACAATCAAAGTCAGCAGATTTTAAGAAGCTTATTGCTGGCCCCTTATCAGATATACTAGCTGCAGAAAAGGTACCAGATCCAGCAGACGAGAAAGCAGTTAATGAATTTGTTATTAACGTTCGAAATGGCGCTGATGAAATCGCAAAGGTCTTAAATGCGCTTGAGCGCACCAAGGCTTCCCTCGGGGCCCCGCCAGAAGATGGCGGTGACAAACCGATAGTAGATAAGTTAGCGACAGATAAGGCAGCAGCTGACCAGCTACTAAAAGCGATAAAAGCAGCCTACGTAACCCCCGAGTGGTTTACGAAAGCATGGGGCCTCGGCGCAAAAGAAGCTGAAAAAGAAGCTGAGGGATTTTTTGGTAAAATTAAAGGTTTTTTTGGCGGATTATTTAAGAAGAAGACAAAAGCTGCAATAAAACCTGACAATGTCGCTAAGGGGATTCTTAGCATGACGTTCATTGATCTTAACAATATTAATATAGAGGCTGCTAAAAAGGCTCTCATCGGTGAGACA
>Ga0114999_10008157_pt1 | contig 11719 bp, 11 predicted proteins | sample ArcticOcean_MG_C_3_FD_89820 | JGI IMG/M metagenome (GOLD analysis project Ga0114999, IMG submission 89820) | Marine microbial communities from western Arctic Ocean - ArcticOcean_MG_CB8_126 | ecosystem: Environmental > Aquatic > Marine > Oceanic | place: Arctic Ocean: Canada Basin | collected...
ATATACCTGTGCCATCATCATCTCTGCACCTGTTGTTCCTAATGCTGAAAATAGGTACATTGTAGCTTGGTCTTGCGTATCATAATCTGCGAAACTTGCACCTTCTCTCAATCCTACATCTGCTGCATTATATTTAGAATCGGTTTGAGCAGTTCCACTTTTAGTAACTCTTAAACCTACATCTTTATCATCAGTTGAAGGTAAAATCAACATAGTTGCATAATAGACTTCATAAGTACTATCTATACCTGTAACTTTGAGTTCAGCAGCACTACCTGTTCCTGTTGCTTCACTTATCTTTATTAAACTACCTGGCATTAGTTTTCCCCTAATCCATATAAGGATACTGTTCCAGTGGAATTTCCACCAGCATTTGTATCATATATTCTAATACCATCTACAGTACTTGCTTGTTTTAGTATTCCACCACCATACGACATACTCAGACCATGGTCTGTATGTATTGCAGCAGATTGATGATTAGCAGTTGTATATTCACTTGAATTTCCTGCATTATATATCCAGACATATCCTTGTCCTATTTCATCTGTAGCACTTCCTATACTCTTACCCATATTAATATGAGTTCTACTTGTACTCACTTGCTCTTCCCAACCATCAGCTTCAGTATGTGAATGAAATGTATGATGATAAACTCCTGCTGTTTCAATAACTGTACTTTCAAAAAATCTCATTGCCATAACAGCTCCATCTGTACCATTAGAAAGTACCCAAGTTAAAAGGTGTACATCATAAGTACTCTCCTCAAGAGAAGTAAAATCTATATTTGCTACTGCACTTGGAGTCCTTGTTTCAATTAATATTAAATTACCTGCCATTACGAATCCTTATATGCGTACAACTTAAATGTACCTGTTATATTGTTTCCTGCATTTTGAAATCTTATACCTGTATGTGCCTCTGCTACTGCTAAGCCACCTACATTTAACATATTATAAAATCTTGATTCATCATCACTAATACCACCACCATTACCCATAGTTAAAGTACCTCTAGCTTGTGCAGGATTACCAATAACAATATAACCACCACCAGAATTTGCTTGAGTAGTACCTGCTGCACCAAGAGAATCTATCTTAGCTGCATCTGAGGCTTTAACCTCAGACCAAGTAGCATTTGATTTCATTTCATTAGCTACCCAATTATAGGAACTTCCCGCTACAATTCCACTAGTATTAAAGAATCCAATCTCTAAGTTACCTGTATTTTCTGCACTAAAAAAGTGTGTAAATTGTACAAGATACATACCATAATCAGTTGTAAATACATCTGTCATATCTATAGTAGATGCTGCTGAAACTGTTACTTTTTGAATAAAAACTAATTGACCAGGGTCAGGTATTGCGCCTCCACCGAAACCTACGTTTTGGTAACCGAATGATATAGGACCAGACATTTAAGCCTCGTGTACATCATCAACAGTATAGAATAATTGTATTCCTATTAATCTAGCTGCACCTGTTTGTGTATCACCTGTTATATCTCTAGTAATTCTAAAGTAAACTAAATCTCCTGCAGCAGGTGAACCTTGTATTGTACAAGCTGCACTTTCTACAGATACCATTATGTCATTTGAAGTACCACTATGTGCTAAAGCTGTATGAACAGCAGGAGTAGAAAATGCAGTTCCACCGATAGCGTCATCACTTGTTTTAGCTAGACCTTCTAATGCGAACTGTACTGTTCCTGTATTAGTTCCTGTAACTGTCCAGAAAGACTTAAATGTTATAGTACTTTCATTCCAATATGAAGGCATTGCTATAGAGAACTGTGCATAATCATCTGCACCATCTGCGAAATCTAAAACTTTTAATTCAGGTTGGTTTGCAGCTATCTCTACTTGAGTAAGTTCTGAACAACCATTTGTAGTTGAAGGATACATAGCTGCAGCAGGTATCCACATTACTTGTTTACCTATAGCTGCATTTACTAATGTACCTGATGAGGCATCTATACCTCCACCATTAATAGCTTCTACAAAGTCTGCTATGGATTCTTTTTTAGTTGCATTATCATCAGCATCTAATATAGCTATTGAGTCTGCAGCTTGAGCAACTGCACCTGCAGCTAAATCATTTATATCCAATGTGAATGTTAAATCGTAAGGGTCTCCATCTGTACCATGTGTAACATCTGTCCAATCAATATCGACACCATCACCAATAAACTTAACTTCTCTAGCTGTATAAACTCCTGATGCAACAGCAGGAGCAATAGCTACTTCTGTACCGTCATCATCTTCTAATACAAAACCTTGTTGAACAGCATCATGTACTTCATCTATATGCTGTTTAACTACGGCAAGTCTTACTGTTGTTCCTGAAGCGTGTGTTGGTGCAGTAGCAGCATCACCTGCTGTCCCATGGTTCCCATCTACATCTCTTGTAACTGTAGCAGCAGCATGAGCTGTTCCTGTTGACCATAATACAATTTCTCTGTTACTGTCATTATCTGGGTCTATTACAAAATATGCAGGAGCATCAATTACTGGATTAGCTGTTAAATTCATAGAGGTACCACCTGCTGCTAATTGTGCAGCTAATGTGGTTTCAAAAGCGTTTACTAAATTTGTTTCTCTTGCTGTCATTCTTTTCTATTATACCTTATTTATCCAAATCTCATAATACCATAAGCATTAATTCCTGGTGCATTGCCTGAAGTAACTGTACCATAAAGTTCCTGCCTTGTCCCTCTAACTGTAATTATAGCATAATGCGTTACGCTACCCACATTAGGGTTTCCTTGTATAGGATATTGTATTGATTCAACAACACCTCTTATTACTTCAGCAGGGTCATAAATTTCTAATGTTACAGGTGTTCCTTCTTTGGATTTTAATGATTGATATATTGTCTCACCCAAGTTTTTTACAGTAAATGGTTTTCTAAATGGTCTTTCTACTCTATCACTTATATTTACTGGTATCTGTACAACTACAAGTTCTGGTGTTGCTAATGCACGATAAGCTATAGAGTTAACTTCTGGAGCAGTAGTTGTACCTTGTGATTTAAGAACAATTTTCATAGCACCATACCTGGATACTTTACTCACCTGTGACTTTACTGTTCCTATTCCAGATTGTCGACTAAGAACTTTATCCCAACTTGTATGAGTTGAAGAAGTTATACCTGCTATGTCATCTGTAACATGTAATTCTACTGTCTGCCCTGATGCTATTTCTGGTGTCTCTACCTGAGCTTCAACCCATTGTTTTCTCTCAGCAGTAAAGAAATCTGCGACTGCTGTTATAAGATAACCTTCCTCTTCATAGTTAGATGTTTCTTGATATACACCACTAGCTTGTACTGTGGCTAATAACTTTTCATCTACTATACCTAAACCTTTAATTACACCACTAGCACCATATTTTAAGTCTCTAGCTATACCTGCAGTAGGTAAGTAATATCTCCATAAATAAGAATTACTTCCTGACTCCTTGATACCTGTATAGATAGAATCTCTTGTGGCGACTAATCTATACGGACTAGTATCTATTCCATCAATATTCCATTCTTTAATTAACTGATTGTTTGCTAAAACATACAAGTCATCAGCAACGGTTAGCGAAGCTCTATATAGTCTTCCTACAACTTTGCTTCCTGAGCTTTGTGTCTCTTTAGTACCATAAAATATTTGCCCTTGATTTTCTATAATACAAGTAGGAATTTCACCTGATAATTCTGTTTGACCTTTAGCTGTGAATGTTCCACTTATGTCTTTAAAAGAATATATTCTTCCATCAGAAGCAGTAGCTAATATAACTGCACCTGCATCTGTAACATCTGTCCATGTTTGTCCTGAAGGCAATGTAATTATTGCAGAACCTACAGTTGTAACACCATCATATTGATGTATAGCAGCTCCAATAGATACTAAAAACTTTCCTTTAACAGACCATATACCATCATAGATAGCTGCTGACATTTTCTGTGTTGAAGTACCACCACTTGTTAAATGTTCTATTTCACCTGCTGAACCATTGTTAGCAGTTATATATAATAAATCTCCATGTGCAGCTAAACCTTTTATGTTATATCCTGCAGTTAATCCCTCTGTTTGTGTACTCCAGGTATCTCCTCCGTCTGTAGATTTATACAATACCTCATCATCTGAAACATATATAGTTGTTCCTACAACTGCCATTGCATTGTCTCCATCAGAAGAACTCAATGCTTGTTCTAACTCTGTTTGAAATAATAATTTAAGACTATATGGTGTTCCTTTATTTTTAGTAAATACATCTACTCCACTACTATCCCAGAATCTTGCAGCATCTAATTCAGACATACCTCTTTTATGAGCCATATCTAAATTACTACCACCTGAAAAATCATTCCTAGAATATATACGACCTAAGTTTCTAGTAAAGTCTTCTGGATTTTGATTTACATTTAAGTCTTGAGTTTGAACATCTGATGACTGTATAGTCATTTGTCTATTAGGACCTATAGCAGCTCTAAATAAGAAGTTGTCTATTCTAAAGTCGTAACCTTTTCTTTTAGGATTACTTACCTCTGCTTGTGTTGTTAAACGAGGCATTAGGCTTGTATTCCATAAACCATCCCATTAACTGAAACTGCTTCTGGGTATTTTGCTCGTAAATACTTTCTTGCTTGGTTTAACAATAATTGTTGATATTGAAGTAATGAATTTCTTAAACTATTGGATGAACCAACAGGATAACCTTGTACTGACATTTGGTCAGTTATGTAATCTGTTGTAACTGTAGGTATATCTCTACCTGCTAACATCTGTGCTGAAACTCCTGCCATTATGATAGGTTCGTATTCATTGTCTAATCCTACTGTTGCTAATGTATCTGATTCTGCAGTAGGTTTTATAAATCTTTTTTTAAATGTTACATAAGCTGTATGACCTGAACTTATTCCTGCGAATTGCACAGCGTGAGCTACATCTGGTCCTGTACTATATGTTATTGTTCTCTCTGTTCCTTCTGAATCTGTGTATGTAAATGGATTTGGTAATTCAATTAAAGAGCATGTTACAGGAGCAAAATTAACACCTGTTGTATCTGAACCTGAACTAAAATCTGTATATTGTGATATAGCACTAAGTATTGAAACTAAATAATTATGAGTGCTTGGAGCATCATAAGTTCCCAGTAATGAATAACCAGTTCCTGTAGTAACTGACTGGGTATCCACTGCAAATAAAGTAGGGAATAAATTATTTATTTGGTCAACTACTGAATCAAATACTGCTTTTCTTGTAAAAACAGGAGCTATCTTAATAATTTTTCCTGCTAAATGTTCTGCTGCTGTAGTACCTAAAGCTGCTCTAACTACTGTAATAGTATTATTAACAGTATCAATATCAGTACAGTACATAAGTTCTTGTTCACACTCAATAATAGTTCCTGCATCCATCATATCTTCTTCCTCCTGCGTTAATAAATCTGCATTAAAGGATACAGAAGTTGCTGAATCACTGAAACCTGAACCACTAGCAACTGCAGTATAAGAATTTAAGTCATCCATAGGTTCTAGGTATTCTCTAAAACACCTATCTACCAAGTTTCCTATTGTTGTACTCATTAAGCTACTCTTTCTATTTCTTTAGCATAAGCAGACACACCGAATAAAGCCATTGTGTAACCTGCACTCTTCTCTGATTCGTCTTCAATCAAAGATACAGATGACTCAATAGCTTCGCTGATAGTAGCTTCTAATGTTAGAAACTTACCTTCTTTGAGCATTAAGAGCATACCCATATTGCTTTATCCTGCTCTTAATAAAACTTTTATTTCAGAACTTGTATCTTCTGTTGAGCCAGAGATTACTTGAATAAATCCTGATGATGCGAAAGCCCAACCACTAGGGTCAACTCTTGTGACATCATCAGCAGATACTGTATAACTGACAGTTGAACCATCAGTTTCTTTTACATCTTTCCATGCTGAACCATCTGACGACCATTTGAAAGTGATAGTTGTTCCATTCCAACCTGAACCAGGTAAGAATCCACATATTAATTTTCTCTCTGTATCAATACTAGGTGATGCAGTACCACTACCTGTATATTTTACATTTTTAACTATTGCTGTCATAAATATTTTTCTCCATATTATCTTTCTTATACTAGCAGAACAATGGGAGCAGGTGGAGCTACTCCCAGAGTTCTTAAACTTATAACACTTATTCTTGTGTTACGTTATGAATTACACAGTGGTAATTAGGAGGACCGAAGTCTATTCCCATTTCCATGTATATAGCCTTGCCCACTCTTGCGTTAGCATCTTGGTCAATGTCTCTTACGAAAACAGTTCCAAATCCTGGAATGTTTGTAAACACTGGCTTGATGAAAGCTAAGTCAAGAATGAAAGCTGCACCCTTAGCGTTAGGCATAATGTTAGGGTCTATAACCATAAGACCAATAGAACCAAAAGGTGTAACTACTGTATCTATGTCTATGCCACCAACATTCCTATCTCTTGGAATGATAGCTCCGTTCAACGCTGTTGAAGGCGTTGTAGAGCTAACTAATTCCTTGTTAAGGGATAGTAGTTGACCAGGAGTAACAACGAGAACTGGTTGAATCATAGGTGCTGAAGCATCATATAATCTCTTCAAAGCTCCTGCGACTGTATCCCAAGTCATCTTTTGTCTTGTTCCTGAATCATCTCCATCTGTGTCGTTGTAATACGCATTACCACCATTGTCTACAGGGTCTGCAGTGTTACTTGCATTTTTGTTTAACTGTAGATACTCAAAGAGTCCTCGCATTTCACGAGTTCCTGAGCCTGGTGTAGTGTTAGCACCATCAGCGAAAGTTCCATTGAATGCAAACCATTCAACTTCCCTTGCTACTTTTTCAAGTGCCAATTCCAACTGTAATGAAAATTCATCTACGATTGCACTACCACCAAAAGCACCAAGTTTATCTGCTGCTGTAGTAGTTCCATCTCCGTCAGATGAGTTAGCTATATTAGCTGACAAATCAAATGGATTCTGATTTTGGTAACTAGCTAATGCCGTATATGTCATTTGAACACCCTTGTGAAAGACCTGCGTAGCGAACGTGTACGCAGCTCTGTCTCTTCCTAAATATTCAGTAGGTGCTGCACCTTCTTGACCTTTAGTAGGTTCAGAAGATATTTTAGCATTGTCCGCGATTTGGACCTGCCAAAATGTTGATTGAATAGCTGTTCCACCATTCAAACCACCAACTGCTGAAAGGAAAGGAGTTCTTTGACCGCCAACTTTAAACAGTTCTCCTGCAAAGTTGTTAATGTTCTGTGCATAAATCGTACTTCCTGTTAACGATATTGCTGCCATTTTATTTTACCTTCCCCAGGTATTTCTACCTGAAAGTTTATCTAATACTGTTTTTTAGAAAAGGTAAAAGTTTTAACTCTATTTCGAGTTTGCTTTCGCCTCTTCTATTGCGTGAAGTTTTAGACGAATTGAGTCTTTAACATTCGTTGTACTGTTGATTTCATCAACAATATTCTCTCCGAAGGTATCTACTACGGATTCCCTTGTAATTGAATCCAACTTGTTTTGGCTCTCTTGAACTTCTTCACGAATACCGTCTTGTTGCCCAATATTTTCAAAGGTTACTCCATATTCTTCAGAGGCGAAAGTTTGTAAGGATTCGACATCTAAGTCGCCCTTATAAACCTGACTTATAGCCTTACCAATTCCTTGATTGGTATCAAGACCTGCTTCCTTAAAAACACCGTCTTTTGCTTTAGCCTCAAAAACTGTTACTTTCTCTTTGAGAGATTTATTCTCTTCTCTAAGAGATTTCCAATTCTTATCATTTTCTGAAGAGTCTAACTCTTGTTCTTCTATCATATTCACTTGTCCGTTTCTCTAATGTTTTTTTACTAGGGGTCATCAGGTATCCCCTGTCTATTATTACTCTACTTTTTTTATTTGGCAGGTCTTGTTAGTAGGCATCAAGACCGTATTCGTTATCTCCAGGTCAAGTTTTACCCCCAGACCTAGGTATAGGGTCGTTATTATTATAACATATAAATTAGATTTGCAAGTTGTTTGAACAACTTATCCTTCAATAAGTCCTGAGACTTGTCCACCTCTTTGAGTAGCAGCACCTGCTCTAACAGAAGAACCACTAGCTATTTGTTGGGTAACTCTAGATATTTCTTCTTGATACTTAGCTTCTCCTAGTTGACTTGCTCTTACATATTCCTCTGCTGTTATATCTCCTCTTCCTTGAGCTTTAGCTGATGCTGATAACCCAGGTAATTGATAAGCTGCTTGTTGAAATCCTGCTCTAGCTCCTTCTTGTGTAAGACCTGCTCTTGATAATCCCTGAGCTACTCTTGCTGTTAATGCCCCTGCACCTAATGCAGTTTCTGATTGAGCTAATATTTGACTTGCTCTTATCTGGCCTTCTAATACTTTTGTAGTTACTTTAGGAGATATAAACATTGCAAATATACTTTCTTCATTAAGGTCTAAATTAAACTCTCTTAAATAAATATCTTTTACTTCAGGTATTTGATTAACTATTTGTTCATAACCAACATTTAATCTCTCTTTAAATTCTGCTACTGAAACATCTCCTGTTATAGCTTCTGCAATATCTTCTTTGAACTCTTGTGGGTTAAGTCCATAACCTCTCAACTCTAAAGACATAGCTTCGTTAACTACATAGTATTCTTGTTCTGTCATCCTAAGAGTTCCGTCTTCTTTTCTTATTCCTGGATAAACAACTTCCATCATTGGGTCACTTCTCATAGTTAATAAAGCAAGTTCAGAGTCTCCTGTATCTACATAGGCCTCTTCATAAACTCCTATTAATCTTTCATCAAGAAAAGGAAACCGTAACTTAATCTCTTCTTTCGCTGTTATTGTTGGAGTTTCTTGTTGATATTGTTCTTCAGGTTTTGAAATAACATCTTCTGCTGTTGTATCTTCAAATAACAAACTACTTATTATATCATCATCTAGTCCGTCATCTTCTTCCACCACTTCTGAAGATGCACTTCCGATTAATGCTGAAATACTAGAAAATGCTTCGGTAGAATATTCTTCCTGACTACCCTTAAACTCTGTTAACTCCCATACCCATGTAACATTCTCTGGTTCTTCATCTATTTTAGCTTTTCCGTAGTATCCGTCCTTGTGTCTAAACCAGTATTCTTTTTCATCAGGTATTACAGTCTCTTTTGCTTTTATCTTCTGAGCTTCTTCTACTAATTCATCTATTGGGTCTATAAAATCTACCATAATTCCATCCTAATATACTGCCGATAAATCTTGAGAGAACTTAGTACTCATTCCATCTATCATTTGGTTTCTTACATAATCTGTATTGATATAATCTTTTCTCAACTGTTTTCCAATCGAGTTAAAATCACCCTTAAAATCTCTTGCCATATTTTCTACATTTGTTTTTTCTGAAGTTGAAAGTGCCTTACCAACAGTATTACTTGCATACTGATAAAAAGAAGGAGACCACACCGAATGCTTACCTCCACTAAAATGTGGAAACAATGTATCGTGAGCATTTTGAAGTTCTGATACTATTGTATCTTTCATTGTACTTGATTCAGACATTCCATCCATTCTTAACATACCTGCATATTTAGAAATCAATCCTGATGCTTGAAAAGCCTTTAACGAACTCTCTCCGACATATTCTTTTATAAGATTTACAGCTTGTAATTCTCCTGCTTTAGTAGCATTTATTACTCCTTCTTCTAAATACTCATGATATTGTTCAGGTATTAAATCTTTTCCTCCTGCTGAAGCAAGTAAATAAGGGTCACTAAGATACCTCATTATCATCTTTGCTTCGTCATGTCCCATACCTTTTGTTGTTACATCTTTGTTTAATTGTGAAGCTAAAGTATCTCTTCCTGAACCTGATACACCTGAACTTGTAAGTGCTAAGTTGAAATTACCTTTATTTTTATTAAGTAAATCTTGAGCTTTTTCTGGACTACGAGCATACAACCCCATCCAGTCTCTTTCAGATTCTGTAGTATTGTCCCATAGTTTTGTTAATTTTAAATCTTCGTCTGTAACCTTATTACCAGTCAATCTAGCGTAAGCATATAGAGATACGATTTCTTCATCAAAAATCCAATCTCCTACTAAAGCAGCTTGTCTTTCTAACTGTCTTTCTAAGGTTGATTCTATATTAACCCACTCATCTTCCTCATCTATAATTGACGAATAGTCCATAAGCTCTACAAACATTCTATTGTTTGTGTTTTCCCATTCATCTTTACTGCCATCAAAAGAAGTTGCTTTATCTAACAACATACTTTCATCATTTATAAACACAAGAATAGGAAAATCATAACCTTCCCCTTGAGCATTAAATACTCCATAATATTCCCCATCAACCCTTATTAGGTCATCTGGTTGTGCAAATTGAGGGTCAAAATATGGCATTAGAAATTCATCTTCTCCCCACCACCACCACTTTTGCCTGTTTTAGGCTTTTCTTTTTCAAACATTTTTTCTTCCTGTACTCCAAATTGTACTGCAGGTTTCTTATCTATTGTATCAGTTTTTTCAGATGCTGTAGGTACATATCCAAATCCAGTAACAGTACCTGTTTCTCCTACTCCTTTTACAACTTCCTTTACTTTATTCCATAATATATCAGTAGGCATAACCTTTTCTCCAGTTTCTAATACTTTATTCATAAATTCATAATCTAATTCATATTGTTCTAAAGGAACTGGTGGAATGTTATAAAGTGCTGTCATAGAATTAAACATATTTGTTGCAGTACGACTAAATATTGTTGGTATTTCATCATACTCTTTATAAGCAATAGCTAACATCATCAACCCCATTACCCCAAATTCCCATACATCTACTGCATCTAAAGCACCACCAGGAGTTGCAAGGTTTCTATATCTCTTTGCTACCATATTTTTCCATCTATCTTTTACTACCTGTTCTATTGGAAGATTATCAATTAATTGGGTATTTTGAAATGCTATATCATCAATAGCTGCTGTACCTGGACCTTGACTTAAACCTGGAGGTGTGTCTATTATTATTTCATCTACTGGATTTGCTGTAGCTTTAGAAGTTTTGAATTGTTCTAAAGTTGCATCTTCTATATTAATTCTTTTACCAATCCCTAAATCATCATTAGGGTCTAGTAAAACAACTTCATATTGTGCATTAGTTGGTCCACTAACAAATCCTTCTATACCTGCTTTTCTAAGTGCAGTAAAAGCAAGTTCTGTATCTCCAACTTCTCTTGCTAACACTTTTGTAAATGTTTGTACATCTACAAATGCAACTCGTTTCCCTGCATCATTATATTTAAATGAATTAGGAGATATTTCAACTAAATTACCAAAAGATAATCCAGTTTCTTTAGCAAATATATCCCAATCTATTTTTTCAATTTGGTCCAATAATCGTGAACGACCTGCTGCATTTGTTTCAACAAATCTATCTTTACCTCTAAATTCTCCTTTTTGAATATTTATTAATAAATTATCTGTATTAACTTGTACTTTATAAAAATTATCAACAGCATCTCCATAATGTCCAGGACCTCTTATTTGTTCTATAGTTTTATTACCTATTGGTTCTGTATAAAAACCAGGGATAAGATTAGCACCACCCATTTTATGACTAAATGTTATTTCATTTGCAGAAACTTTCCCCCCTGCGTGTTTAACATAAAGCTCAACATTTCCTTCAGTATCTCTATTTAAGCTATAAAAAAAAAT
>Ga0114999_10008158_pt1 | contig 11719 bp, 11 predicted proteins | sample ArcticOcean_MG_C_3_FD_89820 | JGI IMG/M metagenome (GOLD analysis project Ga0114999, IMG submission 89820) | Marine microbial communities from western Arctic Ocean - ArcticOcean_MG_CB8_126 | ecosystem: Environmental > Aquatic > Marine > Oceanic | place: Arctic Ocean: Canada Basin | collected...
CTGTGCGCTACAAAATATAGCGTTATTAGGCGGTGAAACAGCAGATATGCCAGATATGTATAGGTCAGGTGATTTTGATTTGGCAGGGTTCATTGTGGGGATAGTTGATAGAGAAAAAATAATAGATGGTAAACGGATGGATATTGGTGATGTTCTTGTTGCCTTACCTTCAGGTGGTTTGCAGACAAATGGATATTCACTTGTTAGAAAAATTTGGTCTTTAGGAAAAGGTCTGGGAGTTGAGCATGATAACCAAATTCTCCAAAAAAAGTTTTCTTCTCTAGACAGATCCTTAGGTGATGAGCTCTTAGCTATACACCGGTCTTTCTTACCTGATCTTGAGAAATATTTAGACGAAATTGATGGCATTGCACATATTACAGGTGGGGGTATTGGGGGAAATCTCTCAAGATTATTTGGTCATGAAGAATCTAATGGAATGAGTGCCTGGATTGATAGGGATTCATGGGAAATTCCAACTGTATTTAAAGTTATTCAAGAGGCAGGTGCTGTTGAAGATACTGAAATGTTCAAGGCTTTTAATATGGGTGTGGGAATAATTGTTGTGGTTAAAGAGAATATTGCCAGAAAAATACTTAGTGAAGTAAATGGTTCATGGTTAATTGGAGAAATTAAAAAAGCTGAAAATCAACAGAAATCAGTAGAAGGTTTACCTGAATAGCCACAAGGACAAATAATGCGTGCAATTTTAGCTGTATATAACAAACAAGGAATTGAAGAATTTGCACAGAGTTTACTTTCCATGGGATGTGAAATTATTGCTACGGGTGGAACAGCAAAAGCAATTAGCAATGCGGGTATCCCTGTGACTGAAATAGCCGATCTTACTGGTAGTCCTGAAATGTTTGGTGGCAGAGTAAAAACACTTCACCCACTTGTTCACGGTGGAATATTGTTTCGCCGTGGACATGAAGAAGATGAAGATGAAGTCAAAAAATATTCGATTTCACCTATAAGTTTAGTCGTCTGTAATCTTTATCCATTTGTAGAAACAGCAACAGACCAAGAGAAATCTTTTTCTGAGATCCTAGAACAAATTGACATTGGTGGGCCTACGTTAATACGTGCATCTGCAAAAAATCATAGTGCAGTTTTACCAGTTGTTGATCCTGATGATTATGTTGAAATTATCGAAATCCTCCAAGATGTTGACGGTAATGTGGAAAAAATTAGTGAGCAGTATAAGCGCCGCTTGGCTGCAAAGGCATTTCAGCATGTTGCACACTACGATAGCTTGGTGGCAGAGTTTCTTAGAGGTGATGACCCTTTTCCTGAGCAACTTACTTTTGCAGCAACAAAAATCGAAGAATTTAGGTATGCAGAAAATCCTCATCAAGATGGAGCATTTTATAAGCATGATTCTATTTTTATAAAAAATGAAGGTGTAAGTGCATTTATTCAATTGCACGGTAAACAGATGTCGTATGTAAATTTTTTAGATGCTGATGCGGCATATAATCTAGTTTGCGATTTTGAAGATCCTTCTCTGGCAATCATAAAACATACAAATCCAGTTTGTTTTTCTTGTTCGTCTGACAACAGTAATCTTAATGAACTTTATGAACAGGCATTGAATAATGGAGATTCTCTTTCAGCATATGGAGGGATTCTAGCGACTAATCGAATTGTTGATATGGATTTTGCCGAAGCTTTAAGAGAGGTGCGAAGCCCTGATAATGGAACGCGAATGTTCTATGAAATAATTATCGCACCAGATTATGAAGAAGATGCCTTGGAGCACCTTCAAAAGAAATCTAAAGATTTGCGTATTTTAAAAGCTCCAATTGGTACACCTCTCAAAGATAGAATGGAAGTAAGATCAGTCAGAGGAGGGCTATTAGTGCAAGAAAGTGATTTAGACCAACAAATACGATTTCAAACAGTCTCTTCTAGAATCCCTTCTGATGAGGAATTGGATGACTTGCTTGTCGCATGGAAAGTTTGTAAACACGTAAAATCGAACGCTGTCGTATTTGTGAAAAACCACACTCTCATTGGGATGGGCGCAGGGCAACCAAACCGTGTGGCGAGCGCTGAGTTGGCTAAACAGCAAGCATCTATCAATGCTGAAGGTGCTGTTGCTGCAACTGATGCTCTTATTCCATTTCCAGATACAGTCGAAGTATGTGCTTCAGCGGGTTGTAATGTTGTTGTTCACACTGGTGGCTCAATCAGAGATCATGAATCGATAGAGACTGCAAATGCATTAAATATCTCACTAGTAGTTACTGGTGTTAGACACTTCAGGCATTAGAAATAAGGTAAAGTTTTGATAGATAGCTTTGATCTGGTCATTCCTTGTTATAATGAAGCACATGTTTTGGAAAATACAATTGAACAAGTTGTTCCTTTTATGCAGCAAAATTTTAGTTTCCAATGGAAAATTATTATTGCTGACAATGCTTCAACCGACAATACTTTTAAAATTGCACAAGAATTAGAAGCAAAATACCAGGATCAAGTTTATGCAATGCATATACCTCTAAAAGGTAGAGGTTTAGCTTTAAGAAATGCTTGGCTAACCTCTGATGCTGAGGTGTGTGCATATATGGATGTTGATTTGTCTACAGATTTAGCTGAATTAAAAAACTTAATCGAACCTTTTCATTCAGGTATTACAGATATTGCTTACGGGAGCAGATTGAATCCCACCTCAAATACTTCAAGGGGCTTGAAAAGAGAACTGATATCTCGATCATATGTATTCATCTTAAATTTTTTTGCAAGGTTGCAGGTCAGTGATGCACAGTGCGGTTTTAAAGCTATTCGTACAGAGGTTGCTAGAGATATTTTACCTTTAGTTAAAGATAATGGGTGGTTTTTTGATTCCGAATTATTAATACTCGCTCAACATAATTCTATAAGGATGTTTGAAGTTCCAATTACTTGGAGAGACGATCCTGATAGTAGGGTTGATATCTTAAAAACAGCAGTAATAGATTTAAAAGGAATTTGGCGAGTTTTAAGAGGTGGCGTACCAAAAATATATGAATAAAATGGTAGAATATTTTCTAGATAAATTAACAGATTCCTTGACCCTATTTGCTGGTGTAGATAGTGTCGCCAAAGGCCTTTAATACGAGTAGCCATATTTGCTAAGTTCATGGCAGGCTGGTGTTAGGAGAGATTGTATGCTTGGTGAAGGTGAAGGATTAGAGTTGATTGCTGTTTTCGTTACTTTTATGGTGTCTCTAGCTATCATGGTAGTGTTGGGAAAATGGTGGGAAGCTTAGTGAATTGTTTATTAAGAAGCTAATAATAAAAGAAAAAGTTAGACTGGGGTAGAGATGGCAACTGGTGAACAACCTCGTGGAAAAACTTTAGGTGACCGACTCTATGATTTTGCCTTTAAAAATAGAGTTTGGAAATCAATATTCAGATCTGGATATCCTAATACTCCGCGCAATCAAATGTTAGCTGTTGCAACAAACGTTTTTCTACATCTTCATCCCACTAGAATACATAGAACACACGTTAAAATTACGCATACATTTTGCTTGGGAGGCCTATCCTTTTTCTTGTTTCTGGGATTGACGATTACTGGCGTGTTGTTGATGTTCTACTATGTTCCTTCTATTGAGCGAGCGTATGGAGATATTTTAAGATTGGAAACTGATGTACGTTTTGGTCAGTTATTGCGCAATTTACATAGATGGATGGCTCATGGCATGGTATTGACTGTGTTGATGCATATGATGCGTGTTTTTTATACAGGTGCATACAAGCCTCCAAGAGAATTCAATTGGGTTGTGGGTGTGGTTTTACTGGTCTTAACTTTATTGCTTTCTTTCACTGGATATTTATTGCCATGGGATCAACTCGCACTGTGGGCTATTACAGTAGGAACTAATATGGTTGGTTCTGCTCCAATACTGGGTGAACCTAATCGATTTGTCCTCGTTGGTGGTTTTCAGGTAGGACAAGCCGCTCTGATTCGATTTTATACCTTACATGTAATTGGATTGCCTTTGATTGCTGCTATATTTATGGCAGTTCATTTTTGGAGAATTAGGCGTGATGGTGGACTTGCAAGGCCTTTATAAAAAATTGTTTTTGAAAAAATTAGACAGGATTATTGATGGCTGTTTCTGAGCAAGCCCAACCAATTTCAAGAACTGTAAGAGGACGGCAACGCCGCGCTCGTGAAGAAGAGCTTTTGGTATGGCCTGATCTTGTTTTTATTGAATTTATAGCTGCTGTTCTGTTTACGATTACATTGGCTATATTATCAGTTTTGGTGGATGCTGTATTGCTGGACCAGGCGAACCCTGCGATTACCCCGAATCCTTCAAAGGCACCATGGTATTTCTTGAATTTACAGGAACTACTTCTTCATATGCACCCTGCTTTGGCTGGTGTTATTGTACCTACAATCGCTCTAATTGCTTTAGGGGCAATTCCTTATTTTGATGCTTCAAGTGATGGCCAAGGTGAATGGCTCAGTACTCCTAGAGCTTGGGCAAACCTAATTGTGGGATCTATTGTTGGCTTTGTTGGAACATTACTTTTGATATTTTATGATGCATCAGTCCACGTACGTCTATATGAATGGGTAGCTAATCCAGGTAAGAGTAAATTCCTATCTAGTGGAGGACTGGATCCTTCTTTTAATGGTTGGCCTGAATCTTTGGCTTTTTTGAAAAGCTTGCGTTCTATTGAAACGGAACTTAATTGGCCTGATGCATTAACAAGTATTCCATTAGGTGAGAAAATATTACGGACCGATCTATTGGGTTTGCCAGCGATTCCTTTAGAAATTAATGTAGCGAAAGTAATCGTTGAGCAAGTGATCCCAGTGTCTACGATGATTGGTTTACCAATTTTACTTTCAATTGTTGCTTGGAAAGTTGGACTTGCTCAAACAAAACGTGATCATATGATTTTGCAATTTAGTGGGTTTATCGCAGTTTTTGTGATTCTTACTATTGTCGGGACTTTTTTCCGAGGTGAAGGTTTGGCGTTAGTACCGTATACCATTTACTCACACGGTTAGTGTGAATTGCTAGGTGTCAAATTGCTATTGGAAGGGTGAATGGCATGACGAACGAAACTGAAACAGCAGAAGTTGATTCTGTAAAAGAACCTGTAAGTCCGACTACTGTTTGGCGTGAAGCTGTTGCTGCACGTCGTACCGAATTAACTGATCCAGAAACAGTTCCTGCTACACAGGCAGCACCTATGGAACAAGATGTTTCACGTCGTAATTTTATACGTGTTTCTTTTTGGAGTGGCCTTGGAGTCACAGTACTCGGTTCACTGGGGTTATTTTTAGATTTCTTTTGGCCTCGTAATGTTAAGGGTTTTGGAGGACCAGTAGCTGCAGGTAATGTTGCGGATTACCCTCGTGGAGGTAAACCAATTGCGAATCAAGCAGGTCAATTTTGGATCGCTAATCTTGATCCCAATGACGGTGCTGACAATGGTACGGATGGAGCATCTGGATTAATTGCATTATGGCGGAAATGTCCGCACTTAGGTTGTACAGTTCCATGGAGCCCCAACGCTTCGGCAGATATATCTTCTGACGTGGGTTGGTTCAAATGCCCTTGCCATGGCTCGACATATACTCGTTCGGGGATTCGTGTTTTTGGTCCTGCGCCGCGTTCAATGGATACGATGCAAATTGATATAGATGATGCAGGTAATATTACTGTACAGACAGGTGAAGTAACTCGAGGTGGCCCTGACAATCCAGGTAGAGCGGTAGATCATCCGCTTTTGCCATCTTAGGATTGGATTGTGTTGTTTGATGAATAGAAGGTTGACAGTACTTGAAATGGTGAGTGAATGAACACTAGCAAGCAAGTGAACGTAATGATCGGATTGATGTTTTTGGTAACATTATTTTTTGCTGTTAATGTAATTAACGAACCCAACCGTGCTGATACAGCACGGCACCATCAAACTGAAACTTTTTCTAAGCGTGGAGCGGAAATTTTCGTTACTAATTGTCGTAACTGTCATGGACTTGAAGGTTTGGGTCCAGAAGAAGGTGCGATTGCACCAAAGTTAAATAATCCCGCATTTTTAGTATTGGCAGAAGGCAATAAATATGGTCTTCCAGCTACTTCTGTGGGAGTTACTTTGGGAATTCAAAATTTCCTTACTACTACGCTTGAATGTGGTAGGAAAGGTACAATTATGCCTACTTGGGGAGAAAAATATGGCGGCCCTCTCTCAGATCTACAGATTAGCTATTTAGTTACACTTATAACTGAAGGTAGATTCGATTTAGTTACCGAAAAAGGGCAGGAACATGACAGTCACCAAAACCCTCCTGTAACACGTGAAGATATCCTATCTGATGGAACAGGTCTTTCTTTAACACAGAAAAATTGTGGACAATATGATGCCTTAACTGCTCGTGAATATCGTGAAAGAGATCCATTTGTCGCAGTTGTGGTCAGTAAAGATACTCCAGATGTAAGTGCCGTTGTAGATTCAAGTTCAACTGCAGCAAGTGTTCCTATAGCAAGTGGGGCTGCAGACGCCTTAGTTCAAGATTTACCTGTGGGCGACTACTTCCTTACATTATGTGCTGCTTGTCATGGACCGAGTCGAGAAGGTCTTATCGGACCAGCACTGTTACCTAGCACTTTGATAGAATCCGATCAATTTTATATTGATACTTTGCACAATGGTCGTACTGGTACACTGATGATGCCTTATGGAGGTGGTCCTATACTGACAGATGATGAAGTTAAGTCTATGGTGACTTGGTTGAAAACTGTTGAACCATAGAGTGCATTCAATTTATATTAACTACTTGCATTTTTAGTTCTTGGGGGGAAAGATGGCAGCGATAACAGGGAAACGTTATAAGTGTGCTGATTGCGGTTCTGAACTTATTGTTACACGTGGTTCTGATGAGGGTGATCTTCGTTGCGGGGATGCTCTACTTGAACAGTTGTAGGTCGGGAGATAGTTATGTCTGTTGCTTTAGGTAAGCGGTATAAAGATGACGAAACGGGGATCGAGGTACTTTGCATTAAACCTGGTGAATGCCAAATTAATGTTGATGGCCGCGACATGGAAGAATTGCAACCGAAGGTTCTTCCTTCTGCTGATTAATTGACCTATGAGGTCAGATATTTTACCCTCGTCGTTCTGTACATGTTGGATCAATGTTATGTGGAAGGTTTATTGTGGCTGAAGTAAAACTAAGTGATTCTGAATCATTGGATGCAGCGCTTCGAAGATTTAACAAGCGTGTTCAATCTGAAGGCATTCTTACTGCTGCACGGCGGCATGAGTTCTATGAAAAACCTTCTGAGCGTAGGAAGAAGAAAGAGGCAGCTCGTCGACGTAAACTTCGAAAAGCGGAAATGAAGTCAGAGAAACGTCGAGATTATAATTGATCTAATTTTAGATTTTTAACTTTATTTTCAATATTTATTTCTAGTAATTGTGAGAAAATTTTTACTAAGCCACAAAATTTATGTGTGTGGCTATTATTTTGTAACGGCCATTTATAGAATGGAGTGACTATGAGTTTATTAGAAGAAAATTTAAGAAGTGATTTATTAGACGCAACTCGTGCTCGGGATGAAGTGCGCCGTAATACACTTCGAATGGTTATTGCATCTATAGGTAATGCAAAAATTGAGTTAAGACAAGATCTTTTAGATGATGAAATTGTTAAGGTTTTGCAAAAAGAAGCAAAGCAACGGCGTGAATCTATTGAAGAATTTCAAAAGGGAAATCGCGATGATCTTGTACAAAAAGAGCAGGCAGAATTAAAAATTATTGAACTTTTGCTCCCACAACAATTGAGTGAAGAAGAAATTGAATCTTTTGCTGAACAAGCTATTGCTAATGTAAATGCTGAAAATATTAGTGACTTAGGACACGTAATGCGTGAGTTAATGCCAATGCTTGAAGGTCGTGCAGATGGTAAGGTCGCAAATCAAATAGTTAGAGAGCTACTTAATAATTAAATTGAATAGAGTTTTAGGAACTTTTTCAAAATGAATCAATACGTCACACGTAACTTTATTCCACAATTACGACAATCGTATTCTGATGCTGGAGTTTTTTTCTTTTCTTTTTGTGTCGCTGTTGTGGTTTTTGTAGCTCTCTTTCCAATTTTTCCTGGTGTAAGCTCTTTTGAAATAGGGATGATGGTAGACAAAGATTTACTGTCTCCTCAGGCAATAAGTTATCCATCCGAAATAACTACTGAAAAATTACGTGATGAACGTGAAGCTGAGGTTTCATCTCAATTAGTGTTAGATACTGATATCCGTGGTGATCACCTTTTAAAACTCGACACAGTTCTTATAGCTATAGATAAGATTCGTATTGATGATCAGCTCTCTTCTTCTGCAAAAGAAACGGGAATTCGTAATGTGTCGGGAGTTATCCTTTCTAATCGTGTAGCTGCATCTATCGTAGAGGATAATGATACTCAATGGCGTGCGCTTCAAGAAGAAAGTAAAAATGTGTTAGGTAGAATTTTAGCTGAAGCAATAGGTGAAGATGGATTATTGGATGCAAGAAATAGTTTGTCCGGTCTTTTATCACCATTATTAACTGCCGATCATGTCTTGATTGTTAGAGAAGTAGTTGCACCACTGATTGTGCATACTTTAAAAATTGACGAAGAAAGGACCGAAATTCTTCGCAACGAAGTTAGGGCGAATACTCAGATAGTTTATCAAAACTTTGTACGTGGTGAACTGATCGTGACAGCAGGATCAATTCTGACTGAAGAAAATTTGGAAACGATAGATGAATTGGGTTTAAGGCAGATAGGTTTAGATTATTCTAAAATTATTGCTGTAACGCTTATTTCAATTTTTAATGGCTTGATTTTTGCTGGTTATTTGATTGTTTTTCGTCCAGCAGGAGTTCAAAGTTTACGCCAAATGTTTTTATTTGGTGTTCTTTATGTGTTGGCTATTTTGATAGCAAAATTTACCCTACCTTTCTTTGTGCCTGATGTCGATAGGCACTTTTTGATACATATTTTACCTCTAGCTGCGGGTCCGATTGCGATAGCTGTTTTGTTGGATTTGGCGACAGCTATTGTTGCTACGTTGTTGGTTACTGTAGTGGTAGTTTTCATACAAGTTTATCTGCCTGGTTCTGAAATGTTAGGAATTGCTAGCCCTTTGCAAGTTGCTCAGTTAACTTCAGCAACTGTTCTCAGCTCTTTGGCAGGGATCTTTGTTGCTACACGTGCTGATCGAATTCAAAGATTTCTAACTGCAGGGTTTGCTGCATGTGCAGGTTCTCTTTTTGGGATAATACCATTTTGGTTAATAGATTCTGATAGAGGTTATATAGATTTAATTTGGATTACTGGATCTGCGTTTGTAGGAGGTTTACTAATTGCTGTATTGGTTGTAGGTGCATTCATTTTACTAAGTAGGCCATTTGGAATTATTACACGTGTTGAATTGATGGAACTTGCTCAGTTGAGTAGACCGCTCCTAAGAAGATTGCAAGATGAAGCACCAGGTACTTTCCAGCATTCTATTCTTGTAGGTAACTTGGCAGAAAGAGCAGCGGATCGTATAGGAGCTGACTCATTGCTTGCTCGTGTGGGAGCTTATTATCATGATATTGGTAAGTTGGGATCGCCTAGTTTTTTTGTTGAAAATAACGCCAATGAAGAAAGTCCACATGAAGGTTTGGATCCACTGCAGAGTACACGTGTTATTTTACAACACGTTACTGGCGGGATAGAGACAGCTAAGAAAAACGGCCTTCCTGAAGTTTTGATTCAGTTTATAGAACAACATCATGGAACACGTTTGGTGGCTTATTTTTATCGACGAGCCGTAGAGTTAAATCCCGATATAGATCAGGCATTATTTAGATATGCAGGGCCAAAACCACAATCTCGTGAAGTAGTTTTAGTTATGCTTGCTGATAGCTGTGAAGCAGCTACAAGGGCTAGTAAAGATCGAAGTCCTGATAGAATTAGAGAGATTGTTAATGAAGCCTTTCGAGAGCGTATTGATGAAAATGAATTTGATCAATCTCCGATTTCATTAGCCGATTTAAGTGTTGTACGTGAAAGCTATATTAGTACTTTAGAAGCTGTACTTCACCCACGTGTTGAATATCCAGAGCCTTCGATGCAAGAACTTGAAGCTCGAGGTAGAAATATAAAAAATTCAAAGTTGAGCGAGTGATGTGATGAAAGCAGCAGTAATAGTTTTTCCTGGGACATGGAGTGACGGTGATAGTGTTTGGGCTCTGCAAAAAATAGGTATGGATGTTAGAAAAGTTTGGCACAGAGATTCAATATTTGAAAAAGACGAGCTTATAGTACTCCCTGGAGGATTTTCTTATGGAGATTATCTTAGATGTGGCTCTATAGCTCAATTTTCACCTGTTATGAAAGGAGTCCAATCACATGCAGCAAAAGGAGGTTTAGTTATTGGTATTTGTAACGGCTTTCAAATACTTTGTGAATCAGGGCTTTTACCAGGAGTATTAGTTCGTAATCAGTCGTTACAATTTCGGTGTGAAGATACATACTTAATACCTAGTAGTAACTCCCCATTTACAAGAAATATTAATTTTGCCAAAACTTTGCAGATACCAATATCTCATGGAGAAGGTAACTATTATGCTGATGAACGAACCTTAGATTTATTGGAAGAACAAGATCGTATTGCTTTTCGATATTCTAGTATCAAAGGTAAAGTTGATCAAAATTCGAATCCGAATGGTTCCTCTCGAAATATAGCTGGGATTGTAAATAAAACAGGTAATGTTTTAGGTATGATGCCTCATCCTGAGAGAGCCTGTGAACAGTTACTTGGCAGTGAAGATGGTAATCAAATCTGGCTATCGCTCTTAGAAGAATATTTATAGAAGTATTGTATTAATTTTTTCACACAGGATATTAGATTAAATGGATTTTGAATTACTGCAAAAAGTCGCAATGACCAAAGACGAATATGATCGTCTAGTAGGTATGCTTGATCGTGTTCCCAATGAATTAGAGATAGGGATAGTTGGAGCTCTTTGGTCTGAGCATTGTGGTTACAAGCATTCTAAGCCGCTATTTCACTATTTTCCGACTGAAGGTGAAAAAATCTTGACAAAAACTGGTGAAGAAAATGCAGGAGCTATCGATCTTGGAAATGGGTGGTGTGCGGTATTCAAAATGGAATCGCATAACCATCCTTCAGCTATAGAGCCATACCAAGGAGCTGCTACTGGGGTAGGTGGAATATTGCGAGATATATTTGCGATGGGTATGAGGCCGATAGCATTATTGGATTCATTACGCTTTGGCCCATTGGACGATCGCAATAATAGATATTTATTTAATGGTGTTGTTTCTGGCATTGGTGGATATGGAAATTGTGTAGGAGTTCCAACTGTTGGTGGTGAAGTGCAATTTGACAAAAGTTACTCAGGTAATCCTCTAGTTAATGCAATGTGTGTAGGTGTAGGTAAGGTAGAAAATTTACTTTCTGCAAGTGCTTCTGGTCCAGGTAATCCTTTGCTATTAGTTGGAGCAGATACTGGTCGTGATGGAATCCATGGGGCTACTTTTGCTTCTGTTGAATTGGATGAAAATGCTCAAGAAATGCGTCCTGCTGTTCAAGTTGGTAATCCTTTTTTGGAAAAACTCTTACTTGAAGCCTGTGTTGAATTAGCCGAAGAACATAAAGATTGGGTAGTGGGGTTGCAAGATTTAGGTGCTGCAGGACTTACCTCAAGCGCAATTGAA
>Ga0114999_10008159_pt1 | contig 11719 bp, 10 predicted proteins | sample ArcticOcean_MG_C_3_FD_89820 | JGI IMG/M metagenome (GOLD analysis project Ga0114999, IMG submission 89820) | Marine microbial communities from western Arctic Ocean - ArcticOcean_MG_CB8_126 | ecosystem: Environmental > Aquatic > Marine > Oceanic | place: Arctic Ocean: Canada Basin | collected...
CGCGCGCCCAAAAGGGCATGGCGCTGGTTGGCCAGGCTGGTAGGCAGAGTAAAACGCAGAGATTTTAGTTGGACGTCTGGGGCCGGTTGGTCGTGGACAAAGGTAAAATAGATTTTAAAATAATCACAATGGGCAAAAAAATAGATACGCGCAATCCAACTCATCAGGCAGGTCTTGTCGTCGGCAGCAAAAGTACCTGTGGCCTTTATTACCAGGCGCAGAGGATTTTCTTCTTCGATTTCCGCTGTTTCTAGATGGCTGGTATAGAGGGTGTTTGCGGCAGTGCGGGCTGAAAATTCGCCGGCAGTGGAAGGGCCGAGCAATTCCCGGCCGTTGAGAGAGATACTGCGGAAGAGTTGAGTGCCGCTCGTTCCCAGACGTACCTTGAGGGGCCCGGTATAAACTTCGAGGCCGTCGTCGAGAACCTGCCCTTGCAGTGGAGTCGAAGGCGGCGCATGGGTGATAGCATCGCCGTAGTGCAGATCAAATTGAGCGCGGGCCATGGGTTCGATCTCGGCCTGCATGTCGAGCAAGGCCCATTTGACCGAGCCATCGGGCCAGGTGGCCATGACTGTGGCAGTGCTCGGCAGGGGCTGGCCGTCGGCGTCGCAGACCTGGAGCTGATCGGTGGCGCGCAGCGTGCCCCGAGCAAAGGGTATGCCGGTGGTCAGGGGCCAGTGGCGGCGGCGGATGCCGGCTGGCTCGCGGATTTGTGCTTGTATAATGGGCATGAAATGGTCCTGTGGGCATTAATATCTATCTAAGGAATAAACACCCTTTTCCGTCTGGGCGCACCTTTTTTTTGCGGAATGAACGTCCTGCCACATACCGCACTGTCAACACAGAAAGTTAGACAGAAATTAGATGGCGCTCACCAAAGATGCGCTCGTCCAATCGCCCCCCAGCCGCTTGGGAGTCATCGGGGAAGAGATGTCCATACCGATCAAGGGTGATCTGCACGTTTTTATGGCGGGCCGCTCAGGGATTTAATTCGGGTCAGCTCGCCGCGACTGCGTCCCACTTGCGCTGGATGGCGCGAATCGCACCGATCCGATCGATGAAGATGTCCACCAGTTCCGGATCCAGATGTGTTCCGGCTTTTTTCCTAACAAACGCCAGGATGCGTTTCTCGGGCCAGGCTTCCTTGTAGCTGCGCGCCGAACCGAGGGCATCGACCACGTCGGCGATCGCCACGATTCTGGCGAACAGCGGTATCTCCTCACCAGATTTACCCTGCCGGATACGGTCTGTGGGAAACACCAGGTAGCCGTGCTCGTCGCGGGCTAGCCTGACCGCGTTCTCGTCGTCGGTGTCGAACTCCGGTCTGGGCGTTCCGTCGGCCCGAAGCGGGTTGATCAGCTGCAGCACGCCGATGACCTGGCCAGCGCCACCCATCAGTGGCGCCGCCAACATCGAACGGGTGTGGTAGCCATGACCCTCGTCGAAATCGGTGTCGAAGCGGTAGGGTTTTTCAATCGGCAGGTCATAGACATCGCGGATGTTGGCAATCTCTGCCGTCGACGCGACCCAGGCGACGATGCTGATGCCTCCACCCAGGTTGGAGACTTGCTGCAGGTGTCGATCCATGGCCGAGCCCGCAATCGAGTCGTTCTGGGCATGGGTCATACGGAGCGCGTCCCCCTTGACGACAAAGACCGCGCCGGCATCCACCCCGAGCACTCGGCGGGCCTCGGTCAGCACGCGCTCCATCAGGATGTCGATGTCCTGGATACGGGCCAGTTCGTTGCCCAGCATGGCGATGGCACGCAGGCGGTGGCGCTGCTCCGAGACATCCAGTTCCAACGACACGTTCAGGGTCTGAAGGGAGCGGTTCGCTTCATCGAGGGCCACACTTTGTCGCTGCAGCCTATCCGCCATTGCCCGCAGCTCGCGCTCTGCAATCCCCTTGGCGGCCAGGGCCCGGATCCGGGCGACGAGTGGTGGTGCGTCAGGACGATATCCTCATCACCACCCAGCATCCGGTGTACGGCCTCGCCCATGATAAGCTGGTCGTCGACCAGCAACACATGGATGCGGCTGTCGACGCCAGCCCTCGGCTCCTGGAGCTCTTTCAAGCTGACACTCAAGGCGGCGCGCTCGAGGTGGGTGCGGACGCGGGCGAGAAGCTCGTCGGCGAGGAAGGGCTTGGTTGCGTAGTCGGCGCCTCCGGAGTCGAAGCCGACCGTGATACTTTCCGTGTCCGTGCGAGCGGTCAGGAAGATGACGGGAATTTCCGCCACATCCGGGAGAGCCTTCAAGCGTCGGCAGGTCTCGAATCCGTCCATTTCCGGCATCACCACATCCATCAGAATGAGATCCGGGCGGATATTGAGGGTCACCGCAAGAGCCTCGTGGCCGCTGGTGGCTATGTGGACGAGGTAGCCTGCCTGCTCGAGTACCGCCATCAGCAGCTCGAGATTGGCGGGCACGTCGTCCACTATCAGGATATGACTACCCCTGGTGTCCATACGTACCGATGATCCTCATTCCGCTGTGGTGTTCGCTCGAAGGAAAGCCGCGTAGCCCTCCTCATCGAGCGTAGCGGCCGCCAGTTCCACAACAGCCTGGGCCGCGTCCTCTTCGGTGGCGGTGAAGCGAAATTTAGCTCGAGAAACAGGACGCCGACCACAAAGCCAGTGCGCTTATTACCGTCAACAAAAGGATGGTTGCCGACGATGCCTGCCGTGCAGGCCGACGCCATTTCGATCATGTCTGATTTTTCCGCATATGCGTACATTTGCTGCGGCCGAGCGAGGGCGGATTGCAGCAGGCCCTCATCACGCAGCCCTGAGGCGCCGCCGTGCAGCGCTAGCAGGCGTGCGTGCAGCAGTAGTGCCTCCTGCGTCTCGATCCAGATCGGTTCGGTCATTTGGCCAAGACGTGCAACGCGTTTCGGTAGCGCCCGATAATGTCTTCGGCCTTTGCCATCTTCTTTTCGAAAGCGGGATCGTAGGGCGAGAGCTGGTAGCCGCCGTCAGGAGCTTCAATCAGGAACAAGGGTTCCCCGTCTTTCGTTCGGAGCCGGTTGATGACTTCCTTCGGCAGCACGACGCCGAGCGAGTTGCCGAATTTGCGGACTTTGAGTTCAATCATCGAAACATCCTCCTGTGAGTTATTACTAACGTAATAACATTGAACTATTTGACAAGAGTTCACGTGGAGGCGGCGATTGGGGCACGGTCGAGACGATCGGCAAGGACAGCCAGAATGGCCCGCGCAATATCACTTACATTTAGATTACTTATTGAACGGATATCCCCCGCATGAGCCAAACTACTATGAGCGACGCTGCCCTCGATTTTACCGACGCCCAGATCCTCATCGTCGACGACGTGCCGGCCACTATCGGCCCGCTGCGCCAACCCCTCGAAGCGGCCAACGCCAAACTCAAGGCCGCCAACGGCCAGCTCAAGGAAGAAATAAACCAGCGCCAGGCCCTATCGAAAAAGCTGTCGCGGGTCTCCCAGCGCGAGGCCGAGCGCTGGAGCATCGAAGGTTTTGTCGGCCAGAGCCCGCTCTTGCAGAAGATTCTGCAGAATATCAAAATGCTAGAAAAAGCCGACTCGACCTCAGTGCTGATCACCGGCGAGAGCGGCACCGGCAAGGAGCTGGTGCCGCACGCCATTGGCTCAACGTGGCCGCCGTCACTTTATACGCACGCGACACCAACTCCAGATCTTCGCCGCGAAGAAGGCGGAGGACGGCCTCCGTTTTACGCTTGGCTGAAAAACGATTATTGCCACCTGATTTTCTTGGCATAATAGACACTCCTTTCGCATTCAAAATACGCTTATTGAGTGTCCAAGATAACTCTAGGGCTCACCGCTATGTACGCGGATGCTGAGCTCCGCTAACAAACGGGTGACAATCCCGGTCCCGCAGGCTGCATCCAAGATTCGGTCCTTTTCTGACAGGGAAACGTGACTCAGTAGCTGCCTAGCTGCGGGACCCGCTCCCGTCGGGACAGTGAACTTCTCGTACAGGTCGGCCGCACTGCCACTCAACTGATACGCAGTATTCGCCATTTCGCTATCTCCTAGGTCGGGGACGAACGCCTTGTCGGACGAGGCGTTCGTGAGCGCAATGCATCGGATGTGTTCATATGGCTATCCGTGGCCACGGAACACATAACTACTGAATTATACTGCAAAAATTCGGTATATCTCTGTCGATTCAGGGAATATACCGAATTTTTGCCAGCTTGTTTCATTCATGCCGTATAACTTGTGCATTCGCACCCACTAAAAAGGTGCGTGAATCCCTCCAGTTAAGGTGGTATTCGCGTCCTATTACGGGAACTTCGCTTATCGCTACGAGTGATTTCCATTCAAAGTATGATTTTTGGCGTCCTCGATCAAGCTATCTAACGGACTCTGGATTTGGCTTATATTTTGCGTGGAAACATGGGTATAAATTTCGGGGTCTTTGTGCTTTTGTGGCCCAACAACTCTTGGATGTAACGCAGATCCGTACCCGACTCTAAACGGTAGATTAGATATTTATTAGATATGGGAGTTTACGATTGTTAATCGATAATTGTAACATCTATTAAAATAGTAGGTTTATATCATAATATATAATAATGTGCTTGTATAGTGGACATATAAGTTATGCTGGAGTCCTCTCAGCCAAGATACGATGAAAAAGGGCGAAAGGGCAATGTTTAAAACACCTACTATGCATAGATGAAATATATGATAAGTTATATTATTAATAGTGATTTAGGTCACATAAAACAAAAGGAAAAGAAATGACCGCCGACTTCAAAACCATGTACGGATGGGCCGAAATCGAGCCACGGCACCCCGTAGTTGCCGGCAGCACCGGGACATTTACCTTGACCTACCATGTCGGCCGCTACGGCATTGATGATGGGGGCACAGTGAAAATAGCGGTGCGTTTTGCGTCGGATTGGGGTTATCCCCAGTGCGAGGATCCCCAAGGGCCCAATTATTTCATTGTTAAAAGCTCCGGCGCTGGCCAAATTGACTATCGATTTGATGTAAAAGGTTACATTCGCCCCTACCAGAAATGCCTGATCGTTAATGTAGAGGAATGGGCGCTGTCTGAAGGGGATACTATTACGGTGGTGTACGGCGATACTTCAGAAGGATCGCCGGGGACCGTGGTGCAGACCTTCCGCGAGTACAGCTTTGATTTTAAAGTAGTGGTGGATGCCTTCGGTACGGGGCAATTTGTCGAATTGGAAGACGTTCCCGAGTTAGAAATCGTGCCGGCGCAAGCTGCCAAATTAGTCGTGTTGGCACCTACCCTAGTAGAGGAAAATGAGCCGCTGTGGATCGGCGTCAAGGCAGAGGACGAATGGGGTAATCCCGCCGTCAGCTACACAGGCACCCTGACATTGGAAAGCAGCGGGAATCTGGCCGGTTTGCCCACCTCCTACACCTTTGCGGAAGCCGACCAAGGCGTGCACCGTTTTGAGGGGGTGCATTGTGCCGGCGCAGGTGAATATCGCTTGGCGGTGCGCAGCGAGGACGGCCTGGAAGGCGAGAGCAATGCCATCGTCTGCGTTGCTCAGACAGAAACGTACCGGCCCTATTGGGGCGATTTGCACGGCCAGAGCGAGGAGACGGTCGGCACCAATTCGGTGGGCGATTATTTTACCTTCGCCCGCGATGTGGCGCTGCTCGACTTTGCCGGACACCAGGGCAACGATTTTCAGATCACGGCCGAGTTTTGGGACGAAATTGGCCGTTGTGCCCGCCAGTTTTACGATCCGGGTCGTTTTGTAGTGTTTCCGGGTTATGAGTGGTCGGCTACCACACCGGCCGGGGGCGACCGCAACGTTTATTACCTGCACGACGGGGAGCAGATTTACCGCACCAGCCACTGGCAGGTAGCCGACAAAACCAATGTAGCCAACGACCGCTATCCGGTCGAGGAACTGTTCGCCGAACTGCGCCAACGCCAAGCACTGGTCGTGCCCCACATTGGCGGTCGGCCGGCCAATTTGCAATTCCACGATCCCGAGCTGGAACCGGTTATCGAGATTTACTCGGCCTGGGGGCAGTTCGAGTGGCTCCTGCGCGAGGCGATCGAGCGCGGTTATAAGGTCGGTTTTACTGGTGGCAGCGACGACCACAAGGGGCGGCCTGGGGCGAGTTACCCAGGCAGCTCTTCTTTTGGTGTGTACGGTGGGTTAACCTGCATTCTGGCCACTGAATTGACCCGTCAGGGCATCTGGCAGGCACTCAAGGCGCGGCGTTGTTACGCCACTACGGGGCAGCGCATCGTCCTCGATGTGCGCGCTGACGGTCATTGGATGGGCGAGGAATACGCGGCGACCGGTCCACCTCGCATCGAGGTCAGGGCGCGGGGCACGGGCCCCATCGAGGAAATTCAGATTTGTCGAGGACTGGAGACTATCTACACCTATCCAGAGCGCATGCAACGCGATCGCCGGCGTTTGCGTGTGGTCTGGAGTGGCGCCCGTATCAAGGGCCGGGCACGCATTGCCCGCTGGGATGGGGAATTGCGCCTGGAAGACGGCAAAATCACGGCGGCCGAGGGGTATGCCTTCGACAGCGCCAACGAGGGCATAAGCGCCCAGAGCGCGACGCATATCGCCTGGAAATCCGTGACCTCGGGCGATGAGGACGGCGTGATACTGGATATAGAGGCCGATGCCGGAACCAAACTGCATTTCCACAGCCCGATCATCGATTTCGACCTGGCGCTGGCCGATTTGGGGGATCAGGCGATAGTTTTTGCGGCCGGTGGGGTAGATCTCCAGGTCCAGGTCGAATATCTGCCCCTGGGATTGGGCGACAGCAACTGCGCTTTCGCTTATGTCGACGAGGAGCCTAAGTCGGGCTGTACGCCTTATTATGTACGCCTGACGCAGAGCGATGGCGCGCGCGCCTGGAGCAGTCCATTTTATATTAAATACAAGTAGTTAAAAAAGACTGGAGGGTTTTGTAGGTGTGCCGATATAAGGGGGGAAGGTCGTCGCGTCGATCCCACGCGATGGCTGTTTACTCTGAGTGGTGAAGTCCGATCTCCCCGATTGGACTTTTTTTTATAGAGTATTAATTGAGTGCCAGTGCTTGCTCGACGGTGTCTTTGAATTCGTCGAGACGAATCGGCTTTTTGAGGATGGCGTGGACGCACTCGGGTTGGTTCTGGGCTATGTCTTCATCGACCCAGGCAGAAATGATAACGATGGGCACATCGTCGCCGCTGTCGCGGACCTTGAAGAGAAGGTCTTCGCCGCTGGCTTGGCCGGGCATGTGCAGATCCAGGAGGATGAGATCAAAGCTTTCCCGGTCCAAAATCTCCAGGGCCTCGTCGGCATTGCGTGCTTCTACAGCCGTATAACCTTCCTGGTCGAGCAGGCGCAGCAGGAGGATGCGGATTTGGTCTTCGTCTTCGACGACGAGAATTCTGGCGGTTTCTTCCGGCATAATATCAACCTGTGAGAGTGGGGAGAAAATATAGATGCTCTACTCTGCAAGAGCAAGGTGAGGTACGGCGGTTAATCGGGTGAGTTAGTCGCTGCGCAACGGAACCCAAGTTCTCCGGTAGCAGAAGTTGGATTGGTGCGAATGCGCACCGTGGCGGTCAGGGCGTTCTCAAAGCTGACCACCCAATTGCCGCCGCGCCCGACGCGTTCGATGCCCTCAATAGGGCCTTGGGGATCCCGGGGAGGGGTGTCCGGATTTCTCTGATTTTCGTACTGCCGCCGCGCATAAAAGTCATTGGCCCATTCCGACACATTGCCCCCCATATTGTGGACCCCGTAAAAACTGATGCCGAGTGGATAGGTGCCCACTTCTACGGTACTGCCAATTTTGCTGAGTCCGAAGTTGAGTAACTCGCCGTTGGGAGAGGAATCTCCCCAGGCAAAAGGCCGTTCGTCCGTACCGCGCGCTGCCTTTTCCCATTCGGCTTCGGTGGGCAGTCGTTTACCCGTCCACTCGCAATAGGAGCGGGCTTGTTCCCAGTCGACGCAATTGACGGGATGATTTAGCCTGTCCGCTTTGCCGGCATTGCAACCGACTCTGGTACCGGTTGTCGTGCAAGCGCCGTTGTCATCTATACAGGCCTGGTAGGCGGCGACAGTAACTTCAAATTTGTCGATCCAATAGGTGCTCATTAATACCTGATGCGGCGGCTTTTCGTCGTCTTCGCGCTGGTTGGTACCCATGGTGAACTCCGCTTCGGGTACTTCGATCATGCCGCCCTGTTCGGCAAAGACCTGGTCGAGTACCAAGATCGTGACGATGTCCTGGATACTGAGGCCCTCATCGTCTTCGACGATTAAGCCAAAGATGTATTCGCCTGCTATTGGTGGAATAAAACTGGGCTGCGCGGCGCTCGAATCGGAGAGCACGATATTGGGACCGGGTGTTGTGCCGACGGACCAATAAAACTTGAGCGCTTCGTCTTCGCCGTCCGGATCGATGCTGGCGCTGCCGTCGAGCAAGACCTGCAAGCCTACCTGTACCTGCTGGTCGACCCCGGCATCGGCGACGGGCGGGATATTGTCGGATAATTGCACCAAAATTGAGACTTCGGTGCTGTGGCTCAACTGGCCGTCCGACACGGTGAGACGGATGAGGTAGGTGCCACTGGCGGTGGCGATAAAGCTCGTCTGCACGGCGTCAGAGTCGGCCAGTTCCACGGTTGTGGGCGCTGACAACGTTTCCCATAGATAGGTGAGTCGATCGCCGTCTGGGTCGGAACTGGCGCCGCCGTCTAGAATGATAGGGTTGCCGGTGTCAACGCGCTGTGGTCCGGCTTCGGCTACAGGTGGGGTATTGAGGCTGCCACCGACGATGATCGAGACGCTGTCGATCGAGCTAATGGTCGAGCCATCGGTGACGTTGAGGTAGAATGTGTAGGTGCCCATCGCGCTCGGTGTGAACTGGAAACGCACGGTCGGCGTGACTACCACCACCGTGGGATTGTTGGGTGAAGCGCTCCATGCGTATTGCAGACTTTCGCCGGTGGGATCGAAACTGGCGGAGCCGTCGACAACGACCTCTTCACCAATTGCAGCGGTCTGGTCGGAGCCAGCATTGGCCACGGGCGCTTCATTGGGCGCAGGTGGGGCAGGCGGGGTGCTGCAGGATAGAATACCGACGAGCAGAAAGAAGGGGGAGAGTCGGACGGATAGACGACGCCGTCTCAGCACGGGCATCTCCTCATAGTCAAAAATCCAAAGTAGAAGAGTCTCCATAAGTCCAATAATAACCGGACTCTGCATACCTGTCAATCAGTGGTTTGTAGGTCGTTCTGCGGCAGTGGAGGTAGAGATGACAAAAGAATAGCTCCGGTTTATATTCAGGGGAGCGCTTAGCGGTGCCGCAATTGAATCAGATAAGAATATGGAAACGGCGCAGGACCTAAATATTCACTCCGTCAATTTGGGCATCTTCGATGGCCAAGTCGGCCATGCGGAGATCAATCAGGCATTGACTCTGGCCCCCAGGGTCATTCTTTTCGGCGAGCAGACGCGCCTGCCTTATTTTCCCGACGATACGCGCTTGCCCAAACTGCATGCCAGTGACCCCCTGGTCTTGCTGTTCTGGAAGGTGCTGAAAAAAATCCCCGACAACCTGCGCTACGCACTGATCGAAAGTCAACTTAGCATTACGTTGATTCGCGGCGAAAATTTGCTATTCTACGATAATTATCGCCGCCACCAGGCCGTGCACATCGGCTGGCGGCGACACACGATTTACCTGGCCGAGGTACTCCTGCACGAGGCCGCCGACAAGGGCTACGACCATTGGGCCATTGCCGAAGGAGTGATCTATGCCGGATGGATGTTGTTAGATTTTTTGCTCTTGGTCGATATTTTTAAGACCCATCGCAAACTAGCTCGCAAAGTGCCCAATTACCGTATAGGCGAGCCCCAATTGCTCAAGCTGATTTCGCGTCACAATCTGCACCGCCGCGACAGCGCTGATCAGGGCCGCTCTGAAGTACGCGAATTCGTCGATGCCTACAAGGGCCAGTTGGTTCGCTACAGCGCCGCCGATGTGGCCGCCGCCGATCCGGTGGAGCTGGCGCATCAGGTGTTCGATCCGGCTTGCCAGCAGCGCTGGGCCTACGACAAGATGTCGCGCATCGCCCAGGTGTTCAGCTATCCGCGCATGTTCCTCTTCGATCGCGATATCATCCACGGCGTTGCCTACAGTTTAGCCGTACATCGGGGCGAGGATATTGCCCCGGAGAGCTTTGCCGATGCGCTGCACGATTACGAAGATTCCCTGCGTTTTGACCCCAAACCACTGCTGGCTGCTTTCTGCAAAGGGGTCGTGCCCAAGCCTAGAGCCGCTTTTATAGAGAAGGTGGTGGAATTGGGCGATAAGGGGTTGCGCGGTTATTTCGTGGCGTACCGTCAGGGCGAGACCGCCGCTCAGGATTTGGTCCATGCCCTGTGGATGTACCTGTGCTCTCTTAGTTCGGATGCCGCCGGCGTTTTCAGCCGTCTGGGGCGTTGCCGTGCCTGGGGGCGGGGCGACCGCGAGGAGGAAGAATTCGAGCGTGCCCTATGTGGTATTCTGGTGCGTTTGGACAAAGCGCCCAATTACGCCGAACTCTCCGCCGAGGTAACGGATATGGGCGAGGTGGCGCGCGACGAACTGGCCGAATTGATCGAGCAGCAGCAGCTGGAAGAGGAAGACGAGTGGGAGGTTTTTAAAGGCAAGAAGCAGACGATCGTTACGCGCGCTTGCGAGTTGCTGGAACAATTGCAAGGGGGGGGCGAAGATGGAGGGCAGGTACAGGCAACGGGCATCGACTTGCACCAGGATGAGATCATTGTTGGAGTATTGCAGGACAGTCCGCATCGGCACACTTCCGATCCTAGTGCGGTGCTCATGTACGTGCGCAATTACGAGCGCTCGCTCAAGGACTTTGGTCCGGGCGATCCCGACACCGGTTTTCTGTTAGTCTGCGTGCTCATTCGCCTGGACCGCTCGGAGCATTACGAGTATTTGCTGGAGCAAGTACCGCGTTTGGGGACGTCGGCTCTATCAGCTATGTATAGCGTTTTTGACCAAATTCCAGAGCGCGATATGAAGCGGCGTACTATTCTTAAAGAGGCGCGCATTCGGTCGGCCCAGATGTTGGCCCAAACCCAGGCTCTGGCGCGCCGCAATCGGGCGCGGTGAGAGGAGGTAGGCGCATGGGAATACGGTTGGGGTGTATAGGGCTCCTGGGGTTGCTCGCCGGTTGCGCTTTGTGGCGTGCTGGCGCAGTGCCCGGCGCCAATCTGCAAGCAGCTACAACGGAATTGGCCCAGGTCGTGGCTCGAGAAACTAACGGGGAGACGATCGCTCTACTGCCCTGGCGCGATGCCAAGGGGGAGCGCAACGGCTATACCGAAGCGGTAGATGAGTACATTATCTCGGCTCTTTTAAAAGCGGATGTACCCATAGTGCTTGCCGACGATAAAAGCGTCGGCAAGTGGAAGGACGTCGAGCCCGTTCCCGCTAAGGCTTGGCGCGATTTGAGCGCTGAGCGGATTGTTGGCGGGCGCTTGCAAGAGGACGCCGAATGGACTTATCTGCGTTTCTTTCTTATTGACCGAGTCGACCAGGCACTGGTAACGACGAGCACCTGGCGTTTGCCTCAGGCCGAGCTCGAACGGCAGGTTGCGGCGCAGGGGCAATTGGGGCAAGGAGGGGTGGGGCAAACGGAGATTGTGGTAGATTTTCATTTGCTGGGTTTGCGCGACCAGGGGGGA
>Ga0114999_10008161_pt1 | contig 11719 bp, 7 predicted proteins | sample ArcticOcean_MG_C_3_FD_89820 | JGI IMG/M metagenome (GOLD analysis project Ga0114999, IMG submission 89820) | Marine microbial communities from western Arctic Ocean - ArcticOcean_MG_CB8_126 | ecosystem: Environmental > Aquatic > Marine > Oceanic | place: Arctic Ocean: Canada Basin | collected...
AGTTGTGGGTTTACGCTCGTTGGATGAGGTACGTGTTGGCATTAGACAAGGATATGCTGCAGATCTTTGGGCCCAACTGGTTGATAAGGTTGAGCGAGAAATGCAAGATGCTGCGTGGACGCCAGAAACGCCCTTGCCACAGCGAGAAAAAAATCAGATCCAACATGCCAACAGGGAATTTGGCCTGGTTGCTCTAACGGCCAATCGTATCTTGGATGCCAGCTTGGTGGCATTGATTAAAGATGATCGTCGTTATGTTGATACGGTGTTACAGCAGATGCGGTCGATTTTTGATTTTGATGCTTGGCCAGAGATAGAAGATTTGACCCATCTTGCACATGGTGATCATTGCAGCTTGCGCAGGGGGCAACTTGCTGTTGCGATCAGTCTGAGCTTTGATTGGATGTATGGTTTGTTGACCGAAGAAGAACGTGCAGAGATTATCGCGCATTTTGATATTCGGTTCACACAATGTTTTAAGGCTTCCCTCAAAGCCGGTGACAGGTGGGTGAATTGGTTGCAGAACTTTTGTTCCGTAATTTATGGTGGGTTTGGAATTGCGGGAATGGCTTTTGGTGAAGATTATGCGGAAAGCGCGTGGTTGGTTGAAACGGGCAAAAAGAAGATGGACGAATATGTAAGCGGATTGTTTGGGAGCGAAGGAGAATTTAATGAGAGTGTACAATATGCGGGTTCGGCTGCACAAATTGTGCACTATTTGATGGCGGATCGTTACTTTCACAAGGGGCAGACCCGACCCTTTGAGACATTCGCTTTTGATGATTTTTGCCGATGGTATATGCATTTCACATTTCCTCCCGGACGCGTGGCAAGTTTTGGTGATCCGGCACCTGATTTGCCCCCTGTGGTGTTTCATTATAGTGCGCTGGCTTCGGCATTAAATGACTCGGTCTTCCAATGGTTTTATATGCAATATGCCGATGATACAGAAGCAACCCACCGATTGCGGTCGCTTGAGTTATTGTATTATGATCCTACGGTAGAGGCTGTTTCACCTGATGGGCGTATGTCTTTGGGACGTGCTTATCACGACCAAGGGAAATTGATCAGCAGTCGCAGTTCGTGGGATGCCAAACAGACAGTGTCGGTGGTATCATCTAAGGCGGCACGGGAATTTAACCACAGCCATGCGGATTGGGGGCAGGTGTGTTTGGATGGATATGGTGAACGGCTATTGGTCGACTCGGGATCTCCGCCTGGATATCCGAAAACACACCGGGAACGGTATTATAATTATCAGCAGTGGGGTCATAACGTTCTTGTTTTTGGGAAAAATGAAACGGGTGGCGTATCTGTGACGGTGCGAGATCGAGCAGGAGAGATTATATATTCTGAATTTGACGATGCTCGTGGCGGTGCATGGTCGATGGATTTGACGGGCGTGTATGACAATGTTCGGTCTGTTCGGCGAACGGTTGTACATTTGTTGCCGCGTGTGCTTGTGGTGGTTGATGATGCGATACTCGAAAAAGAAGATACGATCAGTTTGAGATGGCATACAGCAACACGACCTGAATTGGGTTTGGGTGGTGTATTTTCTGTGCATGGGCACGATGCGAATGTGTCTGGATGGGTTGAGCGATTAGGCGGGAATGCTCGCCTACAGGTTGGGCGTCAGGCCTATGAAACCCCCTATGATCGAGATGCTTTGGGTGAGGTGTATTCACAGCGGCATGAACCTTTTGTGGAGATGGCAATGTCTTCGGATAGATGCCGTTTGATTTCTTTGTTTTGTGTGCAAGATACCGAGCAAGATTTGCTGTCGTGGCAGCGGGTAGCGGATGCTTGGGAGATTGCATCTGAAGAAGGTGTGATTCGAGTGGTTATTGAAGACGAGTGTCTTGTGGTGAAAAATGTGGATGCAGAATACCTGTGGTCTGTAGATCTGAGTTAGTTTTCCATGGGTATTTTATTAGGACTTATGAAATGCGTTGATGTCTCATGACTTTGTGTTTTGTATTTGCTTGCTCGTTTTCTGCTTTGTGTGAAGAAGTGAAAACCCTAAGAGACCCAAAGGGGTCTACACTGCTTCGAAAGGATAGGCCTATGACTTCTTATTTCCCTCCCTCAGACACAGAAGGTGGATGGCGCACGTGTGATCCGTCTGATGTGGGTATGAGCCTACAGAAATTGGATGAAACGTTTGAATTTATTCAGGGCAATACGAAGAATGGCGGTCTTGCTGTTGTGAAAGATGGCTATTTGGTATATGAGGGATATTTTGGTAAGGGGCACCGTGACTGGGCACCTAATTCGGGGTCGTGTGGCAAGTCGTTTACGAGTATTGCAATGGGCATTTTGTTGGATGAAATGCCAGAGCGTTTTCCCGATGGGTTAGACCAGAAAGTGTTTACACCTGATTATTTTCCGGAGAAGGCGTTTCCTTTGCGTGATGCGCGGATGGCAGATATTCGGTTGGGACATTTGCTGACGATGGCAGGGGGCATTCGCGGGAACAACCCCGGTTGTGTGAATGGCAAAGATGTGATCCTTGATCCGGTGGGTCCAGATGGTTGGCAGGGGATGACGGATCATTACGCGCTTGGTTTACAAGAGAGCGAGATGAATGGGGTGCCGTTTACAACGCGGACACTTTGGTGTGATCCGGGTGGTGGGTATTCGTATGCAACGGCATCGATTCATATTGTGTCGGTTATTGTGCGACATGTGACGGGCATGGAGTTGCAAGATTATCTTGAAGAAAAGGTGGCGAAGCATATTGGGTGGGAGCGATGGAATTTTGCCTATCGCAATGCAAAGGAAGTGGATCATACACCCGGTGGGGGTGGCATTGCTTTGCGACCGACCGATATGCTGCGTTTTTTGTACATGATGTTAAATAATGGCCGTTGGGGTGATCTGCAAATTGTGTCGGAAGCTTATGTAGATCATTGTGCAAACCCCTCACCCTATAATCTACATTACCCATACAGTTTGCAATTTAACGCCAATGGTCGCGGTGAACATCCTGAGCTTCCGCTTGATGCATATTGGAAAGCGGGCTCGGGTGGGCATGCACTTTATGTGGTGCCGTCGCATAATATCGTGGTGTGGAAATTGGGTGGGCGCGATGATCAGTATGGCGAGCACAATACGGGAATGGCGGTTTTACCTGAAGCCGCAGCGGCAGAGACATCACGTGAGGATTGGAAGAAGGTCGTGGAAGATGGACCTGCATTGTTAAAGACTTTGGAGAGGGTGGTCGGGGCTGTTTTAAAATAGACGGTTTGGGAAATACCTTATTGAGGATACGCCAATATGAACGGGAGATACACCATCGATACCACACCCATTAAAGAAGCGCCTACCGGAGAACAGATGCTTGCTACCTTGAAGGTCGGGCATCCTCGTATTATGATTGACGCGCATACCGTGACGCACGTTCAACATGTTCTGAATACGGAATCTCAAGCTCCTAGATGGTACGGTTTTTTGAAAGCAGATACCGATGCCATTTTGAATCAACCGGTTTCACACTATGAAATTCCAGATGGCAAACGATTGCTTTGGGTGAGTCGAGCAGTGAAAGAACGGGTGCGTGCATTGATGTTTGTTCACATGCTCGAAGGTGGCGATTCGTATATCGATCGTGTGTGGGCCGAAATTGATGCAGCTTGCCAATTTAAAGATTGGAATCCATCTCACTTCCTCGACACAGCTGAAATGACATATGCTGTTGCCATTGCCTATGACTGGTTGTTTGATCACTGGTCTGATGCTCAGAAAAAAGTGATGCGTGAGGCCATTGTTGAAAAAGGTCTCAAACCGGGCATGCAGACCTATCGTGGTGAACCGGGGATGAAGAATTGGCATCAAACGCAGAACAATTGGAATCAGGTGTGCAATGGGGGCTTGAGCATGGGGGCACTGGCCATTGCCGATGAAGAACCCGACATGGCACGAGACATTCTTCATGAGGGCATCAGGAGTATTCCACTGCCGATGGGGCATTATGCACCCGATGGCGCCGGGACAGAAGGTGCGACCTATTGGGACTATGGGGCTCGTTACAATATTCTCTATCTGTCGTCACTTGAAACGGCATTGGGGACAGATTTTGGACTTTCTGATGTGCCCGGTTTTAAAGAGAGTGGACAGTATCAAATGTATATCTCAGGGGCGAGTCGCTTGCCTTATGATTTTGCCGATTGTGGTATGCAACGCATGAGTGCCCCGATGCATTTTTGGATGGGGAAAAGGTTTGCAATGCCAGAATACAGCTGGTTTCGCTACAGTGAACTGATGCGCCCCGACCAATATGCCAATGTGCTTGACTTTTTGTGGTTTGATGGAAGTGGAAAAGACTTTGATTCGTCTACGCTTGCATTGGACAAGCATTTCCGGGGTGCAGAAGTGGCTGCCATGCGGAGTTCGTGGACAGATGATCAGGGGCTGTCTCTTGGTTTGCAGGCTGGAAGCAATGCCAATTTGACGATGCATCGGCATGTTGATTTGGGGTCGTTTATTCTTGAGGCTTCGGGTGAACGCTGGATCATTGAGTCGGGCAAAGAGAGTGAAACCTATCAGCTGCATCGAAACAAGCGCGAGAAGTGGGAGTTCTATCGTTTGCGCGCAGAAGGGCATAATCTCCCTTTTTTTAACCCAGGTGAAAGCGCTGGGCAAAAACTAGATGGTATTGCCCCCATTAGGTCATTCTCTTCAACACCTGAGTTGGCAACTGCGGTGGTTGATTTGTCAGATCCATATGATGCGTATGTCCATCGCTTGACGCGCACATTTGAAATGCATGACCGATCTTATGTGGTGCTTACAGAGGAGATGGAGGCCAAAGAGAATCTGGATGTTTGGTGGTTCTTGCATACCCTTGCCGATGTTTCTTTAGATGCTGATTTGCGTGAAGCGACGCTGATGCTCAATGGCAAAAAACTGCGTGTCAAAATAGAAGAGGGCCCTTTGTCTATGAACCTCGGTGTGATGGATGCGGGTCCTTTACCCACATCGCCCAATCCTGACCAGGCAGATAATACGGGCATCAAGAAGCTCTTTATTCATGCAGATGGTCTATCGCAGTATCAGCTTAGGATAAGTTTTACCCCTGTTTAGAGGAGGTTTTAGATGGCTGAGCCAAAAATTACGAAGTTGGTCGTGATGAATGATTAAACTGTGGAGGATTGTGTGTCAAAAAACAAACCGAGATTGATGGTACTGACGGATATTGGTGGGGACCCCGATGATGAGCAGTCCTTGGTGCGGCTCTTAACATTTGCCAATGAGGTTGACATTGTGGGTATCGTTCCTGAAATGTGGGCAGGGCACAAGGGGCGACACGGGGTTTTGACACCAGGGTCACAAATGGATGTGGTGTATGAAGCCATTGATTTGTATGGGCAAGTTAAAGAAAACCTGAGTTTGCACGCCGAGGGGTATCCTGACGCTGAGGCGTTGAAAGCTGTGGTGAAGCGTGGGATGGCAAATGTAAGATTTACCCTGGATGAAGATGAGCCAGAAGCCGTTTGGAAGTGGATAGGTGAGGGCAAAGATACTGAAGGGTCTGAGTGGATTATTGAGGTGGTGGACCAAGATGATGAGCGACCTGTAGATGTGAATGTGTGGGGTGGCACGGCAGACTTGGCGCAGGCACTATGGAAGGTAAGAGAAACACGCAGTGCGAATCAAGTGTCAGAATTTGTGTCGCGAATTCGGGTACACGCCATTGCCGATCAGGATGATACGGGACCGTGGATTCGCGATGAATTTCCCGATCTGTTTTACATTTTTAATATGGCACCTGATGGCAACAAGTGGCATGCGTGTTTTCGAGGCATGTTTTTGGGAGGTGATGAATCGCTTACCTCTTTGGCTTGGTTAGGTGAACATGTTAGAGAAGGGCACGGCCCCTTAGGGGCTTTTTATCCGCCGAAGACGCATACGGCATCGAACCCCCACAAAGCACTCAAAGAAGGGGATACACCCAGCTGGTTTTATTTTTTAGAAAATGGATTGAATGTGCCGGGTGAACCTTCTTATGGTGGGTGGGGTGGTCGTTTTGCGCGCAATGATACTTTTTGGCAAGATGCTGAAGATACTGTAGGTGATGAGACCAGTGGAATTGCCACGACCTGGCGTTGGCGACCCGCTTACCAAAGTGCTTTTCAAGCACGAATGGATTGGTGTGTGAAGGCATATGACGAGGCAAATCACGCGCCAGTTGCTGTGATCAATGGTGAAGAAGGCCAAGGGCTTGTTCGTATAACTGCCAAACCAGGTGAGACCATTAAGTTAAGTGCTGAAGGTTCATTTGATCCTGATGGTGATGCGTTGTCCTATTGTTGGTATCCGTATAGGGAGGCCGGGTTATTTGATGGTGAGGTTGTGATTGATGGTGCTGACAAAAAAGATGCCTCCTTTGTTATGCCTGATGAGAACCCCGGTGAGACGATCCACATTGTTTTGGAAGTGACAGATGATGGAGATCCTCCATTAACGTCATATCGCAGAATTGTAGTGATTGCATCTTAGGTTTGAGTCATTGGATAAGATTGCGTATATTGGAACTGTATTGAAAATCAACAACGTTTCATAAGAAAGGTTTGATAATGGCGAAGATTACGTTTATGGGTGCGGGTAGTTCGGTGTTTGCAAAAAACATCTTGGGTGATAGCATGTTGAGTCCGGCATTGCACGATGCACATATCGCGCTTTATGACATGGACAAAAGGCGGTTGACAGAATCGAAACGGATGTTGCAAACGCTGAACAAGAATATCAATAAGGGGCGAGCGAAGATTACGGCACACTTGGGCAAAGCACAGCGCAAAGCTGCTTTGAAAGATGCCAATTATGTGGTCAATGCGATTCAGGTAGGGGGCTATGAGCCTTCGACGGTGATCGATTTTGAGATCCCCAAGAAATATGGGTTGCGGCAGACCATTGCCGATACATTGGGCATTGGGGGGATTTTTAGGACGTTGCGTACGGCACCTGTGGTGGTGGCTTTTGCCAAGGAGATGGAGCAGGTATGCCCCGATGCGCTGTTTTTGAATTATACCAATCCGATGTGTACGGTGACGGGTGCCATTGAACATGGGTCAAACATTAAGGTGGTTGGTTTGTGTCACTCGGTGCAATCGTGTGCAAGTGGTTTGTTGCGCCGAGTGGAGATGTTGGATGGTGTGAAAGATTTGCAGTGGAAGATCGCAGGGATCAATCACCAAGCTTGGTTGTTGGAGATTACAGATGGGGGTAAGGATCTGTATCCTGAGATCAAGAAACGCGGTGCCAAGATGAATCGCGAAGCCCGCAAGAAGGGGGCAGAGAAGCACACCGATATGATTCGGTTTGAAATGATGCGGCACTTCGGTCATTATATTACCGAGTCTTCGGAGCACAGTGCAGAATATATGCCGTATTGGATTAAGACGCTGTATCCTGAGTTGATTGAAGAGTTTAATATTCCTTTGGATGAATATCCACGCCGCTGCATCCGGCAGATTGATCGCTGGAAAACACAGAGCAAAGAGTTGGTGGGCAACAGCAAATTGACACACAATCGCACCCATGAATACGGCTCGTATATCATGGAAGCAATGGAAACCGATGTGCCGTTTCGCATTGGAGGCAATGTGTTGAACAATGGATTGATTACCAACTTACCCAGCAAAGCCATTGTTGAAGTGGCGTGCTTAGTAGATAAAAATGGTGTGCAGGGCACGTTTGTGGGCGATTTACCCGAGCAGTTGGCGGCATTGAACCGCACGAATGTAAATGTGCATCTGACCTCGCTTAAAGCGGCTTTAAATCACGATCGAGATTCGGTGTATCACGCTGCTTATTTGGACCCGCATACCTCTGCTGAGTTGCCTTTGGATACCATTCGGAAAATGTGTGATGAGTTGATTAAAGCACATGAGATGGATGGGTATTTTAAGACAGGGAAGAATTTCTCTGTTCCGAAGATGTGGGGCATCTAGAGGCAATTTAAAACTTGGGAGGAAAATGTGAGAGCAGCGCATGTTGTGGCACCCCGCCAGATTGAGATGTTTGATGCTGATGAACCGAATTTGAATGATTTTCCAAAGGGATCGATAAAAGTTAAAACGCATATGACGGCCTTATGTGGATCAGATTCCCCCTGGTTTGTGTTGACCCATCCGCCGGAAAGATATCCACTGAATATTGGCATTTCGATTCATGAGTGCATTGGTACGGTGGTAGAAAGCACGTCTGACCGATTGAAGGTGGGAGATTTTGTTCAGTCGCGTCCTACGGCCGGCATTGGTGGGTTAGGGGAATATTATATTTCGAATGATTCGGTGGGTGTACATTTGGTTGATTTTGAACACCAAGACCAGATGCTGATGTCGCAGCCACTGGGTACGGTGATTTGGGCGTGCCGTAAGTTGGGCAATATTTTGAATCAAGATACGCTCGTGCTTGGTCAGGGGCCCATGGGGCTGTTGATGACGCATTTGTTGAGCAATTTGGGTGCGCGCACGGTGATCGCAGTTGATCCGGTCGATTTTCGTTTGCAGGCTGCAGGTAAGATGCGGGCCACGCATTTGGTAAATTCGGCCAAGGAAGATGTGGTTGAAGCGGTGGCAAAGATTACCGAAGGCCGGATGGCTGATTTGGTGGTGGAGATTGTGGGGCACAATCAGGATACGGTGAACTTGTGTATAAAATTGACCAAGCGATTGGGCACTGTATTGTGTTTTGGTGTGCCCGATGATGACGTGTATGCTTTTAATTATGGTGATTTTTTCCGAAAGAACATTTCGCTGATAGGGTCCGTAAGCCCAGACTCGTTGCACGATTATCCTTTGGCCATGGATATGATTGCCCAACGTCGTATCGATGTCTCACCGATTATCACGCATCATTTGCCGTTTGAAGAAGCGCAAAAAGCATTTGAGCTGTTTATTGATCATCGCGATGAAGCGATTAAAGTGGTGTTGGATTATTAAGATGTTTGGCATCCCTTTTCACTCAGTTTAAACGGTTTATTGATGTGCATTCTGTCCCTCGTTCTGATTGTTGGAACGGGGGATTTTTTTGCGTTTGACAGATGAAGGGATGCCCTCTATTATGCGTAAGCTGAGAGACGATAGATGATAGGAGAGAGAGGCTGGACGAGGGCTACCAAACCCTCTTTGTTTTTCCGTCTTTCCTTTTTACTGCCATTGAAGGAGTGAACGTATGCAGACTAAAATTTTAGGGCGTACAGGCCTTGAGGTGCCCATTGTGAGTTTGGGTACTGTGTTTATTGGCGATGTGAGTCCTGCTGGTGAGTTGTGGAAAGAGGTAGATGAAGATTTGGGTGCAGAAACGGTGGTGGCAGCCATTGAAGCGGGGTGCACGTTGGTGGATACGGCGCCGCTTTATGAAAATACACAAAGTGAAAAGATTATTGGGCGGGTGTTGCGCGAACGGCCCGATCTGGCGGCCAAATGTACGGTGACAACCAAGGTGGGGTATGATGTGGAAAACGGGGGGCGCGATTTTTGTTATGATGCTATTCGGCGGTGTGTGGATGGCAGTTTGGCGCGCTTGGGGTTGGATGGTTTTGATGTGCTGTATATTCACGATCCGATGGGTTTTCCTATGGAAGATGTTATGGGGGATCATGGTGCCTTGGGAGCGTTGCGTGCACTGCAAAAAGAAGGTGTTTTGAAATTTGTGGGTATAGCGGCCAATGATCCTGAGACCAATGGGCCATACATTGAAACGGGCGAATTTGATGCCGCTGTGGTGCCCGATGCGTGGAGCTTGCTCAATCGCAAGGCTGAAGCCCTGGTCTTTCCGGCAATAGAAAAACACAATGTAGGCGTGGCATTGGCAACACCATTGGAGCGTGGTTTGTTGGCCACTGGGCCTGTACCGGGGCGAAATTATTTGAATCGCAATTTTAGCGAGGCAACTTTGAGCCGCGTGGCGAAAATAAAAGATTTATGCAGCGATTATGGTGTGCCATTGGTAGCGGTTTCTTTGCAATGGTGTTCTCGACATCCGCTGGTTGCCACGACCATTCCGGGTGGACGCAACAAACAAGAGGTTGTCGAAAATGCCCAAGCGGGTGGTATAGAAATTCCCGAAGCGTTGTGGGATGACTTGGAACCATTGATACAAGATTGGGAAGCATCACATATTGTGTCAGTAGGTGATTAAACAATGCATTTGTTGAGTGAATACCGAAAATTAGGGGTTTGAGTACTCTCTCTCACTTTATTGAAAGGGCATTTAGATGACAGATCAAGAAATCATGAAGGAATTGGAAAACTATGATACGCCGTCGATCACCAATGTGGTTGCAACCTATCCTAATAATGAGCTGTGTTTGGGTTTGTACAATCCATGGACAGTGGATTGGTACACCGATGAACGCATTAAATGTATGTATCCCGAGTTGGGACCCCGATGTGGTTATGCTGTGACCTGTATTTATGGTTTGCCGGATCCAAGTTTTAACCGACTGACATTTATGGATGTGGCTGATGCGTTGGATGCGTCACCCAAGCCGACGATTTTGGCACTGGAGCAAAACTTCCCACCTGAGATTGCCGGTAAAATTGGGCTTGCAGGTGGCAATATGACGACCACTATGCAAACATTGGGTTGTGTGGGCTGTGTGTCCAATGGGCCGTCGCGAGATATTGATGAAATTCGCCCGATGGGATTTCAATATTTGCTCTCAGGCATTACACCAGGGCATGGTGATCAGGCCGTACACGCGGTGAATGTGCCTGTTGCAATTAGTGGGATGGATGTGTCACCGGGTGAGATTATTCATATGGATGAAAATGGCGCAGTGAAGTTTCCTGCAAATCGATTGGCAGATGTGTTGGAGAATGTGAAAAAGTTGGCCGAGCATGAAGGCGCACTTCAGGAGCGGCTTAAGAAGGCGACCAATGCCGCAGAGATTCGTGCGGCGTTTTCGGGCAAGGAATATGGAGATGATGAGAAGAAGTAGGTGAGGCAGTTGGCTGTTAAAATGAACAACGAAAATCAAAGACTGAGGAGTGATATGGAACCGATTAAGGCTGGGATTATTGGGTTTGGGCGGGTTGCTGGTAATCATTTGAAGAGTATGCGGGAGACGGGGTTGTATGATGTGGTCGGGGTGTGTGATATTACGGAATCGCGCCGTGAAGCAGCCGAAGCCGAGGGCATGAAGGCGACGGACAGTTTGGACACTTTCTTGGCTTGGGATATTGAGATGGTGTTGATCACCACACATTCGTCGGCACATTATGCAGATGCGTTGAAGGTAGCAGCGGCAAAAAAGCATATGTTGATAGAGAAACCTCTTGCCATCCGTGGACACGAGGCCGAAGAGATGGTTCAAGCGGCCAAAGACAATGGGGTGGTGTTGACGGCGCACCACAACCGGCATTATGATGGAGATTATCGGTTGGTCAAAAAAGCGATTCGCGATGGGGCGATTGGTGATATTGTCTCCATTGAAAATCGCACACTGGGTTCACGGCCTGCGGTAGGCTATGGTGTGGTTGATTATAATCAGGCGTGGCGCATTACGGCGGCGGCGGGTGGGGGCACGTTGTTGGATTTTGGACCGCACTGGGTGGAGCAAGTGTTGGATTTGATGGAAGGGCACAAGGTCGTTTCTGTGTTTGCCGATGTGCGACACACCAAGTGGGGTGACTCAGACGATTTGTTTGATATTTCGATGGTCTTTGAAAATGGTGTGCGTGCACGTGCGGCCAAGGCTGATATCGCATAT
>Ga0114999_10008165_pt1 | contig 11715 bp, 10 predicted proteins | sample ArcticOcean_MG_C_3_FD_89820 | JGI IMG/M metagenome (GOLD analysis project Ga0114999, IMG submission 89820) | Marine microbial communities from western Arctic Ocean - ArcticOcean_MG_CB8_126 | ecosystem: Environmental > Aquatic > Marine > Oceanic | place: Arctic Ocean: Canada Basin | collected...
ATCTTTGCCAGATGCATATTTGAAGGGCACGTCCAAAACGCGCAAGATTGCAGCGCCAGCCGCATAATCCCAGATGTTTGCTTTGTCTATGGCGCCCACGGCTGAGCCTTTGGCCACATAACACAAATTGGCAGACGCCGAACCAAGCTGAATGTTTTTGCCCTCAAATTTGAAATCAATGGATGAAGACATGCCTTCACTCATTAAAATCAGCGCGTTTGCGTCGATGATGGGCGCTGGTGGCGTGAGTTGGTGGCTGTTGCAGTGGGCTGTTTTGCCATCGGTATAATACACGTCGTTCAGCGCTGGCAAAGCAAAAACACCGATTGCAGGGATGCCATCAACAAAGGCACCAATAGAAATGCCCCATACGGGTAGTCCGTGATTAAAAACGCGCGTGCCGTCAATGGGGTCTATGGCCCAGACTACGCTGGATGTGGGGGGCGGGTCGTCGCCTTCTTCACCCAGTATGTCGTCGCTTGGCCGTTTTTTTTCTAATTCTTGGCGGAGGAATTTTTCCACGTCAATGTCTGCTTGCGTGACCCATGAGTTGTCGGGTTTGAGCGTCCCTTTGGTATTGCCAAAGTGTTTGAGAGCGATCTTTGAGGCTTGGTCTGTCACGTTGAGAAGCCAATTGATGTCAATGTCGTGCATTGGAGTTCCTTTAAAAAATAGGTCTGGTTCAAATTTTTCACTTTGCCGCAATCTTTGATAATATACCAAAGACGTGGCAAACGCAATTGATGAGGTTTAGGAGGTCTAAAAATGGGTGAGAGAAAAAGGCTGTTGATTACAGGTGCCACAGGCACTGTCGGGGTTGCTTTGCGTAAACACCTGAGAGATCGGTACGATTTTCGGTTGTTATGCCATTCGACCATTCCAGATGATATGGATCCTTCTGACGAATTGGTGGTGTCTGATATTTCTAATTTTGAAGCAATGGTTGAAGCTTGTGATGGGGTAGATGCAATTGCGCATCTGGCCATTTTCAACCGTTGGAAAGGTATGACACGGTCCCAATTGGCGCAATTGACGTTTGATGTGGATATGAAAGGCACGTATAATCTTTTCGAGGCCGCGCGTATCAATGGTGTTAAAACAATGGTATTTGCCAGTACAAACCACGTGACGGGGATGAATGAAAAGAACGGCATTAAGTCTCATCCTGATGAACCGGTGCGCCCAGACAGCATCTATGGGGCGGGTAAGGCGTTTGGTGAAGCGCTGGGACGTTTTTATGTGGATCAATATGGGATGCGGGTGTTTTGTTTGCGCATTGCCAATTTTAATGGTAAGGATGAACCGGGGCGATTTTTTGAGGCTGGACAATCACGCTGGTTTAGTCCGCGCGATATTGCACAAATGACGTGGCGGTGCATTGAGGCCGAGGGTTTGGATTGGGGGATTTTTTATGGCATATCCAATGGAGGAGAAGAAAAATGGGATCTCTCCAATGCCAAAGAACTTTTGGGTTTTGAACCTGAAGATGATGGTTCTTTGCCACACTTCCAAGAAAAGTATGGGCGTTAATTAAAGGGTCACTTTAAGGGTGTGGTCAATCTATGGCATTGCGGGATGAACAGCAAAATGAGCCGGTCGTAGTCGAGAAGCAGGGCGTGACACTGCGCGCTGTTTTGATCGGTGTTTTCATGGTTGTTCTGTTGGATGTTTGGGTGATCTATGCAGAATATATCGTGGGTTCTTCGCGACTCAATGTAAGCCATCACTTTCCTGTGTCTGTGATCGGGTTGTTTGTGGTGTTGGTGGTCTTTGCGCGTGTGTGGGGGCGGTTGTGCGGGACGGGTGGTTTTTTGTCTCGCAACGAGTTGTTGACTGTGTTGGCGATGTGTATGGCGGGCATTGTGATTCCATCTAATGGTGTGACGAGTTATTTGATGGGGTCTTTGGCTGCGCCGTTTTATTTCGCGACTCCCGAGAACCGTTGGGAGATGTTTCATCCGTATTTGAATACATGGATGGTCCCCCAAGAAATGACGGCGCTCCGGTGGTTCTTTGAGGGGTTGCCTGAGGGGATGTCGATTCCGTGGTCTGTGTGGGCATTGCCTTTGGCTTGGTGGGGGGCTTTAGGGGGTGGATTTGTACTGGTGAGTGTTTGTTTGGCGTCGATTTTTAGACGTCAATGGGTAGAGCACGAACGGTTGGTTTATCCTATGTTGCAACCTGCTTTGGTATTGACCGAAGAGGGTGTGGGCTGGTTGCCCCAGTTTGCAAGTGGCCGGCTTTTCTGGGCCGGGTTCGCTGTTTCTTTTGGCATATTGTCGTGGAATGTGTTGCATTTTTTTGAACCGCTCATTCCGCAAATTCCTTTGCAGGGGAGTTGGTTTTCTATCGCTCGTGGTTTTCCATATACGTTGCACACGCGAATCAATTTTTTAACCATAGGATTTGCCTATTTTGCCAATGTGAGTGTGTTGTTTAGTGTGTGGTTCTTTTTTGTGCTGATGAACCTTGAGATGTTGTTGTTCGATCAGGTGGGGTACACGATCACTTTAGGGGGTGGGGCATCGTTGCCAAACGAGGCCAACCCCATGATCACTTGGCAAACCCAAGGTGCATTTTTGGCGTTTGTGTTCTGGTCGGTTTGGACGGCACGTGTGCATATCAAGCAGGTATTGGCGCAAGCATTTGGCCTTGGTGAGGCGGATGATAAGCGAGAAGCATTGTCTTATCGATTTTCGGTGTGGGCATTTTTGGGTGGGTGCGTCTTTATTGTTGCTTGGTTACACGCGGCGGGCATGCAAGTGGGGGTTGCTTCCGTATTGTTGTTGGTATTAATGGTGTCTTATTTTGGCGCGGCAAAGATGGTGGCGGAGATTGGTTTGCCCTATACACCAACGACTTTGGGCGCTGAAGGGTTTGTTGTGGCTTTGGTGGGCACCGAAAATATGTCGCCAGGTAGTGTAACAACGCTCGCTTTTTCTCAAAATCTGCATGGTTATGGTAAAGGTATGGTTTTGCCACCGTTGGTTCATGTGATCCGGATTGGCGATTTCATCCGTTCTAATACCCGCAAGTTGGTGTTGGCCGTGGCGGTCGCATTTGCCGTGTCTTATGTGGTATCGACAACGTATACCCTTTGGTTAGGGTATCAAGGTGGGGCATACAACTTTAGGGCGTACCCTTTTTCTTATTACAGTCGGATTATCTTTGACCGGGTTGTGTACCGGTTGGGCGAACCTTGGCAGATTGATGCCCATCGTTTGGGTTTTTTGGCCATCGGAGCTGTGGGTATGGGATTGTTGACCTTTGCACGTTATCGGGTTGCGTGGTGGGGGTTAAATCCCATTGGGTTTGCTTTGCCCAGGCTCACGTGGCAGATATTTTCTCTTTTTCTCGCGTGGGCGTGTAAGGCGATCATTTTGCGCTTGGGCGGCGTGCAGCTTTATCGCAAGTCACAGCCGTTTTTTGTTGGGCTGCTGGTGGGTTATGCCCTTGGGGTGAGTCTGTCTTCGGTTGTGGATATGATTTGGTTCAATGGACAGGGGCACGGTATTCATTCATGGTAGCATACTTCTAAGCCTAAAACCCCCAAATCTTCAAAGCCGTCTTTCCAAAAACCCATTCACGTTCGTCTTCGCTGAGTTTAGACAAATAGTCCATTGGCACACGGAGTGAGTTGTGATACCCTTCACGACCACTAACAGGGGGATAGTCGCTGCCCCACATCACGCGTTGTGCGCCGAAGGCTTCGAGTGTCATGTCTACAAGGGGAGGGATAGGATCAAATGGCAAGGGGACGCGACAGAATTCACCGAACCCTGGCATTTTGATTGTGAGATTGGGGTATTGTGCAAATTCAAGAATCTGTTTGAATGTATCGAATGGGGCTTCTTGATCTTGGCCAATGCCGCCGAGGTGTTCGATGACAATGCTCAGGTCTGGGCACGCTTTTAAGACAGCGGCGAAGTTTTCGCCCAAAAGGGCTTTGGGATTGCTGGGTGCGCTGACAATTAGGCCGAGTGCTGCCGCTGTGCGCCATTGGGCGAGTGGGTCTGCCCCTTCTGCTTGGCTGGCTGCAGGCAAGCGAATACCCACAATACCCTGGTCAGCCCATTTGCGGATGTGGGTGCCATCATCGGATGGATCAACGATCATGGCCGCTTGGAAAAGGCCCGGGTGTGCGGCCATACTGTCGATCATATATTGGTTGTCTGAGTTACCGGCGTATTGGATAAAGACCGCATTGTCTACGCCGTTTTTTCTCATGTGATATACGAGTGATTCAACGGGTTCATATTTGTGTAAACCAATGTGGCAGTGTGTATCAACGATAGTCATTGTGTGATTCCTTTAAACGATTTAAAACAACGCGCCTTGCTCTGGTTGGTGAACGGGGGCAATGCATTCCGCTGAGTCGTTGCCGGGGATATTGACTAAGGAAGAAACCGCGTGTGCGGTCATTTCTTTGGTCGGAAAAGGTGTGAGCAATGTCTGTAAATCTTCTGGTCTTCTTTCCTTTGGGTCAAGCCAAGCGGCATAAGCTTCAGGGGGCAAGATCACCGGCATCCGGTTGTGGATGCTGGCCATAAGTTCGTTGGGTTCGGTTGTGATGATGGTGCAAGAATCGATTTCATCCCCTTCAGGCGACCCCCAGTGTTCCCAAAGGCCAGCAAAGGCAAAAGGCTGGCCCGATTTAAGTGAAATGAGCATAGGTACTTTGGTTTTGCCGTCGGGTTGTTTTTTCCATTCGTAAAACCCAGTTGTGGGAATGAGGCATCTTCGCCGTTTAAAGCAGCTTCTGAAGGAGGGTTTTTCGGCCAAGGTTTCTGCACGTGCGTTAATGAGCCGATTGCCTATTTGAGGATCTTTGCTCCAAGAGGGGATCAGGCCCCACTTGAATGCCACGGCGTGTTTTTGCCCATTATTCGCTAAGGCAATAATGGGCTGTCCTGGCGCAATGTTATAGCGTTTGGGCATGTCGTCGGGAAATGTGAATCCTGAAAACGCGAGTTGGTTTTGGTCTTTGGGGGCAGCAAATGCAAAACGTCCACACATGGCCTGGTTCCTATATTTGAATATTGGAGCGGAATTCAGGGACGCCCTTGATGCCCAAATTCAGGCGATAGAGCGCTCCTGCGTGTTCTCCATTTTCGTTTTTGTCATGCCCACCCGCTGTGGTGACATACATGTCAGTGTAATCATCTCCGCCAAACGTTATGCAGGATACTTTCTTGGTAGGGAATTCGATCCGGCGTTCTTCTGTGCCATCGGGTGCATAACGTACGAGCATATAGCCATCCCATTTCGAACACCAAATGTATCCTTCTGCGTCAACGGTCATACCATCGGGAATGCCCTCACCCTCAGGTGTTTCGATGAATATACTTTGGTTGGTGAGTGCACTGGTGCTTTGATCGTAATCAAAGCGATAGATGGTTCTGGCACCCGAGTCGGTATAATACATTTGCGTGCGGTCGGGGGTGAAGCCCATGCCGTTTGAGCATTTGATTTCGTCGAGCAATTGAGTGATGGTGCCGTCATGGTCGAGCCGGTAGAGTTTGCCCAATTTATCTGGGGATGGCATCGTGCCGCAAAAGACACGACCCGCAGGGTCTGCAATGATGTCGTTAAATCGACTCTTCTCTTCACCTGGGATGCCTTCAACGACGGTTTCAAACGTGCCATTGCGCCAGATTTTGACTGCACCTTTGGCCATAAAAAGTAAGAGTGATCCGTCGATTTGAATGGTGAATCCCCCTATGGATTCGCCTTCAAGGTCAAAACATTTCTCGTGGTGACCTGTAGATGGATCATACCGAAAGAGGCGTCCTGGGGGGATGTCGAGCCAATAGACTACCTTTTCGTCAGGATGCCACAAGGGCCCTTCTCCTGTTTGGCATTTATAATCTGCGATCAGTTCCAATTGCATGATATACTCCTTACTTATCGTTTTTATGAAGTTATAGGATACCAAGGCATGTATAGTCCGATGTTTAAGATTGTCAAGGGCTTTGTCGATCTATGAGTGGGTGTTTTTTTTATTGCTCTTAGAAAATAGGAACATTACATTGCTTCTTCACTAGAATAAAAAAATTCCGTAAATAACGATACCCACTGGAGGTTTTGCATGGCAAATGAGATAGGTTTTGGCGTGGTTGGGTTGGGAATGGGAAAACACCATTGTCGTTCGGTCACTCAGGCCAACGGCGCAAAGTTGGTTGCTGTTTGCGATTTGGATGAAGAACGTGTTGCATCCATGGTTGAGCTGTATGGGTGCAAAGGCTACACCAGTTATGAAGAGATGTTGCAGGATGATGAAATTCAAGTGGTCAATGTGGCTGTTGAATCGGGAAAACATGCTCAGTTTGGCATTCAAGCGGCCGATGCTGGCAAGCACATGGTGGTCGAAAAACCTGCAGATATCAAACCCGAGCGTGTGGATCAGTTGATCGGCGCAGTGAAAGATGCCAACGTAAAGGTTGCATGTATCTTTCAAGCGCGTTTGAATCCCCTCAACATAAAGATTAAAGCAGCCATTGAGTCTGGTCGCATGGGCAAATTAATTGGTGCACATGGCCATTTGCCTTGGTATCGCAAGCAAAGTTACTATGAAGGCGATCATGGATCTTGGAAGGGCACTTGGGATCTCGATGGCGGAGGTTCGCTCATGAATCAGGGTGTGCACACTGTTGATCTCATTCAGTGGTTGGCTGGTGGTGTTGATTCTGTGATGGGTATGTTTGGTGTGTTTGGCCATGATATTGAGGCCGAAGATCAGACAGTCGCCCTGTTGAAATTTAAAAACGGTGCTTTAGGTACTTTGTACACAACAACATGTTGTTATCCTGGGTTGGATCAGCTGATTACGATCTACGGTGCTCAAGGGTCCATTATGAAAGATGCATCGAAGTTGTTGGCCTGGCGAATCCAGAGTGACGAGGAAGATCAAGAAGAAAAGGACATGTTGGCCGTATTTGGTCCCAAAAAAGACAAAGAAGCGGGCATTTCTGCCGATCCAATGGCTGTCAGTTCCGATGGTCACACGCAGATTATCGAAGACTTGGTCGAGGCTATCAATGACGATCGCGACCCGATGATTGGGTTGGAAAGCGCCAGACATGCAGTCGAAATTATCACGGCAATTTTTGAATCAGGGCGGACAGGTCGTGAAGTGAAGGTCGGGTAAAAAACGATTAAATATGTGATGTTGAAGCGGTGTTGGGCCTTGCCTAACACCGCTTTTTTATATTCAGGCTTGACTGAAACGTCAAGGATTGTGTATTATTGCGGGTGTCAAAGTTGTTCATTAAAGTTTATTATTGGCAAATTTACCACATGGTGTGTTGCACACTAAGGAGTACGTTATGGCAGAAACAGTGGAAGAGCTGACCATTAATTACGAAGAAGATGGGGTTTTGTTGTGCAAGCAATTGGACAAAGAGGTGTTGACCAAGGGTGCGTGGGCGACTGTGATGTATTTGTATCAAGATTTGAATCGGAAAGACGAAGAATATGGCCCGAAGAAAGTGACCATTAGGCGGTATCAGAAACGCGATGGTAAGTATTCACCCCGCAGTAAGTTCAACATCTCAAGCTTGGCCCAAGGGCAAAAAATAGTTGAATCGTTACAGAATTGGATTGGGGAAGAGGAAAAGTAGAGCCGGTTCTTTAGGATAGATATAAATGGGCGTAAAAAGCAACAGATGGGATTCTGTTACTTTTTACGCCTTTATTTTGCTACATAGAAACACCCAGCAAACCACGTGTAAATTGGAAGTCGGTATTGCCAACCGTCGCGGCTTTGGGGGTGACCTGTCGAGAGGCCACAGCAATGAGGGTTCTGATGAGGGCTTTTGTGTTTTGGTCTGCATCATCTGCAAATGTGAGATCGAAGTCCTCTTTGAATACTTTGCCGAGGGTTTCATTTGCGGCCACTTGAATCATGGGTACCAGTGGGTGGCCCTGCATGGGGTGTTGTCCTGAACAGGCTATGATGATTTCCGCGCCAGTGCCGCCCAAACCCGTGAGGGTTTCTACCCAGTGATCCGTCTGTGTTTCCATGATGTAATAGCCAGGTTGCGTGGGTTGTTGTCCGTGTGCAAGGCTGGCTGATGGCGTAGATGCTTGGCCAAAGGTTTCGGTTGTGTAAGCAGGGTGAGACAAAAATGCCGCGTTGTCGGGGGCAATAAGGGTTGCGCCAGCGCCAACAACTTGGCAGGAGAAACGGGCCAAACTCTGTGCGGCTGAATCAGATAATGGCCCTGTTGCATGCAATGCCAATCGAAGATTTGATAGCGGGGCAGGGGTTTCTTGTGGGGTGGGTTCAGATGCTAGGGTCGTTTCAAACCAAGTGGTGATTTTTTCTAATACTTGATCAATACCGCCATCGAGCTGAACACTTGCCCAGCCGAAGTCTTCTGCAGACAACCCGCTTTCTTGCATGGCATGGCGCAAGTAGTCATTGTGTGTTTTTTCACACCCATGTTCAAGCAAGAGCGCACGATGGATGAGTGGGTGTTTAAGATAACCCACCATGGTTCGGGTGTAGATTGTTTCTGCTGTATCACCGGCAACCCCACAGCCTTCTGTATGTGCGAGGCCTACAAATTTAGAGATGCCCTGAGCTTTACCAATGCCTTTTTCTGTGAGTTGTGCCGCCGCCATATTGGCAATCTGACCAGAACAAAGGCTTGTAGGCAAGATCAGGCCGATGCGGTTTGTGGCTACACGCTTGCCGGAGGAAAGTCCTTGGAATGTGAATTCCGTATCCGAGGGCTGCGTTTGTATCTCAATGGGGTGACCTTGGGGCTCTTGCGTGGATTGAATTTGAATCAGGTTATCGGTAGAGGTTTGTGGCCAAGCCCGCCAAATGGATACTTGGGCATGACCTGCTTCTTCGCCTTTGCTGCGTTTGCCAGAGGCGACTTGGCAAGTGAGGCCAAACATCGATTGCCCCAAGTCGTCCATAGATGTGCCATCCAGATAGGCACCCGCATTGACGTCCATGTCTTTATCGAGGAGATTGTAACGCTCGGTTGTTGTAACCACTTTGAGGGTTGGAACAAAAGGGAAATTGGTGATGGAGCCATTGCCTGTTACAAAGAAAATCATGTTGCATCCTGAGGCCACTTGCCCCGCAATGCTTTCAAGGTCATTGCCTGGGCTGTCCATAAAGTAATAGCCCGGTTCATTCATCGGTGCGCCATAATCGATCACTTCATCTAAGCGCACGTCAGGGTGGCGCTTCATGGCTGCGCCAATCGATTTGAGCACAATATTGTAGAGGCCTCGGTATTTGTTGCCTCCCGAAGGGTTGCCTTCTGCACTCGTGCCGTGCCAGCCTGCCAATGTTTTGTAGCCTTCAACTTTTTCCAGAAAGCGTTGTGCAACATCTATACTCTTGCAGTTTTGTAAGACATAAGGCTCAGCACCAATGAGTTCGTCTGTTTCCGCCAAGTTGGCTGCTCCGCCATGACGAATCGCTTCACGAGCCACCCAAGATATGAGTGGGTTGCCTGAAATGCCCGAAAAAGCGTCTGATCCGCCACACTGAAGTGCAATTTTGAGATGAGATAAGGGTTGATCAGAACGCTCCGTTGCATTGACAGATTCAAACCAGTTGCGAATGACAATGGCACCTTGTTCCAGCCCTGATAGGAAACTATCTTTCAGTGTTAGGAAATGATGCGGTACATCTGACAAGGGGTAGCCATTTTGGTTCATGTAATCTTGTAACATCTGGTTGGTAATGGCTTCTGTTCCGTAATCAACTGCCAAAACGGCGCCAACATTTGGATGAACCATGAAACCCGATAGGGTGCGTAGGAGCAACTCGATATTGTTGGGTGTATCTGTTCCACCGCCTTCGGTATGTGCGATGGGTACAATATCGTCAACGTTTGAAAATGCTGTCAATTCGGGTGAAAGTTGTGTAATGAGAGCCTTGGCGAAACTGGCGGTGCGCGAGGATGTGCCTAATACCACAATGGTATTGCGGGTACCTACGCCGCGGTTGCCCAAGCGTTTATAACCTTGGAAGGTGTCTGGTTTTGCATAGTGAGCGATCTGCGTACCTGGTTTAAAGAGAGCTTCATCTAATTCATAAGGCACGATTCTGTCTTCAAAATTTGGCTCGGAGGGAAGATCAAAGGGGAGGTCTCTTAAACTGAGGGCTTCTAAAATTTGAGGATTACAAGCATAATCACCCGGATTTATAGTACGTGTTGCCACGCCAAAGGGTAATCCCCAAGAGAGCAAATGATCCCCGGCCAAAATGGGTTGGATGGCAAACCGGTGTCCTTCGAGTAGATTGTGGGAAAGGACAAAAGTTTGTGCGTTGTATTGAATCTGTGTGCCTGTCTCTAAGGGGCGTGTGGCTATGGCAACATTATCGTTAGGCAATGGCAAACGGGCAATCTGGGCAAATGCAATTGTTTCGGGCATGATAGCGTCCAAGATAAAGGGTGAAAGTGGGTTGCGGTGGGTTTGAGTTATAAGAAAAAGGAAAATGGGCGTCAAGTCACTTGAAAAGTGAGAAAAACACCTTGACATGTCTCTGTAATTTGGTTTATGTTCCAGTCAGATGTTTTATTAATAAAACATCTGTATGAGAAGGGGGACGTATGTCAATGGAAGTTTGGAAAGAATATGAGAGCAATGAGATTTCACACAGTGTCGCACATCATTTGGCCGCAATCTATGAATTGATGCGAGACCAGGGGTATGCGCGGGTGTCTGATGTTGCGCGTGCTTTGGATATCACCCGAGGCAGTGCATCCTTAACCCTCAAAGCACTCAAAGTAAAGGGTTTGGTGGTCGAAGACCACAACAAATTCCTAAAGTTGTCTGAGGGTGGGGTCGCCATTGTTGATGCTATTCTAGGCAATCGGGCAATTGTGCGAAAATTTTTAAGAGATGTTTTGCAATTGGATGAACAACGCGCCGAAATTGACGCGTGTAAAGTGGAACATCTGCTGAGCGCTCAAACAGGTATTCAGTTGTTGCACTTTGTGCGTTTTTTGTTTTCATCCGATCCTATAGCCAAACAATTTTTGACAGAGTTTTGGGATCGCTCAGAAGAAACTATTCATTCGGGTGATCTATTAGAATCCGTTGCAATCATGCTTGATTCGGAGATATAATAGGTGGAAACGAACGACCTTAAATCCAAACAGTCGATGCCATTGACCAACTGGTTGATGGGTGAAGAAGGTATTATTGATGCGATTGATGGTTCTCATCGTTTGGCACAACGTCTGAGAGAGGTTGGTGCGGTGGCAGGTGCTCCTGTGCGCGTATTGCGTACCGGGTGTCCCGTCATTATTCAGGTGGGAACCAGCCGTTTTTGTTTGAGAAATGTTGACGCAGGGTGTATTCGGGGCAGACGGGCAGCGTAATATATGGCAGTGGGATTAGAACAACAAAATACAGTGTCAGTCGCCCAAGGTGCAATCGCTTTGGTCGGCAACCCCAATACTGGGAAGACCACGCTGTTTAACGCATTGACGGGTATGTCACAGCGTGTGGGAAATTTCCCTGGGGTGACCGTAGAGCGCAAGTCGGGGCGTATGCAAGTTGGTGATGGCACAAGCCTGGAAGTTATCGATCTACCCGGTGCGTATAGTCTTTCAGCGCAATCACCAGACGAGATGATTGCTGTTGATGTTTTGTTGGGTCTTTTGTCCGATGAAACACCCATTCAAGGTGTCATTGCGGTTTTGGACGCCAGTAATTTGAAGCGAAACCTGTATTTGG
>Ga0114999_10008167_pt1 | contig 11712 bp, 8 predicted proteins | sample ArcticOcean_MG_C_3_FD_89820 | JGI IMG/M metagenome (GOLD analysis project Ga0114999, IMG submission 89820) | Marine microbial communities from western Arctic Ocean - ArcticOcean_MG_CB8_126 | ecosystem: Environmental > Aquatic > Marine > Oceanic | place: Arctic Ocean: Canada Basin | collected...
CTCAAGATCGTCCTCAAGAACGTCCGTCGTGTAGCAAAGCACGTCGTGACGAGCCTCGGCCGGGCGCTGATCGTACGGTCCCCACGGTACGATTTCCGGAGAGCAACAATTGTTACCCCCTAATGTCTGAACCGGCATCTCTGGATCGTACGTAAACCGATCCGCAGCATCATCGCCAGCCGATTCAAGCGACAACCGCCCGTCTCCATTAGAAGTGTTCGCTCCGCCTTCAGAACGAAGATTCCACGATTGCCAGTCAGTCCGAGCAAGCGGCCACTCCTGCTCGTCACGCCACTGGTTAATGCCCATCACAAATATCCGGACCGGGGCATCGTCGTGAACACTCTTGTCACCCTTCAGCCACCTATCGAACCACTCGCGTTCAATCCCATCGAGATCAAGCATCGACGAAGCGCCAAAGTCGATATCACCAGTCTTGGTCGAAGTGCTCAACGCATGCGGCCACGGCCCGACAATCAGCTTCGACCCGCGTGCCAGTTCAGACCCACCACGCTCACGAAGCCCCGCAAAATTCTCGAAAGCATCAGCCGCGTACAGGTCGTACCACCCACCCATAATCAGCGACGGCACCTCGATCTCGTTAAATCGACGATCCGTATTGACCTCATTCCAATACTCGTCGTCGTTGGGATGAGCCAGCCAGTCCTGCCAGAACTTCATCTCACGACCGGTACTCCCAGCAAGATCTGTCAGCGGTAACGCACGAAACGCCTCGGTCCAATTGTGATAGTCGATGCTCTGACCCGTCCGACCATTCGTACGCATGCCCCACGTCATCATCACGTTCAGTTGGAACGCCCCACCGGGGTGCATCAATCCCTGGTAGTAGTCGGTGCACATCACCCGAGGAACCATCGCCTTCAAATACTTGTTCTGAAGCGGAGCGCTCAGCCACTGAACACACCCGACATACGAGCCCCCTGCCATACCGATATTTCCGTCACACCAATCCTGCTGACCCGTCCACTCCTGCGTATCGAAGCCATCGTCAATCTCCTGATGAAACGCGTAGTACTCGCCCTGAGAATCCCAGCGACCACGCACGTCCTGCACCACGCACGCATACCCACCATTCGCCAGACCCCGTGCCTTCTCGATCATCGCATCCACGTTGTTGCTGTACGGCGTGCGCATCAACACCGTTGGGAACGGGCCTTCCGCTTGAGGCAGATAGATATCGGCAGAAAGCTCGACGCCATCCCTCATCGGAACCTTCACATCTAACCGCATTTCAACCGCGAAGTTTTCTGACATATCGATATCCGCTCCTGTTGTAGCCACACAGTGCGCCGTGAAAAAGCCGTCACATTACCTAACGCGCTGGCACACTATCAGGAGTCCATATCCGACGGTCTCAAATTGACCATGTATTTGCGTCGAGGAATACACTTCGCCTCCAGAATCCCAAGCGCCAAATGCCAAATGAAAAGTCCGCAGCAGGTGACAATCGATGGTCCGTACCTCCAGCCAAGCCAACTCCCAAACTCAGGAGGACGATAACGCACCCGACTCGGGACCGGTCGTTTTTTCAGGTGACGGAGAACCGCAGTCCCCTGAATCGACCATCGCTCAACTCAACTCACTCCTCGCCGCTGGCAAACTCAACCCCGACTCCTACTCGCTCGGCGGTAGCGTAGAAGCGTTCGAAAAACGCATGGCCGAAGAGCTAGGCAAGGAAGCAGCCATCTGGATGCCCACGGGAACGCTGGCGAATCATCTCGCCCTTCGTCGTCACGCTGGAACCAACTCGCGAATAATCCTGCAGGAACAGAGCCACATCTATCACGATGAAGGGGACGGACTTGCGAAGCTAAGTGGGCTAAACGCCGTTCCGCTGGCACACGGCAGACCCTACTTCACCGCTGATGAGCTCCGGATCGCACTGGACCAATCCGTTGGCGGACGTGTCCTCAATCCGGTCGGAGCCGTTTCAATCGAAAGCCCAGTTCGCCGCCAGGCAGGACAGATAATGCCGTGGGACAAAATGGAAGCGGTAACGCAACTCTGTCGAGAAGAAGGCATCCCGGTTCACCTCGATGGCGCAAGGCTCTACATGATGTCGGCCGCAACAGGCATCGGCGTCAGGGAATACTCCGACCTTTTCGATAGCGTTTACGTCTCCGGATACAAGTATTTCGGCTCTCCCATCGGAGCCATACTCGCTGGCCAAACCGACTTCATCGAAGGCATGTATCACGACCGCCGAATGTTCGGCGGGGGCCTGTCGTCCGCATACGTGGCAGCCGGACTGTCTCTGGCCGGGGTCGAGGGTTTCGCCGAACGATTCAACGAAGCGCTCACAAAAGCAAAAGAGCTGTTCGGGTCTATCAACCAACTTACCGGCATCGAAATCCGTGGATTTGAACACGGCTCAAACATCTTCGAACTGCACCTCGACCCCAAGATCGATACCGATCAGTTCAAAGCAGATCTGCTCGCCTCTGGAGTCACGCTATCGGCAATGATCCCCGAATGGCCAATCCAGCTAATGCACGTAAACACAACGATCCTGCGCCGGTCTAACGACGAAATCACTCAGGCGTTCTCAGACGCGCTCAAGAATGCCTGACCAGAACGCACTAACGCATTCACCCAGAAGCAGGGAATCGATCACGAAGCGGTGAATCATCTGGTAACTCAGGAAGCCGGTGCATCAGCGCGATCCAGTTCGAGTTCTTTTCAACGATCGGCACCAGAAGCCCGATCGCCTCATCGTGTTCGCCAAACTTCATCGACAACGTCCTCACCGCGTGCCAGAACGCCAGTTCATCAGTTAAAGACGAATCCTTAAACTCTTCAAAAACCGCTCTCGCCTGCTCAAGAGTCCCGGTACTCTCTCCCGAACCCATTTGGCGCTCGGCATCCTGATTATCCAACAACGCCCTCAACGCCAACAGTGGATTCTCCGAGTGATCAACCCTGAAATCAGTCGCCGACGAACTCCACCGCGTGGCAGGACCCGGCGATTCACTCGGAGTCCTAACCTGCAACGAAGCCGACTGCATTCCTCGGGCGTCGCCACCCGTAGCCTGTGCCGCATCGAGTGCAGTAAGAATCCTGCGATCAAGTGCACCCGATGACGATTCAAACGCGCTCGCCATCACCTCAGGAACGCCCTCGACCGCCATCATATTTGCCTGACACGAATATCCATCGCCCTGCACCGATCCCTTTGCGGCCAGCGCGCTACTCCCGGTAAATGCAGCCACCATCCCTGACGAATCAACGATCGCCACCTGCCGAAATTCACGACCATCATCGCCTGCGAGAATCGCAGCAAGCGCATGCTCCGCGTCCAGGCCGCTTCTCATCAATTCAAGCGCCTGCGGACCGTATCTCGCGTTCGTCAACGACTGAGTCGCAACCGCTCCGATGCCTCCGATAACCCACGGAACAATCGCACCCACAGCGGGCCTGTGCGTCTGAACACCAACCCCAAGCTCACGGGTTTTCTCATCAATCGCAACTATCGAATACGTCATGATCTAAAGTCGATCTCCAATAAGACTTGTCAGACAGCGGACAGGCTAGCTGGACGAAACGATGTCGTACACCTGAACACGATGCCGATTGCTATCGACGATAAGCAGGTGGCCATCGTTATCCAGCGTCAGCGAAGTCGGGGCCCAGAAATACTTCTCGATATGCGCCGACTGCTCGTGCGGATCGTCGGTATTGAATTCAATATCCAGTTCCAAATCCGCCGTGTCCCGAGCAGCACTTTCCTCGATGTTAGTATCGAGAAATTCCTGCGCCCACTTCGAGATCGTCGACTCGCCCCGGTTCAGTTGAACAAATCCACCGTCTGAATCGAATACCTGAATCCGCTGATTGCCCCAGTCGGCAACATAGATATAACCATCGGTGTCAACAACAACGCTCGACGGCGCATCAAACTCGCCATCGCCACGGCCCGACGATCCAATGTTCGCAATAAATTCACCCTCTGGTGAAAACTTCACAATCCGATCATTGCCCCAATCAGCGACATAAACATTGTCGTCAACGTCAGTGCAAATACCCCACGGAAGATTCAACTGACCATCGCCCGAACCGAACTCACCGAACGTCGCCAGATGCCGCCCATCATCGGTGAATTTCTGAATACGACCGTTCAGGTGATCGCTAACCAGCAACTCGTCCTTTGAATTAAACGCCAATCCGTTAGGGCCGTTCAACTTGCCGTCTTCCGTCCCGGTCTCGCCCCACGTATCGAGCAATTCGCCCTCAAACGTGCGAACCATGATCCGATTCAGATGATCGTCGCTCGTAAAAAGCCGTTGCTTGCTATCAATCGCAACCGACGCGTTCCAGATCGCCTGACCGGGTCCTGTGCCAGACGAACCGAACGTCCCAAAGTACTCCTCGTCTATGTTGAGAACAGTCATACGAACGCCGCGTATGTCGCTATCCGACCCACGACCAAGAATGAATATCGTCCCATCGTCCGCAACAGCACCATCCCACGGATAGTAAAAGCCACGCCCCTGCATCGCAGCAACGCCAATCGTGCGGTTGTAGGTGAGTCGCGCTGTTCGTCGTTTACTTTCAGTCGTCATCAAAAAATCCTAACCGCTACGCCCTTTGGAATTCCGGCGTCGCACCAACTAGCTTCAGCACGTTCGCCACCTGTTTTCGTGCTAAATCATCGCCATCAGATGCTTCCGAGACATCCCCGATTTGCGTCTCCGCAAAATCAATCAGTGCCGACATCGTTTTGTCCGACACCTCGCTGAGCGAAAGCTGGTCAAGTGCGCTATTTACCATCTCCTCAGCCGTCAAACTCCCGTTGCCACTCGACAAAATACTGTCGATAAGGGTCTGCACCCCCGGGCTATCGAGATTCCCAAGTCGCTCCGAAGCAAAGTTCACTCGCTCCACCAGTGCACCCGAATCGATCCACTCCGTGCCCCAGTGCCAACCTTCAACCGACGGCGGATTCAACAGCCACTGCCCCATGTAACTCGTCTGAATGTTCGTCGGGTTCATGTCCATTTTCGGCCGGTCGAACTCCTCAGTCAGTCGAAGAACACCTGCCATCAATTCAGTCGGACTTTTCACACGCTGGTAACGCGCATCTTCCGATTTGAAGAAATCCGACTTGAACACGAACCGCAGCATCTCCGCAACGTTGTAATCGCTATCGAAATAGACCTTCGTTAGCGCCTCGATCGCAGCAGGGTCGTTCGGCGGCTTGTACGGCCACTCCGGAACCGGCGGCTCATCAGCAACGAAGAAGCTGTAAATGTGTCTCGACAAGAACGCCGCAGTCGCAGGCTGTTTGCAAATAATGTCGATAATATCCTCGCCGTTCAGGTTGCCCTTTTCGCCAAGAAATTCTTTCTCGCCGTTATCGTGATCGTCTTCCTTGTACTCAAAGTGGAACGATAGCCGACCGTATGGCCACACCGAATCTCGCGCAGATTTCAGCGTCATGTACTCGGTATTCCCAATCGTCCAGCCAGTGAACGCCCGCGCCGCTTCCTTCACATCATGCTCGGTGTAATTCCCAACACCCATCGAGAAAAGTTCAAGCAATTCGCGCCCGAAATTCTCATTCACAGATCCGTTGTGATTCTCAGAGTTATCGAGCCAGACGATCATCGCTGGGTCTCTCGACAGTTCGATGAGCAGACTCTTAAAACTGCCCATGCCGTGCCGCTCAAACATCCTGATCTGATCGTGCAACACCTTGCCGTTCGCCAGCTTCGAGTAGCCGGTCGCAAACATACCGTGCCACATCAGACCGATCTTCTCCCGCAAAGGAGCATCGGTCGAAACCATCCGGTACATCCAGTTAGCACCGGCCGACTGGTTACCCATCATTCCCGAATACTCAGGGTGATACCTGCGAATCAAATTATCCGTGAGCCGGGTGGGGTGGCTGACTGCTGACAGCAATCCTTCAACGACCTCGTCGTATCCCTGCTCAACAAGCTCATCGAGCCGTTCTCGTGATGCGCCAAACCCTGCCCGACGCATCAGGTGCGCCATAAGTTCTACTTTTTTGTTGCTCATCGTCTACCGCCTGATCAAATCAAACTGGTCGTAATTGCCACCGAGAATCATGTTCGGATCAAGACCCATCCACTGTTCCAGTAGCGTTGCGTACGTGCTTCGGAAATCGTTGTTGAACGCCATATCGCCTTCAACCTGATCACTCGGATCTAGCGACGGATAGTCACCGTAAAACCCACCCTTAACCGAGTTACCAAGAATGAACGCAACACCCCCGGAACCATGATCGGTCCCGCTGCCGTTGTCACGAATCCTGCGACCAAACTCCGAGAAGATCATCACAACCGCATCGTCGCCGCGGCCGTGCTCTTCAAGGTCTGCCAGGAAATCACTAACCGCTGTCGAAAGATCGCTCCAGAGCGTGGCATGATTCTCCAGCTCACCAGCATGCGTGTCGTAGCTACCCTGCTGCGTATAGAAAACCCGTGTACCCAGATCAGCGAGCATCACCTGCGAAATATCTCTGAGACTCTGTGCAATCGGAACATCCGCCTGATACTCGATCGACGACGAATATCCAGCGGGCGCAGCACTAAGAATGTCGGCACCAAGATAAGCACCCATTCCCGTATCGCTAATCTGCTGCAACATCGCATCCCGAGTGTCGTCGGGACCGTACATACGTGCGAACACATCAACCGCCAGATCGCGAGTCATCTTGTCGGCAATATCCGGCATCAAACCGTACGTCTCAAGATTGCCAACGGAAGCAACGGGCACCCCTTTAGCGTGGAGCGCTCTCGGCAACCCACGACCGAAGTTAATCCCGGTAATTACGTTCTTCCCATCGGGATTCAACTCACGAATCGTTCGACCCAGCCACCCGCTGTCGGCAATATAGTCCGACTCCGCCGTGTGCCAGATGTCCATCGATCGGAAATGCGAACGATTCGGCTTCGGGTAGCCAATACCCTGAATGATCGCCATCTTTCCGGCATCCCAGATAGGCTTCATCGGTCCCATGTTGTTGTTCAATCCCAACGTTCCGTTGAGATCGATCACCTGGTCTTCACCAAGGTGAATCGCTTTTCTCGAATCGTGGTAAATCCCGTTTGTGTAGGGAACGACCGTGTTCATCGCGTCGTTTCCGCCCGATAGTTGGATCACAACCAGAGACGGCTTACGTTGTGCGGTAACCATTGTGAATTTTTCTTTCGTAGAGAACGTCGTCAGATAGATCGGGGCATCTTACCAACATCGAGACGAATTGCGCGCCATTCTCGCCAAACTCACGACGTATTCAGTTCACTCTAGGCAAATACGCAGCCGAGTTTGATACCACCTTCCGGCGATGCCATCACTTTCACAAACCTCGTATGAAGCTCCCCAAACGACACGATGGGATCGACCACGGCATCCCCACTCAACGACCCGTTCTCGAACATGTCCCAGCACGTTTCGAATATCCGCCAAACCTACCGACGCTGCTACAAGCTCTTTCGCCATCGCTTAATTACCTGTCGAACGCCCCCTGATATATCGATAAACGCGTGATCGCCGGGTGGTACTACTATTTCGCCACAAACGGGTACGAACTCAACTGAACTGGAAACCTCGAGCGTGCGAATCGTCTATCCTCCCACGATGGCAACGGACAATCGGAATACATCGTCCCCAACAGTCGCTCTCCTGAGCCGACTTCGACTCATCGTTCCCGTGTTCACGCTGGTCATTGTAACAGGCACCGTTGGGTACCTCCTGCTCGAAGAAGACTTCGGCTGGATCGACTCGTTGTACCAGTCGGTCATTACCATCAGCACAGTTGGATTCGGGGAAGTTCGTCCACTAAGCGACGCATCGAGATTATTCACGATCATACTGATACTGCTCGGAGTATCAGCGTTCACATACACGTTCAGCACCATCGGCGAGTACGTGGTCGCGGGAGAATTCAGAGCACAGGTAAGGGCAAAGCGCATGCGTAAAGCTATGTCGAAACTTCAAGGTCACAGCATCGTCTGCGGATTCGGTCGAATAGGCGAACAAATCGCCCAAGAATTCAGGTCAGTCGGCCAGTCGGTCGTAGTAATCGACAACGATCCCACTAGGATCGAAACCCTGCAGGCCGGGGACTGGCTAACCGTTGAAGGCGACGCAGGAGACGACACGGCGCTAACCGACGCAAACATAGAATCCGCTACCCGCCTTATCGCCGCCACCGGATTCGACGCCACGAATCTCATGATCTCGCTATCAGCACGGTCGCTCAATCCCGAAATATTCATCGTGGCCCGAGCGGACGACGAAGCTAACGAATCAAAAATGCTCAAAGCCGGTGCAAACCGAGTCGTACCGATCTACCGATCAACAGGTCGAAGAATGGCGCAGCTCGCAATGCGCCCACACGCCGTCGAATTCACAGATATTGCGCTAGGCGATCAGGAAATCGAGCTCTCCATCGAAGACATCAGAGTCCAGTCTGGATTGACACTCGACGGAGCTACCCTCGAAAACTGCATCACCCCCGAAGGCGGAAACTACATGGTCATCGCAGTCCGGCGTCTGAACGGTGCCTTGGAACTAATGCCACCACCCGCAACACCAATTACAGCCAGAGACGTGCTCGTTGTTTTCGGCACGAGAGACCAGTTCAGCGAGTTGGAATCGCTTACCAGCGCGCAATAATCCAACTCTGTTTCGCAATAACCGCGTTACAAATTGATCGCCGGCGGACTCTGCATGGTCGCTGCAAATTTAGCCAAGATGTCTAAAGAACCACGCCCGGAAGCCGTTCTCGAACCGGTCTCGGCTTAGCAATTCCGCCGATCATCTGTATCCTTCCCCGCAATCGGCTCGTAAAACCACATGACGAGAACTTTTAGCTAACTGGAGACACCGATGTCTGACTCGGAACTTTATTCACCTTCGGAATCGTTCGCAGCGAACGCACACATCGGAAGCTTCGATGAGTACAAAGCCGAGTACGACCGCTCGATTTCTGATCCCGACGGCTTCTGGGCCGAAAAAGCATCCGAGTACCACTGGTTCAAAAAGTGGGACACCGTACGCGAATTCAACTACGACGTTCGCAAAGGCCCCGTCGATATCAAGTGGTTCGAGGGCGGACAAACCAACATCGCCTACAACTGCCTCGACCGTCACCTCGAAACCCGAGGCGACCAAACGGCGATCATCTGGGAAGGCAACGAACCCGGCGAGCAGCGCGAAATCACCTACAACGAGCTTCACGCCGATGTATCTAAATTTGCCAACGTGCTGAAAGCAAACGGCGTCAAAAAAGGCGACCGCGTTTCGATCTACCTACCCATGATCCCCGAACTCGCAGTCGCCATGCTCGCCTGCGCCCGCATCGGAGCCATCCACTCGATCGTCTTCGGTGGCTTCTCTGCCGACGCACTCGGCGACCGCATGGCCGACGCCACCAGCACAATCCTCATCACCTGCAACGGCACCAACCGTGGTGCACGCCCACTCCCCATGAAAACCGTCGCCGACGATGCGATGGCAATCGCCGAAAAGCAGATGGGGGTGCCCGTAGAAACCTGCATCGTCGTCGAACGAATCCAAAATAGCGTTAGCGTCGAGCACGACATGCAAGACGGCCGCGACGTCTGGTACGCCGACGTAATGGCCGACGCCGATCCCGTCAACGAAGCAGAAGTAATGGAGTCGGAAGACCCGCTCTTCATCCTCTACACCTCCGGATCGACCGGAAAGCCCAAAGGCGTGCTCCACACCACCGGCGGATACATGATCCACGTTGGCCAAACCCACAAGTACATCTTCGATTACCACGACGGCGACATATTCTTCTGCACCGCCGACATCGGCTGGGTGACAGGCCACTCCTACATCGTCTACGGACCCCTCGCCAACGGCGCAACGACGATGATGTTCGAAGGAATTCCAACCTATCCGGGACCCGACCGCTTCTGGCAGATCGTCGAAAAATGGGACGTGAGCCAGTTCTACACAGCGCCAACCGCTATCCGAGCGATCGCCGCTCAGGGCGACGACTACCCCGACAAGTACGAAATGCCCTCGCTGAAGCTGCTGGGCTCGGTCGGTGAACCGATCAACCCCGAGGCATGGCGCTGGTACAACACCCACGTTGGAAAAGAAAAACGCCCGATAATCGACACCTGGTGGCAAACCGAAACCGGCGGAATACTTATCTCGCCGTTCCCGGGCGCAGTCCCAACAAAACCCGGCGCAGCCACGGTTCCGTTCTTCGGGGTCGAACCGATTATTCTCGATCCCGAATCTGGAACACCGATCGAAGGCGACCCTGCCTCCGGAGTGCTTGCCCTCAAGGCACCGTGGCCCGGTCAGGCGCGCACGCTCTACGGCGATCACAAGCGGTTCGAAGAAACCTACTTCGATATGTACAAGGGCTACTACTTCACCGGCGACGGATCGACCCGTGACGAAGACGGCTACTACTGGGTAACCGGTCGTGTCGACGACGTTATCAACGTGTCAGGCCACCGCATGGGCACAGCCGAAGTCGAAAGCGCACTCGTACTCCACGAAGCCGTAGCCGAAGCCGCAGTAGTCGGATACCCACACGAAATCAAAGGCCAGGGCATCTACGCCTACGTCACTTTGAATGTGGGGCAGGACTACACCGACGAACTCAAAACGATCCTTCGAGGACAAGTCCGACAAGTCATCGGACCCATCGCCTCACCCGACGTCATCCACTGGGCACCAGCCCTCCCCAAAACCCGCTCCGGCAAAATCATGCGCCGCATCCTAAGAAAAATCGCCACCGACGAACTCGACACAATAGGCGATACTTCTACATTGGCAGAGCCCGAGGTAGTCGACGACTTGATCGCCAGGAAGGGCGAGTAGGCAACTTCGATCAGATCCCTTCTCCCGGGGGAGAAGGCTAGGTTGAGGGTGAAATCGATTAACAGCGTCACCCAACGACCCAGCTAGCGCTCACCCCCACTTCACGACCGAAGCGAAGTGGAGAGACCTTCGGCGGGGCGGTGACGCGCTGTGCGCTGCGCCTACCGACCCTGCCTCCACCCCCCCTTAATAAGGACGAGAACCGACGATGATTAAGATAACGCGTTAAAAATTAGCTAGTCCCCAGATTCCATTCCAGCGTATGATTCATCCGGAAGCGTATGAATTCGGCTCATCGTAAATCCATTGATTGATTCACTTGTAATCGCCCAAGTTAATAAATGTGCGAATACTGCTAGACACAAACATCCTGATACACCGAGAAGCTCGTACTGTCGTTCGAGACGACATCGGGCCGTTATTTCGATGGATTGATCGGCTAAAACATGAAAAGTGCGTCCATCCAGACTCACTTGACGAAATTCGTAAGCATATCGACCCTACGGTCGTGATGACTTTCGAGGCAAAACTGAGCAGCTACTCTTTGCTCAAGACCCGCGCCTCTGACACGCCTGAAATCACAAAGATCTGACCTGCCCCCCTCAAACGTGTCCATCTGAAAGATCAGATAATGGACAAAATGAAGGGAGGCAGAAATGCCAACAAAAGGTCATAGCCCGGAACAAGTACTCAATAAGCTCAGGCAAGTCGAAGTTGCCGTTGCGGGTGGCAAGAGTGTTGGGCAGGCAGTACGAGAGATCGGTGTCACCGACCACTCTTATTATCGGTGGCGACGGGATTACGGTGGAATCAACCTCGACCAGGCGAAAAGACTCAAGAAGCTAGAACGGGAAA
>Ga0114999_10008168_pt1 | contig 11711 bp, 12 predicted proteins | sample ArcticOcean_MG_C_3_FD_89820 | JGI IMG/M metagenome (GOLD analysis project Ga0114999, IMG submission 89820) | Marine microbial communities from western Arctic Ocean - ArcticOcean_MG_CB8_126 | ecosystem: Environmental > Aquatic > Marine > Oceanic | place: Arctic Ocean: Canada Basin | collected...
CCGGAGACCTTAATAGCAAACGAGAGGTTGTAAAACTCCTCAAGGCAATCAAGTCGCACGCTTATGGATACACGCTTCGCATTCAGTTTCTTCGCTCACTTCGCCAAGCCTGCTACTTGGCGGAACCGCTTGGTCACTATGGATTGGATAAGAAAAACTACACGCATTTCACTTCACCGATTCGTCGCTACTCTGATCTTTTAATTCACCGAATCTTTGAAAATTTCCTAGTAAAGTTTAAGAGCCAGCCAACCCTACCTGGAAACTCCAGGAATTATAAACAGTCTGAATTGATAGACATCGCTCAACATGTAACCCAGACTGAGCAAAACAGCACTGAAGCGGAAAGAGAATCGATAAAAATCAAACAACTGGAGTTCTTTGAGCGCGAAGTCGATAAACAGGAAAAAACAATCTTCGACGCAGCAGTCCTTGAAATCAAAAACCACGGTTTATTTGTAGAGTTAAAAGAATCGTTGGTATTCGGCCTCCTTCCGACCTCAAGTTTGAAAGATGACCTCTACCATGTTTCTAATGACGGAACCGAGCTCTTGGGGCGCAAAACTAAAAAGCGGATTCGAGTAGGAGAAACCGTGAAAGTGGTCGTAGTAAAGGTCGATCGATTCAAACGCCTAATAGATTTTAATCTCGCCAAAGTCAGTGGAAGTAAAAAATCATCAGCGAAACGAAATTACAAATCTTCACGTCGAAGAAAAAATTAAAAAAACGATCATGGACCATTATACCTTCCACAGTCGCCTAAAAGAAATCTGGCAAAAAGGATACGATAACTACCAAGCAGGTGGCCGTGAACCTGGAGCATATTTAACCGAGGAAGATCAAGAATTCCTCAATGCAATTGGCGCAAATCAGCAAGATGTTTACGATTTCACCGACGACTACATTCGTTACGGAGGCCCCGACTGGGAGACGTTTTGGTCCGTCCAATCCATTCGTTTTAATTATTTCAAATTGGTAATGAAGAGCCAACCCGGAACTTACATAAGGCCGAATGATGAGTACACGCCAAAAAATGCCGAATTAAATGGCATCCGCTGGTTACCTAGAATCATTGAAAAGGCTCAGCACAAACTCCGTGGCGAGCTTAACCCAGACGTCATGTACGAGTGTGGGGGTGATCGACAATTCCTCGCTGACCATAACCTTCATCCAGCAGAGTTTCTACAATTGGTCTGGTTAAACTTTGATAATCCTGAAGCAATAGCTGCTTATCTCGAAGAAAACTCCCCTGCCCTCCAAAAGGTATAAAGCCCCAGCAGCTTTTCGAATACTTTAACAGAAGCTGCACTTCGAGGATCAGGACTCACACCTTACGATAAGCTCGCATCGTAGTCCTACCCAAATCGTGTGAGCGGCATGATGAGAGCATTCATTCTCGGTCACCGAACAATTTCTATCAATTGCGCGGAGTAAGGATTTTAAATAAAGAAGCCCCCGCAATCCGAGGCTCCTTTATACGTAACGGAAAAATAATAATCCTTCTTTTGAGCTCGAAAGAAATAGCGTGTCTCGCTCGGCTCGAGATCAATCGTCATCACAGAAGAATTTCCGGAGGCAGTTACCTATGGCGTTCCAGGATGTTGAGCCCAGTTGGTCATATCAGTTGAGGATTCAACAATATAAACCAAGCCTGCAATACTAGTCCAGGATACGGTCGCTGTTACGGAACCTAGATCTGTTAGCTCGATCTTGAATACCGATCCGGCGTCATTAGGCGCAGTACCAGCGGCAAACTCCGCAAAATTGCTCAATCCATCTCCATCAAGATCCTCTGCAGCATCATCGAAATCTTTCATAAGACCAAACTGATCTTCGTAGCTATCTGGAATACCATCCTCATCCGTATCCAACTCAGTAAAAAATCCGAATTGAAAATCATGGGACGACCAGCTTCCGTTGTATTGAATTTTCGCCTCTCAGACCCGCTCATTTTCGTTGCCCGTGCTAAAATCAAATTGAAAATTGGGTTCATCAGTCACCTCCCTCTTCTCAAATGTAAGCCCGCATCGAAGGTCTCCAATTCAATCTCAACTGTGTCGTCCTTTACTACGTCTGCAGGGGCAATCAGATTTCGAAGAAGATCGAGGGCCAGTAGAAACTGCATCTGATAAATCAGCCCAAATTCCAACGGAGTAAGCGTTCCAGCCACAGTAGTATTATCATTTGAACCCTCTGGATCCGTGCGAATGGTATTTTCAAATGTCATGCCATCAAAAATGAAAGGGATATCTCGGTAGGTCGCATGTCTGACTCCTTCGGAGTTCAAATACACGCTGCTGAAACAAAATAGAGAGAGCATTAGGAGGGTACGGAAGAATTTCATAGTGCTACCTCTAGCAAAAAATTTGACCCAATCCATTATTAAAATCCAGAAATGCAAAATTGCAGGATTTCTCCTAGTCTTCTTTAGGTGATTTCCCTTAAGTTTTCACTTAAAAATGAAATTTACTAGTTAGTTATTATCGAGAATATCAAACTTGCTCACCATTGCTGAGTCATCTTTAGTCCCGAATATGGAAAATGAGGTTTTGCCAGTCACAATCAAGGGCCTGATACCGACCAGCACCGGTGTAGCCGTGTTCTTGGGAACAGAGGACAAGACATTTGTTATTTATATAGATCCAGCGGTTGGGCAATCGCTTTCCCTTGCGATAAATAACGTCAAGCGGAACCGACCCCTCACTCATGATTTAATAACCCATATTCTCATGGGTCTGGAAGCAAAACTCGACCGTATCGTGATCAATGATGTGGATTCCGATAAATTTTTTGCTCGTCTGATTCTAAATATGGAAAACGAGCTGGGGAAAAAAATCTTGGAAATCGATGCGCGTCCCAGTGACTCCTTGGTTTTGGCCGTACAAAATAAACGTCCCATTTACGTTTCAAGAAAAGTCTTCGACTCTGTCGAAGATATGACCACCGTTTTTGAAGATATTAAAAATGAAAAGACGGACGACGAAACTACCTCGGAGATCTGAGTAAATCGAATAGCATGCCACGTCCACTGCCAGATCCTATTCTGAAAGATAGTCCCTGCACGGCACTCGCGCCTATGCAGGATGTCACTACCTGGGAATTCATGAAGGTGGTCGATCAATTTGGATCTCCAGATTATTACTTTACGGAGTATTTCCGTGTGCATGAAACATCGATCCTGGAAAAGCATATACTCTACTCAATCACAAACAATCCAACAGATCGGCCCGTTTTTGCTCAGTTGATTGGAGAAAACCTGGATTACCTAGCTAGAACGGTCGAAGATTTAAGTAAGCATCCGGTTGCAGGAATCGACCTGAATCTGGGATGTCCAGCTCCCAAAGTTTATAAAAAAAAGGTGGGCGGTGGGTTGCTTCGAGATCTCGACCACGTGGATAAAATCTTCGGGCTTCTCCGGGAAATTTCCCCGCACCGATTCACGGTTAAAGCACGCATCGGGTTTGACGATACATTACCGTTTGAAGGATTAATTGACCTAATCAATAAACACAACGTCGACCTCCTGAGCCTTCATGGTCGGACCGTTAAAGAGATGTACTGGAGCGACGTGCATTACGACTACATTGCCCATGCAGTTTCCAAGGCCAATTGCCCCGTATTTGCCAATGGAAATATAACCAGCTATCTCAAGGGAGCGGAGGTTTTAAAAGATACCGGTTGCTTCGGCCTCATGGTTGGACGCTCGGCCATTCGTAACCCTTGGATTTTCAGGCAAATCCGAGAACACTTTACCGGAAAAGAGGTTTATCAACCCACATTGGGGGATGTTTATAACTACGCACATCTTTTAATTGATACACTCAGACAACCAAAAGTACCTGAGCAGAATTATGTCAATAAACTCAAAAAGTTTTTCAATTTTATAGGTTTGAGTGTCGATGCTGATGGACTTTTTCTTCACGAAATACGACGTGTCCGAAGCTACGAGGCCATGAATGACGTTCTAAAACGTCACCTGCTGTACAAGGCCGAAATCCCTTATTCAACTGAACCTTATCCAGGCCTGGTTGCGCGACCCAACCGAGAGACTTTGATTAGGCCTTTGAAAGAAACGTTCAGTATTAAAAGCAACTAGCTCGGATCGAGTCTTTGCTGCGGAAGACTACTTAATCCAACAGCTTAATCTTTATGTCCTGGTAATAAACCTCACTCTTGGGATCGTGAGCTTGGAGAGCAATGGTTCCACTACCTAACACGCGACCGGGCATACCTTTGGGGCCTTCCCAACCTTCAGGCTGAGTCCACTGAACAGTCGTTTTACCGTTCACCTTTATAGTCACGGTGTCATCTATTGATACGATGTGGTAATCGAACCACTCACCATCCACAGACGGAGCGGATTCCTGCCAAATTTGAGCACCGGCCTTATCGACCCGAACCGTAAAAGCAGGTTCAGGTTTCATAGCCACATAAACGTTCGCAATTGCGTAGAGACTTCCGGTTTTCTTGGGATCCTTGTGGGAGGTGTTCACTTGAGATTCGAATCCTTGAGTCGGCCAACCTTCATCCTGGTATTTCGTATGGAAATATACACCTGAATTAGCGTCAGGCATAGTCTTAACACGAAGCTTCAACTCAAAATTCTTGAAATTAGCCTTACCGACCGGGCCAGTATAAAAGAGGTGAGAACGGCCGCCTTTTAAAACCAGGGTTTTCTTCTTAATGGAGAAAGAATCTGGGTTCTCCTTGCTTGCGGTCCAACCATTGAGATTTTTCCCATTAAATAGGGAGACCCATCCTTCTTCCAACTTGTGATGATTTCCGAAAGAAAGGGATCCTGTTATTAGGGTAAATAAGAAGAGAGAGGTTAAAGTAGAATTTCGCATGATCTAGGTTTAAGAAAGTGAATTATATTTTCCAATAGCAAAAACTCGCCTTTGCTCTTTTGATGAATCTGAGCATGAGCAAACCAATACATCCAGACCAAAATCGTGTAGAAAGCCTAAGAACCAAACTTGGGCTTCTAAATCTAGAAGGGGAAGGCTGGCTTTTCACTGAAGCCCATGTTTCAGAGATATTGGTGGAAGCCCCTGACCGACAATCTCCAGCCAGCAACTGTATTTACTACGTATTGACCAAAGATCAGCCACAAAATCATCTCCACCACTTAACTTCTAACGATTATCATATTCTCATCGAAGGGGGTCCGGCGGATTATTTCATTTTCTATCCGGATGGGAAAGTGGATTTATTTACGCTTGGTAGTGATCTGGAGGAAGGCAATAAGTTGGTTATCGCGACTCCTCCAAACTGCTGGAAAGCCATTCGCCTGAAAAACTCTGCCGAATATGTCCTGGTTGGATCGGTAGTGACACCTGCCTGGAATCCCAACCGGATAAAGATTGGAGCCGGTCAATCCTTTGTAGACCAGTTTGCAGCTAAGGCTTCGTGGGCAACGCCCAAGTTGTTAAAGAGTCTGATTGGACCCAACTGGAAACCAGAAGAGTAACTAACCTTCAACGGCGGTTCTCGAAGGCATGAACTGGGTGAATCCAAGGGACACCAACGCAAAGAATGCTCCTGCAAAGAAAATCACCTGGTAGCCAAAATAATACCAGGCAAAACCACCAATCAAAGGAGCCGTTACTGAGGAAATGTGATTAAACATAACCCCCATCGAAAGGCTCGGTTTTAAATCTTCCGGTGGTGCCATTTTGTTTAGGTAGGTCGTCAAGGCGATTGCTCCAAAAAAGACCAAGTTATCGATGCAATAAAGGACATACAGAGTTGGTCTATGCTCAATCACACCGTAGCCAACAAACACCAGTGCGAGAATAATGTAGCTGATACTTAGCATCAGTCGCTCACCATGCCGATCGATCAATCGGCCAAACCAGGTTCCCGTAACAGTGATCAGCAACTGATTGATAAACATAAGCCAAATCGTGGTATGGATCGACATTCCATGGACCTTGACCAAAGCGAAAACAGCAAAGGTTATAAATATCTGTTTTCGACAGCCTTGAAGAAACTGAAGCGTGTAGTACAACCAATATTTTTTCCGGAGAAGGAAACTTCTATCCACCTCTGAGATCCTCTTTCTTGTCGTTCTAAAAATAACGGTTGCTCCTAAGAAACAAGCGATCCCAGCGAACACAAAAATGCCTCCATACCCCAGATAATCGAATCCAAATTTACACACTAGAATCGCCACTAACCAGGCAAACCCTTCAACCGCTCTTAGCTGCCCCAAGGCCTTTCCCTTTTCGTTGGCCGGGGAGAACATGATCCCCATCGACTGACTCAAAGGATGCCAGGCATGAAACCCGATACTCCAAACCACTGAAAATAGGGTCAGACCCATCACCGTTTCCACTTGGGAAAAGGCGGTGATTCCAATTCCCATCATGATAAGGCAAATCGCAGCCGCAACGGGCGGAGAAAGTGCGATCATGATCGCAAGAAAAACGAAATTGAAAAATCCTGGCGTTTCGCGAAAGGCCTCGAGAATTCCCAACTCGCGAGAATCCATCCCCAGTTCCTCCACCATAAAATTATGCTGAAGTGTCATCAGAACACCAAAGAAGATTCCTACGGACGCGGCGGCAATGGCGACACGCTTGAAGTCTTTATTCCACTCCCCGATGGCTGTCCGAAAATCGAGCATTCGAGCCATTAGGCCTCAAAGCCAATGAGCATACAAGGATTACGACAAAAACTTTAAGGAACCTCTTGGCCAACTTGATCATCGCTGATCGGCTTGTGAGACCCATCGCAAAAAGGTGTATTTCCTGTCACCTTGCACTGGCACAAGTAAGCCGTGCCATCCTTGTCGGCTGTAAAGGGCTGTGGAGCTAATCCGGTCCCGCCGTGGGACCCATCACAAAAAGGTTGGCCGGACGAATGGCCGCAGGTACAAAAGTAATAGGTTTTCCCGGCTTCCAGATCAACAGGAACGGGTGAGTTGGCTGCGACGATTGGTTTGCTCATAGTTTAGATTCAATAAGTGTTATTTTAGGAAATACAGCTTTGCACATCCGTTTAGCTAATCTGAAACTAGTATTATCCAATCCCATATGAAACACAAGAACCTATTCGCCCTGGTTGCTCTATTATTTGTTCAGTTTTTAGCTTTCTCGATCTCAGATTTCGGGTCGGATCATAACTCACCGATCAAGGTGATGAGTTTCAATATCCGCTCGGGAACCGCCAAGGACGGTGACAACAGCTGGCCACTTCGAAAGGAGTTAGTAACAGAAACTATCCGACTCTTCAATCCCGATTTGCTCGGCATGCAAGAAGTGTTAAAATTTCAGGCAGACTATTTGGGAGAACAATTCCCAGACTATGAATCCTATGGTGTTGGCAGAAATGATGGAGTCGACGATGGGGAATTCGCCCTGGTATTTTTCAAACGAGAGCGTTTTGAATTGATGAATTCAGGTCATTTCTGGCTGAGCGAAACTCCGGAGGAGGTAGGAAGCAAGAGCTGGGATACTGCCCTACCCCGGATCGCAACCTGGGTCCTTCTGAAGGATAAAACAACGGATCATCAACAGATCATATTCGGCAACACACATTTCGACCACAAAGGCGTTGAAGCTCGTCACCAATCTGCAAAATTGATTCGCAGACGGATCGATAGCGTTACTCCCGATATTCCGATCATCGTAACTGGCGATTTCAACACGCACGAAGAGCTCGAACCCTACGCTGCTCTAGTCAGGGGAGTTGGCTCCAATGAACCCTCGTTGGTGGATACCTATCGCATCATTCATCCACTAACCCAGGAACAGGAAGGAACCTTTGGCGGGTTCCAAGGCCGAAGAGGAGGAAATCGCATCGATTGGATTTTAACCACACCAGATATTTCGACCTTAAATGCAGCTATCAACTACACCAACGAGGATGGACGTTACCCTTCCGACCATTATCCGGTAGAAGCCGTTCTTCTGCTAAGGTAAACTGAAGCAATGATACGTTTGCTGGACATTCTCAGTACTTGTGCCCTGAATAAATCTCTATCCAAAGCTTTAAAAAGACTTACTTCTCAATTATGAAAAAGCCCATCCTTGGTATTCTATTCCTCTTATCAATTCCTTACTTCTTGAGCGGCCAAAGCCGAATCGGAACCGGGGGAATGATGGATCTCTACAAACAGTATTGCGCAAGTTGCCATGGCCAAAACATGGAAGGCGGCCAAGGAAGCTCTTTGATCGACGGCATATGGAAATACGGTGATTCTGACGACGCGATCGCCAAGGTCATTCGGGAGGGTGTTCCTGACATGGGAATGGTTCCCTGGAAAGGTGTTCTAGATGAGGAACAGATTCGCGGACTGATCATTCTAATGAAGGAGCAAAAGCTGCTGGCCGAAACCACTAGCATTCTGGAAAAAGTGAAACCGCTTGGAGGAGTATTTTCAACGGAGCTTCATAACTTCAAATTAGAGAAAGTCACCGAGTTGGATGATATCCTTTGGTCAATCGCTTTTTTGCCCGACGCATCCACTTTGATCACTCAACGCAGCGGAACTCTGTGGCACTTAAAGGACGGTAAAAAGACTGCCATTAAGGGCACTCCAAAGGTGAGAGCCGTAAGCCAAGGTGGTTTATTAGAAGTAGCACCCCACCCTGACTATGAAAAGAACGGTTGGATTTATTTGTCATTTAGTCAGGATGTTGGCGCGAAGCTAGATGACAAAGAGGCTTCAATGACTGCTGTTGTCCGCGGCCGAATCAAGAAAAATAAGTGGGTAGACGAGGAAGACATTTTTATTGTTCCTCCAGAATTTCACACCACCAAAGGCGGACACTATGGCTCGCGCTTTGCGTTCAAGGATGATTACCTCTTCTTCAGTATCGGTGAACGCCAGGAAGGCGATCCGGCCCAAGACCTAACCGTGCCGCATGGAAAGATTCATCGCATTTATCACGATGGTCGCATCCCGGAAGGCAATCCATTCTACAACGATCCAGGAGCGTATAAATCTATATGGGCTTACGGTAATCGAAATCCACAAGGCCTCGACCTTCATCCGGTAACGGGAGAACTTTGGGAAACGGAACATGGTCCACGGGGAGGGGATGAGCTCAACATCATTGAGCCCGGAAGAAATTACGGATGGCCGGTGATCACCTTCGGGATGAATTACGATGGAACACCGTGGACCGACAAGACGCATATGGATGGCATGGAACAGCCGGTTCATTACTGGCTACCATCTATCGCAACGGCGGGTATCGATTTCTATGAGGGCGATAAATTTCCTGGATGGAAACGCAACCTCCTCGCTACAGGGATGTCTGCCGAAGAGTTGCAACGGCTGGTAATCGAGGACGGAAAAGTAACTCACATCGAAACTTTGCTTAAAAAACAAGGACGAGTTCGCGACGTAGCTACAGGACCTGACGGTATGATATACATTGCCTTAAATACAAGAGATCCCAGCAGCGGAGCCCTTTATCGCATGGTCTCATTGCCGGAAGCACGCTGGACCAGCCTATTCAATGGCCGCGACCTGACAGGCTGGGAAGTCCGTGATGGCACTTCGACCGTTTTAGTAGACGATGGAGCCATGGTCGCATTCCACCAAGGAACGTCCGGCCACACCTACCTTACCACAGAAAAAAGCTATGGGGACTTTATTCTCGAACTCGATGTAAAGGTGATCGGTGATCTAAACTCAGGCATTTTACTGCGTGGCGTTAGTGATCCTAATTTCCGCAATGGGAAAGTCCATGGATACCAAATGGAAATTGACCAATCCGAGCGACAGTGGACCGGTGGCATTTATGAAGAGATGGGCCGAGGCTGGCTCTATTCGCTCGAGGGTAAAGATGATGCAAAAAAGGCCTATAACCCATCTGAGTGGAATCACTATCGAATTGAAGCGATTGGCGAACATTTCAGAATCTGGGTAAATGGCATTCCAACGCTCAACATGTCTGATAAGAAAACGACTGAAGGGGTCATTGGATTTCAAATACACAACCTCTCTAAAAACGGTGGGGGTGGATCCGTGTCTATTCGAAACGTCCGAATTGTGTCTGAGGATGCAGGGAATAGCATTCAAGGTATTGCAATTCCTGAAGTGGCCGTCGAAGACAAGAAATCTAAAGGCGACGCCTAATGCTTGGCCGCACTAGCATTGTAATCGGCCTGCTCATAGTCTGCCTGAGTACGTCCTGCTCATCCCAGGATAAGAAAATTCTTTTTCTAGCGGGTGAACCCAGTCACGGATGGAATGCTCATGAATTCTTCGAAGGAAGTAAACTTTTAGCAAACTGTCTGAACGAAAGTGGTTTGGGCATTGAAGCTGTGGTGAGTGAAGGTTGGCCTACGGACCCTAAAACATTAGCAGGAGTAGATGCCATAGTCATCTACACTGATGGCGAAGACCTCCATGTCGCGAAAGGCCAAAACCAAATATTGAAAACGATGCACGACGCGGGAACGGGCATCGTAGTTCTTCATTACGCCTTGGAAGGTGCCGATCAGGAAATGAACGAATTCCATCTCGATTCCATAGGTGGATATTTTCAAGTAGATTGGTCAGTAAACCCGCAATGGGTTTTGCGAGAAGCCCTGTTGGGAAATCATCCGGTCACGTCAGGGGTTCAGCCCTTTCTAACTGAGGATGAATGGTATTTCCACATGCGGTTTCGCGAAGGTATGGACGGCGTAACCCCTATCCTCTCCACCCATCCCACAGAAAATGAGTTAGGACAAGATGGACCTCGATCTGGAAATCCAGCCCTTCGAGAAGAACTTAAAAACAAGGTCCCTCAACATCTTGTATGGGTAGCCGAAAACCCAGGTAAGGGCCGTGGCTTCGCTTTGACCGGTGGAAATTTTCATCACAACTGGTCGCAAAATGATTTTCGAAAACTGGTGCTCAACGGAATCGCCTGGACGGGGGGTGCCGACATTCCATCAGGTGGAATCGAGTCGAGTGTTTCCGGCTTGATAAAATACAAGACCATCAGCGAGGCCATTGCCCGCAATGAAGTGGAGGACGTGAAACGACATTTGGAGAAAACACCGGACATTGTGAATACATTCGGAAGATCAAAAATGACGCCGCTCCATGAAGCGATTATGCGCAAGCGCCCGGAAGCTGCCTTGTTACTATTGGATGCCGGTGCAGACCCCAATGTAGTTACTTCTCGAAGCCAGACTGCCATGCACCTTGCAATCGACAGGGATTTAAAAGAGGTGGCAGATGCGATCATTAAGATCGGCGTGGATTTTGGAATTAGAGACAGCCAAGGCTGGACTGCACTTCATTTAGCGGCGGCAAAGAATCGCAATGAAATTACCAAACTCCTCATCGACGGGGGTGCCGATGTAAAGCGCTTGAGCGCTGCCGGTGGCACACCCTTGCATGAAGCGGCTGTCGGTGCAGATAAAGAACTCATCCAAATGTTGCTGAATGCAGGTGTCGATCCAACCATCGTTTCAGATCATGGAAAATCAGCTTTGGATATCGCCAAAGAATACGAAAACCCCGTGGCAGTAAAAATATTTAGCAAATTGTCTAAATAATCACAATTCCCTGTTCTAGGTAGGGCTCGATCGCCGATCAGGAGACGGCGGTTTGGGCCAAACCGCCCTACCAATTTCTGCGATAGATTAAAATTAGGGACTGTCCTAGCTAAGGAACTAATCTAGGACAAAAATATGTATGAAAGACGTAGTCGTTTACCAAGTTATCAGCAAGGAGAACTATTGAAGATGTTTGTCGTAGG
>Ga0114999_10008171_pt1 | contig 11706 bp, 12 predicted proteins | sample ArcticOcean_MG_C_3_FD_89820 | JGI IMG/M metagenome (GOLD analysis project Ga0114999, IMG submission 89820) | Marine microbial communities from western Arctic Ocean - ArcticOcean_MG_CB8_126 | ecosystem: Environmental > Aquatic > Marine > Oceanic | place: Arctic Ocean: Canada Basin | collected...
CCATCCGTTTCATAGAGAATGTCAACGATCTCTTCACCTTCCATATGGCCACCTTTAACCAGAGCAGCAGACTGACAATCGTTAACCAGATCTTCAGCCGATTGAAGCATGCTTTTCTTGTCGGTAGGTCGCTTGCCAAGTAATACCTTCACCTCATCGAGGTTGGGTGTAATTACGGTGGCTAGAGGCAAAAGCTTTTCTTTTATTGCCTGCACTGCGTCCGGGCGTAAAAGCTCGGCACCACTCGTAGCCACCATCACCGGATCGATAACCGCGGCAATTTCTCGATGGTCCTGAAGAAAACTGGCAACCGCCATTATTATATCTACGTCAAATAGCATGCCCGTCTTTAGGGCACTAAGGGGAAAATATTTTATTACCTGCGTGATTTGCTCGAGGACAAAGCTGGGGCTCATCACTTCAATTGCTGATACCCCGTCGGGGTTTTGTGCGGTCAGACAGGTGATCGCTGAGGTCCCAAAGACTTTGAGCCCGCAAAAAGTAAGAAGATCTGCCTGGATACCGGCGCCCCCTCCGCTATCGGAGCCAGCCACGGTCATCGCTATGGGAAGTGTTTGGGTAGGCGAAGACCGGACTTCAGCTTCAGTCTTCATAACAGATTGACTTTAATCATTCACCCCTTGCAAGCAAGCTTGGATATGCTCATATTCAAGTGATGGACGATTCTGAACAAACGATGCTTTTTCAGGGTTCGAATAGAGAGGATAAAGATGACCGGGCCTCATCGGAATTAAAGGGGACGGGGTCCTCTGCAGCCATCCCTTTGGCCGTACGAATTCGCCCTAAAAAGCTTTCGGGAGTTACCGGGCAGGATCATATTCTGGGTAAAGAGAGCCTGTTGCCACGGCTTATCCAATCAGATTCGTTCGGTAGTATTTTGCTCTACGGTCCTCCAGGGTGCGGTAAAACGACGCTCGCTGAAGTTATCGCTCATGAAACAAACAGCCGTTTTATTCGTGTTAATGCTGTGCTTTCGAATGTGGCTGAATTACGTGATATTTTACGTTTTGCGAGAAGCCGTCCCGAAGATCGTACGATTGTATCGATCGACGAAATCCATCGTTTTAATAAAGCCCAACAGGATTTACTTCTGCCCGATGTCGAATCAGGGGCTATACGTTTAATCGGAGCTACTACCCACAATCCAGGATTTTACGTTAACTCTCCCCTTCTCAGCCGCAGTCACCTTTTCCGCCTCAATCCCCTGTCGAAGGATGCAATAATAAAGGTACTTAAACTGGCGCTCTCAGACAGTGAAAATGGGCTTGGTGATCGACGCTGTCAGGTAGACGATCGCGTTCTCGAAGGGATTACCTTGCTTAGTGATGGAGACCTCCGACGTGCTTTGAATGCCCTTGAAACTTTGGTCATGAGCCAAGCTGAAGGTTCTACGATTACAGAAAATGAATTGAAAGTTTTCGCCAGTGAACGCCAGATACGTTACGATGCCAACGAAGATGAACATTACGACACGATATCCGCCTTCATCAAAAGTATACGTGGTGGAAACCCCGACGCAGCCCTGTATTGGATGGCAAAAATGCTGGCAGGTGGAGAAGATCCACGTTATATCGCGAGGCGGCTGGTGATCCTCGCATCGGAAGATGTGGGGTTGGCTGACTCTGGAGCGCTGTCACTTGCCATAGCGGCTTTTCAAGCTTGTGAATTCATCGGGTTACCGGAATGCGAGCTCAATCTCGCGCATGTAGTAATCTATCTTGCGACCGCGCCAAAAAGTAATTCCGCCTACCTCGCTTTGGGCAAAGCAAAAAAGGCTATTGGGGACGAACCTGTTCAACCAGTTCCTCTCTGGTTGCGTGACGGCAGTACTAAAACTAACCGTGCGTTGGGTCATGCAGCTAATTACCAGTATAGTCATGAATACGGTGAGGCGGTTTCAGGTCAGGAATATATGGAAAATCCACTGAGCTTCTATCAACCTCAGACTGCGGGAGCTGAGGAGGCGATCGCCAAACGCCTCAAACACTGGAAATCACTAAAAAATCAATTAAAAGAAAATGAGGCGACTTAATTCAATTGAAGCGTGTCCTTATCTTAATATAAAATATAATTGTGATTTCTCAATAGAGGTTTACTTTATTGTTAATTGATATTTGCAATGTTGGATTCATTTGCACCATGACTCAACTGGGTAAACATAACAGCAACTTCCTAGTGACTATAAGTTTTATAGCACGGAGCTCTCTTCTTTTCGTTCTCCCTACTATTTTATCGGCTCAAACTCCACCAACTGAGGGCGATAAGCTACCGGAACTCGACCATTATTATAAGAACGAAAAGGTAGGAACAGTGAATCTACGTGTTGTGGAAGGTAATTTCCGCATTTATTTTGTAGATAAAGAGAAGAATATAGTCAGTCCCGCTTTTAAGAAAGCTCGCCTTGATGTTGAATTGGTTAGAAATAAAACGCATGAATATACTCTTTCTTTGAAATTATCGGAAGACGGTCGTTATCTTACCAGTAACAGACATACACATCCCCCTTATCGTTACTGGGTGCGCCTTGTCTTACTGCATGAAAGTAATTCGGATAATAACCTGGTTTTCTCTCGCACCCAGTTCTCACAATAGTTCAACTCCTTCCCGAGCTGTTTACTGCAACCGCTAAGAGAAAATGCGTCGTTTAATTTAATACTGCGTAGTTGAATCGCTCTATTATTACTCGGTAAATAAATCAGTAGTCACATCAAAAATATTAAAACACTGCTTCTTCGTTGGACATTAATCGCGCTAGGTGTGCTCCTTGCTGCTTTCACCTCATCGGGTATCGATTTTGACAGTGGTGCCACCCTCATTCTCGTCGTTTTTCTTTTAAGTTTATTTAACCTCATCCTTAAACCCGTTCTCGTATTATTTACGCTCCCTTTTATCATTTTCACTTTGGGTTTTGGCCTCTGGATAATAAACGCCCTTTTATTGCTCCTCGTAAGCGAACTCGTGCCTGGATTCTATGTTGATTCCTTTCTCTCTGCTCTTTGGGGATCCCTCGTTATCAGCATGACATCGCTTATAACCAATATCTTTCTAAGTGCGAATGTGAAAATTAAACGGTCTTCTTCCCGCCGTTTTAGCCAAATAAATGATGACGATGATGAGATCATCGATATCTGAGTACTATTTTATTGTCATACCTCTGGCCTTCTCTTTTATCCCTTCAAGAATAAGGTCTTCGAATATTACTTAACCGATTAGCTAACTATTAGATTTGATGGCAGGAAATGATAAGTATGATTTACTTGTAATTGGTGGTGGGCCCGCAGGTTATGCGGGTGCGATACGAGCCGCTCAACTAGGCAAGAGAGTAGCTTGTATTGAATTAGAGCGGGCTGGGGGCACCTGTCTCAACTGGGGCTGCATTCCTTCAAAGTCGTTGTTAAAATCTGCCGAGCTTTATGAAACCATGCAGCATGCCGATGTATTCGGTTTATCGGCAAAAGAAATAACTGTAGATTTTGCCAAAGTGATGGGCCATTCTCGCGACGTTTCTGATCAGATGGCTCGCGGAGTCGAATATCTCCTCAAGAAAAACAAGATCGATTATTATTTAGGACGGGGTCGTGTTTCCGTCCCCGGTATTGTGGAGATCACGGAAGGAAAAGACAGTAATCAATTCTTTTCTACGGAAAATATTTTAATTAGCACGGGTTGCTATGCACGATCTCTACCCGATGTTGAAATAGAGGGTGAACGCATATTGACCTCGCGCGAAGCCTTAGCATTAAAAAAGTTACCCCAAAGCATCGCCATTGTCGGTGCTGGTGCAATCGGTGTTGAATTTGCCTATTTTTTTAACACCTTCGGGACCGAGGTAACGCTTATTGAAATGCTACCTCAAGTGTTGCCGGTCGAAGATGAAGAAACTTCACGTGTGTTGAGCCGAGCTTTTAAAAAACAGGGCATCGCTATCCATGTGGAGACGAAGGTAGAAAATATAAAAGTGGGAAAAAAAACAGTGAAGCTGGACCTTGTAAAAGGCGACAGTCACAACCCGCTCGAAGTTGAAAGTCTACTCCTTGCCGTTGGTGTTGAGGCGAATCTTAAAGATTTATTTTCAGCAAAGGTCAAACCCGAGATGGACCGCGGCTTTATCAAAGTCGATGACAATTACGAGTCGAGTGTAAAAGGAATTTACGCTGCCGGCGACGTAATTGGTCCGCCTTTGCTTGCTCATGTCGGCACATTTGAGGCCGTTCAAGCGGTCAATGGTATATTTAATCACAGTCAGCCCAAGCGAGTTAAAATTTTCCCCGGGTGCACTTATTGCCAACCCCAGGTGGCAAGCGTTGGCTTAACTGAAAGAGAGGTTAAAGAAAAAGGGATTAAATATCGTGTAGGTAAGTTTCCATTCACTGCGGCGGGAAAAGCGGTGGCTGTCAATCACCCCGAAGGTTTTGTCAAATTAATCATCGACGAAATATATGGTGAAGTTTTGGGCGCGCATATCATTGGAGTCGACGCCACCGAACTAATCACCGAATACGTTCTCGCGATGAACGCGGAAATAACCGCAGAGGAAATTCATTCCAGTATTCATGCCCACCCTACTATGAGTGAGGCCCTTGGAGAAGCTGCGGCAGCCGCTTTGGGCGAGGCGATACATATTTAGGATCGGTTATTGACGATAAGAATAATCTAGGATCACGAATACCTTCGTGCTCGTTTGCGCCTTTGTCCCTCCAGCAAACGGCAAAATAGGAAGAGTGGATCAGGATTTCGCCTTGTTGGTTACTGCGCTAAGCAGGCAGGTGGGATTTACCTTAAATTATCATCCATTCATCCAACCTTCCATTCATCTAAAATCATCCTGGATGACGATGAAGAGGCAGACGATGACGTAGATATTTTTAAAACTTATACTGAACACCGACTCTGGCCAGACGTGGTGCTCCCGGGCGGGCGCCTTGGGGATGGCGAGAGGAAATATATTGATCTTCAAATAAATTGTTAATCGTACCGAAGATTTCAACATTTTCGAACAGTTCATAATGAACGCCGACATCGACAATGAAATAACTATCGGTTTTGCCAAATCGGGTATCGCCATTTCCCGTGTTGGGATTTATCTCTAAAGATAAATTTGTCGCCGAGGTAAAAGTTTCATCGGCATATGAGGCGTTGAGATAAGCCCGGAATTTATTTGTCTCCAAACCCGCGGTAAAAGATATGAGGAAATCGGGTATATAAGGTACTTCGTTCCCGTCACGACCACCGGCAAATATAGACTCGGCATCATTAGAATTTGCATCGCCATCAAGCGTGGCATTAGTGTAAGTGAATGCAATGCTGTAGGGATTGCGAAATCCCCAACGATGGGTAATCCCGGGATCAAAACCTATGAGCGCTTCAATTCCTGTAGATTTGACGTTACCGACATTTTCAGATTCCCCGGTGCCCGCACCACCAATATTATCAATAACAAGAAGATCATCAAACTGGGTATGGAATAAAACGATTTCACCGGAAAAACCTTTTTCGCTGTTGAATCGAGTACCTAATTCAAATGAATCCGATGTCTCTTCTACTCTGCCAATTCTCGCATGATTTCTCGGAGAGGGAACTGAGAAACCGCGATGATAATTACCAAAGAATATTAAATTTTCGCTTCTCTCGTATGTTATACCTAATCCGGGAGCAACTATATCCAAGGTGCTGGAGCCGTTTGTGCTGGGGAGGTTAGTTCCGTCCGTGGTAAAATCGGTGTAGGCGTAATCGAGGGTTTCGTAACGGATACCGGGGGTAATTGACCATGCGCCCTTTGATATTTTATCGTTAAAGTAGAAGGCTAAAGCCTGGGTTTCCTGGCGGCGATTGCCATCCGATCCATTTGCACTACGTGTATCATCAATAAAGTTTCCATCACTGTCTTGTAGTATTAGATTATGCCACTGGAATCGGCGGATACGATCCTGGTGAAAGCGAAATCCGAGTTCAAGATTGTGATGCAGTGTGCCCGTGTTAAAATCGTAGTCCAGTTTTGTTTGTATGCCCGCCATATAATAATCCCGGTTATTATTACGCATGTGCAATTTTCCCGCTCGCTCACCTTTCAATACTTCCAGAGCTTGACCGTCGAAATTACCAGCGAGTGCATTGGCTAGGGAGGAACTAACAGCATTTGCGGTAAAGCTATCCTCATCTCCTTCTGTTACACCGTTGCCGTCCGTATCAATGTCACGAATTTCGTGGAGCTTGAACCAGTTGCGATGAAACTTATTGTAGTACGCGGTCGTGGTCAGTTTAGCTTCATTACTTAACTCGACGATATGCCTTAAATGCAGCTGGGCATGATTGGTGTTGATAACGTCATTACGCGAAGCTGCATAGCGACGATAAGGATCAATCATAAAGTCATCGGTCGTAAGCCCGAGGTAAGTTTCATTCGCTTTGAGATCCATGTAACCGATTTTAAATTCAAAGTGATTATACTTATCGGTTTTAGGTTCCCAGCTCCCTTTGAACATATAGTCGGTTCGTTTAAAACCTGTGTCATCTGAACCGGGATAATCACCGGCTCCGGCGATAGTCTTAAATCCATCGGTTTGACGGTGAAATATTTCTAAGAGATAGCCAAATTCACCAGCCTTTGTTGATAAGGTATCACCTAAATGACCATTAGCGCGAAATTCTGCATCGCTGCCATAAGCGATATCAAACAGATTACCATTTTCCTTCTGATCGGGAATGGGTGTTGAAATATAATTAATGACTCCGCCCGTTGTATGGGGGCCATAATTAATCTGACTTGAACCTTTTAAAACTTCGATTCCGGACATCCTTCCCGCAGTGGGCGTATAGTAAGCGGATGGGGCAGAGTAAGTGGCGGGTGCAGTGAGTACCCCGTCTTCCATAATTGTCAGTTTGCCACTGCGTGTTGTGTCGACACCGCGTAAACTTATATTGGGGAAAAGCCCATGTCCGTCTTCTTCACGTATGTACACTCCCGGAACTTGGCGCAGTATGCGATTAACATCATCCTGGTGTAAGGGAAGTAGATCATCAGCATCGAGATAAACTCCTGATCCCTGTAATGAAAAAACATTTTCTTTTGAACCAATGACTTCAAATTCTTGAAGAGATACGATCCCCTTTTGATTTTTTACTTCGGCTGAGGTATTTTCATTTGCTTCCCCCCACAGAAATAAAGGGCATGCCGCTAACCATACGATTAGTATATACTTTGTCAGGCGGTGCTTAACTACCTTTTGTCTATTCAACGTGCTTAAGCTTTTGGCCCGACATTCAGAATATTCATTCGAATATACATGATACTAAGTCTCAGTAACCGGATAAAAATATGAGATAGAGTCTCAAGTCAAGGGTAATTGAAGATAAATCATAAATTTTCCGTTTCACGAGTCAGGGGCACGATTAATAGCCTGATGCGGTAGATGCTTCATTCTAGATCAATCCGCAAGCGGCCGGCGGCTGACCTTTTTAGCAATTTTACGACGAATTCCCTCTCCCAGGAAATCGAGGATCGAAACGACGATGAGAATACAAATTAAAACGGTGGCGAATTTATTCCACTGGTGAAATTCTTGGTAGGTATAGAGTTGAAGACCGATGCCGCCCGCACCGACATAGCCGATGATCGAAGCGGATCGAATATTATATTCAAGCATCCAAATAGAATAACTCCAGATTAGCGGTTTGGCGTGGGGCCAGAGACCATACTGGAAAGCCTGTATGGGATCGGCCCCCAGGGAGCGTAGGGCTTTAGCATTTTCAATATCGCTGGACTCAAAGGCTTCACTGAAAAATTTCCCGAGGTAGCCAACACTGTAAAAGGTAAGTGCAATTACTCCCGCGAGCGGATTAGCGCCCACTACGGCAACGGCAATCAGCGCCCAGATTAAACTGGGAATCGTTCTGATCGCGTTAAGGAGCATCCGCGTAATACCTACTAGCCATCGGGGCGAAATGTTCTGGGCTGCGCCAAGAGCAAAAATAAAAGAAATAAACAGAGCAAAAAATGTCGCTACCACGGCAATTTGAACTGTTTCAAGAAGCGAGACTAAAGTCTGATTAAGGACAGTAAAATCGGGTGGGATAAATTGACCGGCAAATCGCAAGAGGTTGCTGAAATAATCGAGATCGCGGTCTGAGCCGTGTAAAGCTGAGCCTGAATAAATAACGGCGAGGATAAAAATAATAAAAGTGACGTTGAGTACGTTCAGTCGCTCATACCAATGCACGTGTGGTATCCCGATGCCTTCAGTCGAAGGTGGTGTGTTTACTTGCTGACTTTTCTCAGTTGCCATTTGTCTGGGTTTTCTCGGTTAAGACTGAGTGCGTAATCGGCAAATCGATCGACCAGGTCCGGGTTGTGCATGACACAGAATACGGTCTTACCATGTTGCGTCGTCTCGAGTTTAAGAATGCCAAGTACTCTCCCTGTTAAATAAACGTCCAATTGCGATACAGGTTCATCGGCGAGGTAAATATCCGGTTTTTGGAAAAGTGCGCGCGCAATGACGACCCGCTGTTTTTCTCCTCCAGATAATTCAGCTACCCATCGGTATATATATTCTGAAATGCCAAGATCATGAATAATACGATAAGCCTCATCTTTAGAAGAGGAGGGAAATCCAAAAAGTGTTTGAAAGAATGAGTAACGATTTAAACGCCCGCAGAGTACATTACTTAGCACCGTCGTATTTTCTGTTAGATGAAACCCCTGCGGAATAATACCTATCCGCCCGCGTAACATTATTGGAGAAAAAAGACGGGTTTCATTGTCGTGAAAACTGACTTCACCTTCTGTGGGTTTTAATAAACCGCAGAGTGTAGATAGAAAACTCGTTTTACCCGCACCTGATGCACCCAAGACTGCAATAAAACTGCCCGGTGGCACCTCGAGGCTCATATTTTTAAATAGCCAACGGCTATTCTGAACACACCCAAGATCTTTCAATACCAGGGTCGGTGTTGAAGATTGATGCCCGTTGGATAATGAATCGGCAACCATGCCGGTATTTCAGCTATTAACTTATTGATGCATGCGCGAGACAAAATTTAATGCTTCGCGTATGGGGGCGAGATGCGCGTCAGCATCGACATCGATAAGCTTACTTGTGAATACCCGATCACCCAGATCAGGGTAATCTGTATTCATTGCTAACAACGCGTGTTTTATTAGTGAGCGATCTTCAGGAATGATGGACTTTCGAATGGCAATTATATGAGAGGGAACTGGGCCCTGGCTGGCTACCATCTTTAGACGGGCGCGCTCATCCAGCGAAAGGTGTTTATCCTTATCCAAGACATAATAACTTACGGCAGCAGCTTCAGAGTGACCTTCGAGGACTCGATTTACTGCGGATACGTAGCCGACGCCGTAGTAGATGTTGCCTTTGCCAAAAAAATTTTCCGGATGTCCCGTCAATTCAATAAGTCCTTTTTTGTATAAATCCCAAGTAGGAATGATAAAACCCGAGGTACTGGTCCGGCTGGAAAAAGCTATGGGCTTACCGCGAAGATCTTCCACGCGAGTGTAAGGGCTGTCTTTGAGAGCAACCCAGTAACTCAAGTAATAGGGTTTCCCGTCGATCTCACCGGCCAAAAGAACATCGGCGACTCCCCGCTCGATCGCTTTACTTGTCCCGGTTGAGCTGAGATAGCCAATATCAATTGTACCATTAGCGAACCCCTCAATAATAACTGCAGAGCTCAATGGGATCATTATTTCGATTTCCCGCTTTAGATAACCTTTTAAACAATCACTTAGATTTCTTTTTTCATCGATCATTTGGTCTGGATTCTTGTCCGGCTTCAAAGCGATTACCAATTTTTCCAGCGATAGTCCCCCCTTTATGTCACTAGCATATAAGTAAGAGTTGGCGATTAAACCAACTGCAGTAATACATATGACCACAGCCGCGGGGATTCGCTTATAGCTTATCATTCCCCCCCATTGCTATGAGATTTAGTCTTTTGATCAAGACGGAAATAGGATATCCGGTGATTCATTCAAGAGATCAAGTGAGAATAAGCCCGGAGTAGTGAATTAATCCCCTGATTGATGCTTTGCCATTGACTACTGACAAACTTAGCAGATTAGTAGTTTTTCTGCGAGCACCCATAGTTCAATGGATAGAACATTGGTCTCCGGAATCAAAGATCTGGGTTCGAGTCCCGGTGGGTGCACCAGCCTTCGCCCGTTGGGCTACGGCTGGCAGGCCAGCTATCAGTACTCGAGACCCAACAGAACCTTCATTCGTCCCATGGCTTGGCGAAGGCTGCGCGCTGTAGCTTGAAAAGCGAAGGCGGGCATTTCGCGTAGATCGTACATTCAGCTTATCGAATTAATGCCGATCGTACATATAAGTCATAGTAGTTCAGTACAGATTTTAATTATAAGATTCATGAATATACATTTTCTCCAATTTCTACGAAAAGGACATTTCATACATGACCTATGTATACATCATCGAAAGTGTATATAATCGAAAAGAGCATTATGTTGGTCTTGCTGATAATATGAAAATCCGTTTACGTGATCATAATTCTGGTAAATCGTCACACACAGCACGATATAAACCATGGCTTGGCGAAGGCTGCGCGCCATAGCACTTAATCATACCACCTCAAAATTCTACAGGAGCGGCGTGCTTAGGGGGGGGAATTATAGCGACTCTTACTTCGAAGCTACTTTGGTCGATTTATTCAGTGAATAATTCCTGGTTTTATTTGCTAACTTGGCTGATCTCTTCCAGGACTGCCGGTTATACATATCTCTATTTTGTTGGCTGATCCAAATGCCTTTTTTATTGTAAATACTGGCTGAGGGGTTGGTCCCTCTTTCCCAAACATAAAGTAAATCATTCGCCTTATCCAAATAGGTGCGAGCCGTTTTACCAAAATCTAATCTGAAGCCGGCAAAATTTACGGGGCGGTTTGAAATAAAGTCTTTCTCCATTAAATGACGATTAACCGAGGGAAAAAATTTCATGATTTGTTCGTTATCCAGAGGTCCGCTCAGACTTTTTACCTGTTCAGCTACAGATCTGCCCTTGGCATTAAAGACTGCGACTAGATAATGGCTGTCGCGATTATCCAGCGACCACCCATAGGTGTCCTTGTTTAACTGCTCAATACCCGGCTCACCCAGACGTGCGGTGATCCCTTCATAGCTTTCACCGACCCGTGCGACAGCGGTTGCACTTGCCAGGATGCTTATCAGAAAGACAATATTGAAAGTTTTCCTTATGGTGGTCGTGTTCTTCATAACTTTTGGTAATGTCATTGTGAGGGAATATTAGGGTATATATATAAATATGTCTAGGCAATACACCCTATTAATTGTTGAAAAAGACGCTTTTGACGGGGTTTTTACGAAAATACGCACAATTTTAGCAATTTAGCGTACTTTAGTTAAAAGCATATATTTTCAGTAATAATGAAAGTGTGGAGTTCACACTTCTTGCTGCCCCATCAACTTATGCCGATTCTGCGTGTAAAAATCCCCGCGAATCAATAGATAGTGGGTCTGCGATAGATCGATTACCCCAAAAGTGAAGAAAGATTCCATACGCCTGGCTACCTTGCTAATGACAAGCAGCATGACCGTGATGTCGGGTACCACGGTAGTTGCAGCGATGCCAAAAGTCTCAGACTATTTTCAAGGAGTACCCAATGCTGAATTGTTAGTACGACTTTTTCTCA
>Ga0114999_10008172_pt1 | contig 11704 bp, 14 predicted proteins | sample ArcticOcean_MG_C_3_FD_89820 | JGI IMG/M metagenome (GOLD analysis project Ga0114999, IMG submission 89820) | Marine microbial communities from western Arctic Ocean - ArcticOcean_MG_CB8_126 | ecosystem: Environmental > Aquatic > Marine > Oceanic | place: Arctic Ocean: Canada Basin | collected...
AGTATTCTTACAACGATGCAAGTTGCGAAATTTCACGTCCCCGGGATAGCCGCACCCGACTGATTTATTCTTGCCACAAGTTATCCAACACCCACGCCAGGGGCGACCCGACGGTGATCGCGATGATTGCTGCAATCCAGACAATCGGCGGAAGATCTCGTATGGTCGGCTCCTTGGCTCGAGACACCTGCAGAAACTGAGAGTCACGGACCATGCCAAGAATCTGTTAGTTCGATATCGAGGGCCTCTATAAATCCTGCATTCACATTGAACCGACTTACCGTGACCGAATCGACGGCAACAATCTTCACATAGGTGGCATGGTTCGCCCCTCCTGCCGCGATCAGGTCCGTCGCGCCAACGCTGGGTGGCTGCGCCGGTTGCGCACAGTTGTCAGATAGATGACGACCCGCAGTGTGCGCCTGCCGACACAGGCTATCTGATCCTTGTCTCCTTGCCGGTGGCAGCAGACTGGTAGATCCCATCAAGCATCTGCATCAACTGCACACCATGCTCCGACGACACGAGAGGTGTCTTGTTCTGTTGAATGGAGTCAACGAAGTGCGCCGTCTGGTTGGCGAAAGCATCCGTCGACGGTATCTCAGGGTCGATGTCGATCTGGAGACCCTCACGCTCCGTGTAAATTTTGAGGGGACTCATGGAGGCGCCGCCCTTGGTGCCAGCAATCTGAATCACACTCCCACCGGGAAGATTCAGCGCCCAGCTGCACTCCAGCATCAGCGTCGCTTCATTGGCAAACTTGATGAGAGCAAAAGCCGAGTCATCCACGTCGAAGGTGGAGTCCTTCGGACCGAGATGGCGAAACTTGCCATATGCCATACCCGACACCGACACCGGTTTCGGCGTGCCCATCAACCACCAGGCGCAATCGAGTGCATGCACGCCAATGTCGATCAACGCCCCGCCACCACTGCGTTTCTTGTCGACGAACCATGACCGCGAACCGCCGGGAATCCCACGGCGACGATGGTAGACGGCCCGGCCGTAGTAGATATCTCCCAACTCACCCTTGTTGATAAAATCCTTCGCTAGGATACTCTCCGCACTGAAGCGCTGGCACAGGGCATACATAAGGGTCAGCTTCTTCGCCTTCGCCGTCGCCGCCATCTTGCGTGCTTCCTGGGCGTTGAGGGCGGGCGGCTTCTCACACAGAACATGTTTGCCCGCACGCAGCGCAACGAGACTGACAGGGGCATGCAGGAAATTGGGCAGACAGACACTGACCGCATCGAGATCGGCTTCTTTGAGCATCTTCTTGTGATCCGTGTAGGCATCCACATCGTTTTCGTCTGCTTGCTGCTGCGCCAGCTCCGCATTCATATCGCACACTGCGACGACGGTGGTTTTGTCGCTCGCCTGATAGCCCTTTAGATGTGCTCGACCGGGCCAACCCAAACCGATGATGCCGACCTTTGTTTTCTTCACCACTTTATTCCCTTTTCTTCTAAAGAACCGGCTTTTGCTAAAATCACCAACCGGCCAATGGAGCCATTTTGATGGACGAAGAACAACGTTATGCCTTCGATACGTGGGGTTATTTAGTTGTCGAAGAGGCCATCACACCCCAGCAGGTTGCCGAACTACGCGACGTGGCAAATGAAAAGGGTGCGGACCTCAATTCACAGCACAAGAAGAACGGCGGTTTTTGGTCGCAGGCCTTCGTCGATCTCCTCGACGTGCCTACCATCTCGCCCCTGCTGGATGAAATCTACGGCGGCGCCCCCTGCGTGGGTCTTCCGGCATTTCGTATCGACCACATCAATGTGCATACACATGGGGTCTTCAACAAAGACCTTGCAGGCGGCACAATCCACAATTTCAATCAGCGTCGACTGAATCCGGACAACCCCGACGAATTGCAGCCTCTGTATTCAGAGCGTGATGCCGTCACGGACAGTTTCAGAAATGGTCTCGTCACCGTCGCCTATGAATTGGAGGACACAGTCTGCAACGATGGTGGCTTCTGCTGTCTGCCAGGGTCTCACAAAGCCAACTACCGAATCCCTGCAGAATGGGTCGATCTGTCCAAGGGCATCCACCCCATGATCAAACGCATCCCCGCTCGCCCCGGAACGGCGATCATATTCACCGAAGCCCTGTCACATGGGACCCTGCCGTGGATCGTTCCCAACAGACGCACGACCCTCTTCTTCAAGTACACTGCCCTGCACGAAGCCTATGCAGGAGAAGCCAACTACTTCGATCCTTCCGACGTCGACCATTGGCCAGGGGCGGATGAGCGCAAGCGCACGATCCTGAGTCCCCCGCCAAAGGCCTACGTCGAGCGCAAACGGTCTCTGGCTGAACAGGCCGCTTAAGCTGCTTCAGGTTGAGGTGTCGCCCCATCGAGAGTGCCCAGATACTCGAGGTCTTCCGCGGCGACGTCATCGGCCTGACCTGCCAGTATTCGCCGCACACCTTCCAGCGTGACCAGCGTGAATCGGATCGACTGCCGGCAGCAGACGCTGCGCTGCCCGCAGCAGGTGAATCTGCCGACGCCGAGCGCGCCAGCGCCAGCACGCCTTCAGTTGCTGCCAGGCGATCATCCATGACATGCAAGACCTCCTAGCCCGCATCGTCGGTCCCCGTGAGATCAGCTTCTGCATCGACTCGCTGCGTCACCAATTCCTTAATCGTTGCGCTGCCCTAGAGATGCCACGGGTGATCTTCCTCTACCAGACAGTCCCACGAGGCAGATCAGAGGTTACTCTGTATTTGATCGACCATTCCTCTGGTCGCCTATTCTGTCGCGTCTTCGCCAGCCGCCGCCTTGCGCTCCAGTTCGGTGCGCCAACCAGCGAATTCCCCTGCCTTGATACGATTGATATCCCATGCGGGATAACGGTCCTCGAGGGTATCCCCGAGCTTGTTGCTCGCCGCCCAGCGATCCCAGGCGATCTTCATCCACTCGTGCGGCATCGCCTCACGCACAACTGGGTCCAATTGCCAGGCACTGCGGACATCCACCACGGAGGGCTCCTTCTCTGATGGACCGGACCATCTTGACCAACCGATAGACAAGGTATTGCGCTCACGATCCGGCACGGTGTGTCCCGTATGGAGATTGGATCCAATGCGGATAAGCGCTTCGCCCGCCTTGAGCCGAACCGCCGTCTGTCCGGGCAGCGGATCTTCGCCATTCCAACTCGGTGTATGCGGCACACCCTGTTCCTTCATCTTCTTCGGTAGCAGCACATCGTGCTCATAGGGCGTGCGCCAGCGATCGTGACTACCCGGAATCAGCTCATGGCACTCATCGTCCGCGAGTGCGAGAAACATGCTGACGCCATTTCGTTCGGCGATGGATTTCGCATTCTGCTCCTGGATCTCCTTCCAGATCTTCCGCTCTACTTCTTCGGTATAGGCTTCCGGGCCCTCTCCTCGAATCTCTTTCTGGGCGAAGTACGCCTCTCCAGTTCCCCACCACGTGGCATCCCGATGCCAACCGAGGGCATGTTCCTTTTTTCGCGGATTACACCATAGCAGCAAGCCTGCGAAGACGGTATCCTCCGGCTTGAGACCATCAACGCACCAGGAATCAACAAAGTGAAGAAGTGCATCGGACCCATGAAACTCAGCAAAACTCGGCTCACCGAAGACAGGATGCACCAGTCCTCGAATCGCCCAGGGCTCGTCCCCCGCGGCGCGGTGGATATATCCCTTCGAGCAATCAATCTTGCTGTAGCCATTCTCCGGCGCACAGGCTTCAGTCACACGGCGTCCGGCATCGCGCAGAGTCGGAATCCACGGGTTGTCTACAAAATCGTTGATGATGACAAAGCCGTGTTCGGCCAGATACGCCAATCTTTCCGGTGTCGCCCCGGGGGCGGAAAGTTCCGGCAACGCATCGGCGAAGGCGGGCGCACGATATTCCGTCGTAGACTCACTCATTTGCACATTTTCCTCAGGTTGCGAAAACACCAGCGAAGACGATATGTCTGATAGACCACCATTATCGTCTGTTTTCATGTGATGCATCAAGTCCTGCAGTCGATTTGCTCTCAAGCGGTCTTTGCCATTCGATAGCTGACAGCGATGGGCCAATTCCCACATCAGTAAAGCAGGAGTTCCAATCGGCATGAGTGCTTCAAGAGACCCCAAGTCATCGGCGCAACCTTTGCAGTTGATCGATGCCGATGTCCACAATTACACGAGTGGCATGGGTGACCTGATGCCTCATCTGTCGGCTCGCTGGCAGGCATACGTGCAGCAAGGCGGCTTCAAGTTGTCGGGCGTCAGCCTCTATCCAAAGATGTTTGCCCAGGCAGCTCGACGCGACGCACTGCCCGACAGCGGCGTGGCGGGATCTGATCCAGGATTCTCCAAACAACAGCTGCTTGATGAGTGGAACATCGACTATGCCATTCTCAACCCTCTGATCGGCGTGCCACAGATCAAGAATCCTGAGTTGGCCGTCGCCATGATGCGCGCGGTCAATGAGTGGACCCAAAGCAGCTGGCTTGACGACGATCCTCGGTGGCGCGGTTCAATTCTCGTTCATCCGGGCTTCCCGGAGGCCTCGGCAGAAGAAATCCGCCGTCTATCAGGCGACAGACGCTTCGTTCAGGTCCTGCTCATGGCACGTTCGAGCCGGCCTTATGGCAAACGGGAACTCGACCCCATGTATGAGGCGGCATGCGCTGCCGGTCTGCCGATTGGCATCCACTTTGGCGGCGGCGGCGATGTGCCCATCTCAGCCGTTGGCTGGCCCTCCTACTATATCGAAGACCATACAGGCATGGTCCAGGCCTTCGAAGGACACGTGATCTCTCTTGTCTGTGAAGGGACCTTTGCCAAGTTCCCCGAACTTCGCGTCGTGATGATCGAAGGTGGTTTTGCCTGGCTTCCCGCGTTGATGTGGCGACTCGACAAGAACTATCGCGGCTTGCGAGACGAAGTCCCCTGGCTCAAGCGGCTGCCCAGCGAATATATCCGAGATCACATTCGCTCTACGACACAGCCCATGGAGGAACCACCTGATCCGACGTATCTGCTGCAGATCATGGATATGATCGATCAGCCCGAGTTCCTCATGTTCGCCACCGACTACCCCCACTGGGATTTTGATGCACCAGATCGGGCAATCCCGTCAGTGATCAAAGGCGGACAACGAGATCAGATCATGTGGAAGAATGCAGCAGCACTCTATGGGCTCGGCTCATGAGCTGCGTGAAGCCTACGCGAGTCGACCTTGGACCCGTCGAGCAGTTCGTCCCGGGGCAACCACACGCCGTGCGCGCTGCCAGCGGAGATCGGGTGGTCGTGAGGGATTTGGTCGTCGTGAGAAAGGTTGACGAGTTCTTCGCCATCCGCGATGCGTGCCCTCACCAGGGCGCCAAGCTGTCAGGCGGCGCCCTCTGCGGCCACGTGGAAGCCGGTGCGCCTGGCGAGCAACCCGTCCTGTCGCGAGAGGGCGAGTTCCTGACCTGTCCCTGGCACGGCTGGAAGATGGATCTTCGCACAGGACGCTCCACTCTCGAACCTGAAACGGTCCGCGTGAAAAGTTATCCAGTTCACGTCGAGGCTGGACATCTGATGGTAGAGATCGGATAAGGAGCATGACATGTCAGCCCAACATCATCTTCATCCTCGCCGATCAACTGCGCGCCGGCTGTGTCGGTTGTTACGGCAACGACATCATCCGCACACCACACATCGACCCCTTGCCGCCTCGGGATCACGTTTCTCACAGACCTTTGCGCAGCATCCTCAGTATGCGCCGAGTCGGGCTGTGTTGATGACGGGTCGGTATCCGCATGAGAATGGCTCGACCTCCAATCACACGGCGATGGCATCCAACGAACACACCCTCGGGCAAACATTTCGCGCTGCCGGCTATCGCAGCATAGGCCTGGGCAAGCTGCATCTGTTCGATGAAAAAGAGCAGAGTTCCTTTGACGAAACCCAACTGACAGGTGGTCAGCAGTCAGACGCGACATCACCGAACGTGTTGCACGCAGACTACAAGTCATGACTCAAGAAGAATGGTCATTGGCCCGTCGCGCAGGCGGCATACGCGATCCACGCGACGGATGAGTATTGGCATGCCTTCCAGGCCAACACCAATCCCATCCCGGCGGAAGCCTTCTTCGACAGTTGGGTCGGCGATCGTGCCGTCGAGGCGATCGAACGCCAGACGGCAGACCAGCCCTTCTTCATGTTTTGTTGGCCTGCCAAATCCACACACCCCCTTCGACACTCCGGAGCCCTCCGCGTCGATGTACGATCCGATGGATATGCCCGTACCCGAGACCTTCGGTGCCAGCCTGGACGGCAAGCCACACCACCGGGACTATGTCTTTTCCGAAAGTGGGGGTGTGAAGAGGCTGCGTGGACGGCGCTGGGAGCTCGTGCACTATCCGGGTCAGCCCTATGGCGAGCTCTACGACTTGCAGGCCGATCCGGGAGAAGTCGACAGCCTCTATGACTTGCCGGCGCATCGAAACCGGCGCGAAGAGATGACACGAATCCTTCTCGATCGGCTGATTCACACAGAGGCGGCACGACACACAGAAGCACTACGAGGCCCCGCCTTCTGGCGTACCCAGCGCGCGCGTCCTTTCGGTGAACCATTTGAGGACACGACGCAATGACCTCTGCCACAACCGGCTCCAGGACGGTGCTCCTCGTGGGTGGTTTCGCCCCCGGGCAATCTCAGTGGAGTATCCAGCAGGGATTTGAGGCGGCGGGCTACCGCGTCGTGTATGCCCCGAGCCGTGGTTGCATCGCCGCCAACAGGGATGCTGATGTAGAGTTGGCCAGGGAAGAAGCCGATCTGATTCCTCCTCCTCAGCTGTGGAATCTGTGTTATCCTGACAACGAGGCCTACGAAGAGGGCCTGGCCCTACTCATCGACCAACACCAACCTGAATTGCTCTTGTGGTGGTTCAGCAAGGATGACTGCCCTTCCGGCCTCATCACCAGCTTGCGTCAACGCTTCCCCTGGTTGAAGACGGCAACCCATACACAGGACGACCCATGGGATGCACTGCGCCATCCCGAGTTCTCACAGGAATTCGAATTCGTCGTCACGTGCTGCAAAGAGAGTGTCGAGGTCTATCACGAACGTGGCATTCGAGCCATCGTGTTGTATCCCCCCCCAGCACAGCAGCTACATGCCGTCGCCAGTCCAGCACCGCATGAGGCTTGCGACTTTTCGGTGACGATTCTCTCCATCTATGCCCGCGATGACAGCGATGGAAGTGCCTATCTGTCATCTGCCGATCCCGTCGAGCGCATCACCCATCCCATCGGTTTTCCCGATCAACGCGTACTGCGTCACGAAGTGGTCGCCACCGTCGCTGCTCTGGGCCGCACCCATGTCTATGGCGGACTCGGCTTCGGCACCTTTGAGGGAATCCCGCGATCCTGTTATCGCGGTTTTCGAACCTATGCGGAACTCCCCGGGATCTACCAGGCGGCGAAGATCAACATCAATCAGCACAACTCCCCACAGTCTCATGGCTACCTGAACCAGCGCGATACGGCCATCACGGGCTCCGGTGGTTTCATGTTGACCGACTATGTCGAAGGCATCGAGGAGGAATTCGACATCGGCACCGAGATAGACACGTGGGCAAGTGCCGACGAACTACGCGAAAAAGCACAGTGGTGGCTGCGCCACGATGACAAGCGGCTCGCCGCGGGACAGGCTGCACAACGGCGAGTTCTGGGTCACTATGGCAACGATGCCTACGCAGAACGACTTATGACCTTCATTCAGGCACAGGACATTTCTTGATCAAAATCACCAACCTCGACCGCCAGGTGATCGTGCCTGCATCGGACGTGGAACCACGCAACATGGGCGCCGATCTCGTGGTGCTGCCCGATGGCCGCTGGTTGCTCGGATACTCACGTTGGCTCGGTGGCGCCCATGACGATGACGGCAGTCAGGTCTGTGCGCTGATCAGTGATGATCGGGGTGACAACTGGTCCCCCCCTTCGACATCGCTCGTCCCCCTGAGGGAGTCGAAGCGGTCCGCATGCCAAATTTCTTGCGCCTGGACGATGGTCGTCTTGCCTGTTTCGTGCGGTATCGAACCAACCATCTCTATACGTGGACGGGCATGCTCATCTGCCGTGACGAAGCTCCACTGGGCACGACCCACCATGGCCCTGGGAGGAGGAGGATCGTCGTGGCTCTGACATCCGCACGTGGGTATTGCTGTCTGACGACGACGGCCAAAATTGGCGACCGAGTGACAGCATGCTCGAAGGTTTCAAGCGAGGACTGATGCAACCCTACATCGTAGAAAATGCCAGATGGCCGGCTGAAGATGTGGATGCGTACCCAGGTGGGTAGCCAGTATGAATCCATCTCGGCTGATGGTGGTGCCACCTGGTCGACGGCGACTGCCGGCCCCCTCGTCTCGCCGGAATCACCCGTCGCCATTGCGCGCCACGAAGCATCGGGCCTGTTGATGGTCGTGTGGAATCACAACGAACCTGGCAAACACACGGCAGACCGGACGCCGATCTGCATCGCCTTTTCACAAGACGAAGGTGAGACCTGGTCTGATGAGCACACCTTAGATCCAGGCGATGGGGAGCAGATGGAAGGACGATCCTTCTCCTATCCGGGCGCGCATTTTCTCGGTGACACGGGGTTTGTCACCTACTACGCAAATGCCGACAAGCAACTCTCTCTCATCCAGCAGCGCTTCGAGATATCAGTCACCTGACGAAGCATCGGCATGGCAGTTCGTCCACATGTTGGGGCGTCAGGATGCCGGTTCATCAACATGGCTGGTCGTCGACAAGCCCCATCTTCGCCCGCCCCACGTCCGTGAGACGATTCGGTGTCCAGGCGGGCTCCCAGGTGAATTCTACGACGACGGCACGTACGTCAGCCACTTGCTCCAGGCGTTCGCGCAGAGGTTTGGCGAGAAATTCGAACTTCGGTCGTCCCCTGTGCGGCATGGTCATGATCACGCGCACATCATTCCCTCGTGTGCGTACATCATAGATGTAGCCCAGATCGACGAGACTCGCCTTCTTCTCGCTGAACTGATCATCGATGACATCCCGCATCGCCTCCCACAGTGCTTGCTTGCGTGGCCAGTCAGTGGCACGCTCGCCAATGCGGGCCAAAGGCTGCACACCTTCCGAGAGCCCTCTACCGTCGTCCGCGCAAGACTCGACCACTGCCGACGGCGCGTTCCCACGATCTGACTGATCCGACACGGCCACTACAGACAGTGGCTCCACCTTGACCACCAAAGGTGCCAGCAATCGTTCGCGCAGTTGCCGCAGACCCAACGCTCCACCCTCTGCTGGATAGGGGGCCAGCAGATACGCATTGCGCTGTACGAGGGTGGTCCCCCGCTGCAACCACGCATTGTCGCGTAACATGGGCCGACACCAGACCGATGCGTGTGGGCCACTGCCGGGTTTGGCATGATCGACTGTCATGTCCACGTGATGGTAGAGTTTCGCTGGCGTCGTGCCCTCAGGGGCCGATGCCGCCGATCCGGATTCATCTCGCTCAGATTTCTTCGGTATTTCCAGACGATGATCTAGATAGATGGCGAACATGCTGTCGCGACTCTCGCCATGGAAGAAGCCCACACCCCACACATGATCCGCCTTGCCTTCTGGTGGCTTGCCCTCATGCACCCACCCCTCTTCGTCCATCCACAGCGTCGAATCGAAGGGTCGGCCGCCGAAATACCACTCGTCATCGCGGGCCACGAGTGTGCAGAAATCGCGGGTCACCTCCATGTGACCATCCTTCATGAAATACGGTACACACGCGTAGAAGGTGTAACTCAGATCCATGAAGAGTCGGCTGGGCGTGAACAATGGATGCGCCGAGCTGTGCGGAAAACCGTAGCGTCGCACAATCGTGCACAAAGGCCCACGCACGACCTCGTAGCTCGGACACTGGGCCCAGTTCGTCACCCGCATCTTCTGAAAGGGCCCCACCGACATATAGTCGTGAGCCCAATCGATATTCGGTGGCTCACCGTGTCCATTGCCGTGTGACGCCAGCTGCATCCCACCCGTGTGCCACTTCGGCGTCAGCGATTCGAGTTGCCCATTCTGTTCACAGAGCTTCGCCACGTAGTCTGGCGTCTCGATCTGAAGACCGGCTCCCTCTCCTCGTATCTTCATGTGACTCGGATAGTCAGGAAGCTCCGCAGCGGGATTGCCGCAGAAAATCAGATAGAGCGAGTCGCCTGACGCCGGCACATCTGCCTCGAAGACCAGCCGCGCAAACCAGCTCGTCCCCCGGCGCATTTCTCCATAGACCTGGCTCGTCACTTCTCTGAGGCCATGGGGCCCAGACCCCTGGCGACCGGCGTCGGCACGCTCAACGCGGGCCACACGCAATTCACGTCCAGGGGACATGACCTGATCGAAGGGTAGTTCCACGAGCAAATCTACGGGCTCCCTCTCTCGTGCCTGGCCGATCGATTCGCTCACACGCAGGCATTGGCACAGTGCCCATCCCGCCGCCCACTGTGCCCCCGAGGTTGGTAGGTCCGCGACGGGGGCCCAGTCCCGGGACAACACATCAGCAGACCCTGGATCGGCGAAGAGCATCCGATCACCCTCCACGCCATCCTTGATCGAACTCGCCACACCGAGGGCCAACTCGTGGTTGCCCTCTGCCAGGGCGCGCCGCAGGATCTCGATCTTCGCGTCGACGTCATCCGTGCGATCCGCGCGGGTGGGCTCGAGGTTACGCCGATAGGGACTCATGCATGGCCCCGCAGGATGGGCGTATTGTCCGGTGGTTCACTCTCTCTGTTTCCACCGATCGTCGCCGTCGCGTCCATATAGTGGATGGCCAGGGCGCGCCGTGGTTGATCCGTCGTATTCGGTAGCGTGCGGTGGGGCGTGGCACCATGGTGGAACATGATCTGACCGGCGCTCATGGGCACGGCGACGGCTGCAGGTTCATCCGGATCGGACATGATGAAGCCATTTGGCTCAGCATTGTGGTGCTCCCACAACTGCGTGTGAGCCCGAGGAATCACCCACATACAGCCATTCTCCGGTGTCACATCGTCAAAGGCCATCCAACAGGACACGACCGCATCGGGCTTGCTCACCTGGAAGTAGTAGTCGTCCTGGTGCCAGCCGATTTCGCCCCCCGTGTGCGCCGGCTTGTAGAGACCCTGGCAAAGAATCAAGCGGAGGTTGGCGCCGATCAGTGTTTCGATTCGGTCCAGAATTCGTGCATCGCGCACCAGATCGGCAAAGACCGGGTGAAACAGATGTGCGCAGCGAATCTGGTTGACCTCGGTCTGCGTGCCATCGTCGAGTTGTCCCTGACGAATATTCTTCAGCCCCTGCTCCTGACGCAGACGCTCAAGGCAATTGTCGTAGGCGGCAGCGAAGGTCTGCACTTCGTCAGAAGAGAACACGGTGTCGAAAGCGACGAGGCCTTCTGTTTTGAATTCCTCTACTTGTGTCGGTGTCATCTGAGTCTCTGCCATTTAGTCTTCCTTATTGGCACAATCATAGGCATCGGCACGCCTGCGAGGAACCAATCGCACATAGGCGACTTTGCCGCGAGTGCGCCAAATTTCTGACCGCAGGCATCGGGAATTGCGGGCCACACGCACGTGGCTGAGACCGATCTTCACGCCGAAGATCTCAACAAATCGATCCACCAATTGAATCGAGCAGACGGACAACCATGAATAACAGTCAGAAATACCTCTTCGACCTG
>Ga0114999_10008175_pt1 | contig 11703 bp, 7 predicted proteins | sample ArcticOcean_MG_C_3_FD_89820 | JGI IMG/M metagenome (GOLD analysis project Ga0114999, IMG submission 89820) | Marine microbial communities from western Arctic Ocean - ArcticOcean_MG_CB8_126 | ecosystem: Environmental > Aquatic > Marine > Oceanic | place: Arctic Ocean: Canada Basin | collected...
AATATTGGTAATTTCCTGTTTGAAAAGTATTTTGAATACCTGAACCACCAGGTGAACCGCCTCCGGCAGGGTAGTTTGGTCCATCGAAGTCCGAGGAATATCCCTTTGTGCCGGCGCCTCCGCCAGAACCTGAGGCGTGGTCGCAGTTTGTTCCTTGGCCACCGCCGCCCCAATTACCATATCCGGTGCCGCCTCCTTGAGAGCCCAATGTTAATTGGGTTGGGGCTCCGCCACACTGGCTTTTACCCGGAGCACCTCCACCAGAGCCTCCGGGCTGGCCAGGAATGTTTTGATATTGGCCACTACCGCCTCCGCCCTTAGTAATTATATCATCATATGTGCTATCAGTTCCGCTCCCAGTAGGAGGATTTGAGGAATTACCTGTTCCGCCTTGACCTATAGTAATTGTATATGCTTGTTCTGTGGTTGTTTTGTGTAGTGCAACTACAACTCCTCCAGCTCCACCACCTCCTCCCCAGGTTGCTCCGGATGTGCCACCTATTCCGCCGCCTCCGCCTGCAACTACCAAAATATCTATACCGTCGGAACCGACTTTAGAAACAGTAAAAATGCCAGATGAGGTAAATGTATGAACTTTATAACTTTCGCTACCTGCAATTTCTGCGGTACCAATATAAGAACTCTCAGTTCCTCCTGAGCCTTCTGCGAAAGACCTACTACCACCGCCTGCACTTCTTAAATGTTTTACTAACATAATGGTATATCCTTTTAATTTTACCTAAAATCTTGACCAATAGTGGCGCTATACCAGGTAGTACCATTATCATATGTAGTAAAAGAAAATAAGTCTATTTTGTTATTCCCTAAGGTTAGATCAGGTGGAATTGCTGCCGGCCATTTAAATGAGGTAAGGTTTATCCAATTGAATTGTCTAGCGGTAGAACCTTGAATGGTTTTTATAACAAAACTAGATAGTTGATTTGCAGTTGCATTTGTATTATTAATTGTAAATGCAAGAATATCCCCGGTAGTGGTTTCTAAGTCAAGTACAAAAAAGTTACCTGTATCTAAATCTACAGTTACAGTTGTACCTGATACAGATCCGGTTCCGATTTTCTCAACAACACCTGCGCCAACTATAAGATTTTGAGATAAAGTTACATTTCCGGTTGCACTAATTTCAATGGCATCTGGATCACTTGCACTACCAATATTCCCTCCATCTGAAATTAATAGCTTTTGAGATAAAGTTACATTTCCGGAGGCATCAATTACAATGGCATCTGGATGACTTGCACTACCAATATTCCCTCCAAAAGTTACATCACCATTAGATGCAATTGAAATCGCATTGGTAGTTGATGTTGAACCAATTGTTCCGGCATCTGGTATAATAATTTTTGAATTACTCGATGTAAGAGTTATCGTTCCAGGGGTAGATAAATTTTGAAACGTCAAAATCGGAGGAAATGTTATTGTTTTGGCTGATAAATCTAAAGTATTGGCTAATTTAAAACCAGTTACACAACCATCTAATATTGCCGCACTATCAATACAATTTTCTGAAACATTAAAATTAGGATTTGATATATTAAAGTATCCTGCACCATTTATTGCTGATAAAATATCTCCAGCATTTAATATAATTGTTTTACCTACAAATGAAAGAGTTGTATCTATTTTAGACGATGTAATACAATGATCTTGTAAATGATTTCTGGTTATAGAAAGATTTGCTATTGTATTATTATCCACCGGACCAGTTACTGCACCAGCTAGTGTAATACCACTAAGTTGGATTTGTGTTAAATTAAAATTACCTGTTCCGTCTGATTCTAAAAAAGTATTAACACCAGGACCAGGATCAGCTTGATTATTTATTTTTAATTCATTATATCCTACCGACGAAGTTGGAGGCTCTACATTATCAAAAACCAAAACAGCATCTGCGGCTCCGAGTTTAAATTCAAATTTATTCGCTGTTTCGTTCCACATAATTGTGGCTTTATCTTGACCGGTACCTCTATTAATTTCTATCCCTGCCGCTCCGGCAGTTACTCCTGGACCAGTATCTTCGTCATTAATTACTATTATGTTATCTTTAACAAGTAAATTTTGGGTATCTATTTCAGTTGTTGTGCCTGTTATATGTAGATTTCCTGTTATTGTTAAATTAGTTAATGAGCTATCTGTGGGATAGGTTATAGTTTTTGTAGATAAATCTAATGTTGTATTTAATTTTACTGCTGTTATTGTTCCATCTGCTATATCACCTTCCGCTATTGTTAAGTTTTCAATGTGTGTTGACGTAATAGTTTCATCTGCTATATGTCCGCTAGGTATAACCCCCGATAATGCTCCATATGTAATAGGATAGGTTCCTGGAGCGGCCCATTGTAATACTCCAGCAGATGATATTTGTAAAAATTTATCATCGTCTGCGGGAGAAGTAAATGTTATATTTAATTCTCTATGACCGATTAAGTCTTGAGGTAATGTTATTGTGTGTGACGAAACATCTAATGTTGTGTTTATTTTATCCCCCGAAATTGCTCCTGTTCCTATGTCTTCCCCAAGTATAGTTGCATTGGCAATTTTTACACTTGTTATTGTTCCATCAATAATAGATCCTGCTGGTAATTTTGTTAGTGCCATTATGCAAATATCCTCCATGTAGAACCATTATATACTAAACCAAAATGACTACGTTCATAATTAACTACTAAATCGTCTGCTACATCCATTATTGTACTACCATTTCGATCAACAGTTAGTGGATAACCAGCAAAATTTCCGCCGGCATCTACTATAGTAACAGCATCATTTTGGTTAGGGCTTGCAGGTAATTTCATAGTAACCGGAGCATTTGTTGTATCGACTTGTACTGCTTGACCAGCATAGGAAGTAAATGGTGAATCTGCATCATTCTTATATTCAAATCCTCCCGGATCTACAGAAGAAAAACTTAATGCTCCTGACCCGTTAGTTGTTAATGCTTGTCCATATGATCCGTCTGTTACAGCAAGTTCGTTTACTCCAATTGAATTTTGATTTACAGTTGTAATATTAATAGGAGATGCTTCAATATATTTGCATAAAATTTTTGCATCTAAAATTGGTGCTCCGGTAAATACAACTTTTGTGCCTGCAGAGTTAATACCATATGCCGCAATTGGCTCTTGTGTTAATCCGTCGATAGATACAAATAATTGTTTTACATCTAAAACAGTAAATGTAAGAGTAAATTCTGTTTCGGCACCAGTTCCAGTAAAAACATCCTGCTGTACCTCTGCTGTATCTATAATTTTTTTCTTTAAAAATTTCATGTTGTCTCTCTAACTACCCAACCATTGTTGCTTGCATTTTTAGTCGATTCAAAATATACTAATTCGTATTGAACACCTTGTATATTTACAGTCCATACTCCATTTGGTTGACTTTCGCCTAAAACCTCTATTCCGTTTGTGTTTATAATCCAACTATTAGTATGTGTTGTTCTAGTTGCATCAAGAAGTACTATTCTATCACCCATTTTTGCAGTACTAGGTAAAGTTAAATTCATAGGCAATCCTGTTAACGCACCAGAATCTATCATATAATTTTTATTAATTGCTAATTGGTAATTATTTGTTATAACTTCTATCCAACCTTCAACAACTCTACCAGGTAATGTTAAATTTGTTCCATCATAAAAATAACCAACTTCGATAATTTCAGCTATATTAAAAATATATATAGCATTAAGTCCTTGTGTATTAATCGTAAATTGATTGACTATATCTATATCTGAGGTAATTGTACCTGTTAATTGACCTGTAGCACTATTTAAAGCTAACCCATCTGGTAATGCACCATCAGTAACAACATACGAGGCAGGGTCTGCTTCTAAATGTTGGTATCCAATATTAAAATTTGTATTTGTATCTATCCAACACATACCTAAATGAAGATTTATTACTTCATTTTGTGTTACTTCAACCGTTTGAGTAGTAACAGATATAAATCCACCATTTATTAAATCCGGAACCATTAATTCTTTTTCAACATACCAATTAAATAATATATTTTGACTTGTTTCCTTTATAGGTAGATAATCTCTTATAGCCTGATTTGCTTGTAGGTCATATATCCCTGTCATACCAACAGTACCAATATTATCTGTATCAATGTTTAGGAATAAACCATCACGCCAATGTAAATCGTCCCATACATCATTACCGTTTCCATATTGTGCCGCATCATATGTTATATCGGGAGTTGCTCCGGTGTCTACACCTAAAGAATTTGTACCAGATAAATTTGCTACTTTTAATCCAGAGCCATCTGTTGACTGATTAAACGTGGCAGAGGCAGTTGCTTTAAATACTACCCAACCGTTTAATGCTGATACATTATCTGTAACTGTACTGGTAGTAGCAATATTCATATTTTCTATTTTTCCAAAATAAACACCCGATGCATTTCCTTGTGTAAGAAATTTGCCATTCCACACACCTGTTGTTATACCTGTCGGTATATCAAACGGTTGCCCATCAGTCCAATTAGATGGGTTTGAATCAATTGCTACTAGCCATACTCTACAAAATGTACCGGCAGTATTTACTGCGGCTGATAATACTTGAAGTTGCGTTGAGCCATTATTTGCAATATTTGCGTCAACTGCATCAACAACAGGATAGCCGTTTTGGGGAGCGGCAAGAGTAGTTCCGCCATTTGGATCACCAGGTGCTAAATCTAAATAACCAAAAAATCTATATGCTACTCGATGAGCATAACCATGAAGATTAGGTATTCCGATACCTCCTGCATCTGTTTTACCGTTTTCATCAAATACAAAAAAATCCCTTCTTGCAAGTTTCATTTGGTTACCATTATTTGATGGACTATGTTCTAATTCGTGAGCATCAGTTGTATTTGTTTTTACACCATATAGATATGGATTTAATCTAATAGCAACCAAATTACTACCTATTAATGTTTGTATATTATCATTTTTTTGTACATCCGGACTATTTAAATATTTTATAGCATTTAATATTGGCCATGTTTGTTCTTTTGGGGAAGTATAATCTATTAAATTTTGATAATCGTAAGCTCTGCTTGAGCAACTTAATAAAAATGCTTTTGTAAGACCTATAGGCTCATTAGGCACCGACTGTTGTCGAAGGCATGCCGCACCTGCAACAATAGGTGAAGAAAATGATGTACCTGATGCAGATGTTAAATATGTTCCGTTGGTAAGAGTTTCATGAGCATTCCAATGTTTAACAACTAAATTTTTTCCTGGGGCACTTATTTGTACCGAATTGCCATAATTAGAAAAATTTGATAACTGTAAATTATACCATCCATTTCCATTTCTAGGATCTCCGGCATGTCCTGTCATTTCTACATATTCTAATGCTCCGACTCCGAATTTATCTTGGCCTATACCGCTTATATTCCATTGATCAGTGGGCAATATTCCGCTTGTTCTGGCTCCTGTTACAAAAGATGCCTGAACAGGTCCATTTGGTATTAAATCATTTGAGTTATCATTAATGCCATTTCCTGCAGATCGACAAATAAAAATTTCATGACTACCCATAATTTTTTCATGATCATCTAACAGTTCGGCTATAGTATCACCGATATCCTCATTTATATTAATTTGACATGGAGATCTATAAAATCCTACGCCTATAGATATATTTGCAATACTCGGTCGCCCGTTACCTTTGGTTTGAACATGATTAATAACTGCATCCATTCCTAGTTCTAGGTCTGTTAGGTAACCTGAATTAGAACCGACACCCGTTGCATCCATTACTTTTGCTGACCATATATATGATTTTTTAGCCATTCCTGCTAATTTTCCTGCCGCAAACATTGCACAATATGTACCATGTCCTTGGGTATCTTCATTTTGCCAACCACCGCCTCCGACACCTGAACCCGAACCGACATTTAAAGATGAAACACCTTGATGCATTACACGATACAGATCACCTGCATTATTATTAACAGGTGAACCATTAGATGCTTGAGGATCTTCAAATTCAGGATGCATTATACCAAGTACATCAGGTGTTCCTTTTGCGTTTGCGGCGGCTCCGCCATTTGTTTGTAAACAGGCACCAGCAACGCCCGAATCTATAATATAAAGATCTACGTTAGTTCCGTCATTTGTATACGTGTATGTATTATTATAATAATAATCTGTTCTAGGTCGTTGAGATGACGCCGGTAAATGCCAATAATACCAATCATTTGTACCATCATTAAATGCTACAGTATTTTGGGTTGTTTCTCCTCCAACGCTTTGACTAAATGTTTCACTATCTGTTGGTTGACTTTCTGCTTTGGCTGTTTCAAAAATACCAACATCTGTACAAACAGTTTCTTGGTCAGGTGCTATTGATTTTATATCATCATCTGCTATCCACGCATCTACTTGTTCTTGGGTGGGATCGTCAACATGTATAGTTTTAAGATTTAATAAAACAGTTCCGGTTATACCTAAACGATCAGCAACGGCTTGGGCATCAGCAACAGTATTGTATAAGTTTATAATATATTTCATTGTGTCACCTCAACTGTATTAACTACTGCCATCCAACGAATATTGTGACTAGTGGCTCCTTTGCACCTAAGCCTCATTTTATTGGTATTAACATCAACGTCTAATATTACATCATATGCACTATCAGTACTGCCTATTTTTGTTTTATTAACAGTACCTAAAAGAGTTAGAGCTCCTGCTGTATTTTTAAAACATGCTTCAAATTTAAAAGATGCTCCGCCTAAAGTTGCTGTTTTTGTACCTGTTACTAACACTTCTACTGTATTAATTGAATTATTTTGAAAATCTAATCTTGAATTACTCACACCACCTATAAAAATTTCATTTTGAAGGCCATCAGTTGTTAATCCTCTGTAAATATATTTTCCGCTTTTGCTATCTCCGGCGATACCAAAATTTCCGTTTGTATAATATGCAGTACCTTCCCTAATATTAGTAAACGCAAAAGTTGCAGAACCATTTGTAGTTAATGCATAACCAGCAGTACTATCTGATATTCCTAAATCAGTTAATACTGAAGGTACATTAGATTGTTTTGCTACTTCAGCCCATGCAGTATTATGTGAATAATATATATTTCCTGTGTCATCTGCAATAGCAAACATACCATCATATGTTGTGGCACTAGGTAACCCTGCTAAATTTGTGAATGTATTACCAAAATATACTTTACCTGTAGTAATTATATCTGCAGAACCTATTGCTAAATGACCTGTTCCGTCGGGTGTGATAACAATATTACCGTCAGTTGTAGATGTAAAGATTGTTCTTGCTTGAACATCTAAATTGCCACCTAACTGGGGAGTTAAATCATCCGATATATCTTGCAGGCTTGTACCTCCGCCGCTTCCCCCGGATGCTTGATCTATCCATTGTGAGCCCGACCCAGTTGATGATAACACTTGGCCAGATGTTCCATAATTTGCTGGTGTATCAGAAAGACCAGTTAATGCAGTAATACCTGTGCTCTCATCTGAATTAACCCAATTTGTTCCGTTCCATCGTAAAATTTGTGTGTTTGTTGCGGATGTTATTGTGACATCGCTTAATACATTTATGCTCAAAGAAGAAATGCTTGTTATATAACCTGCAGAACTATGATCTCCCCAACCATATGCTGTATTCCAATTCGTAGAACTATCTGTAATTATACTATAACTTCCAGCTGACGAACCTCGTTTCATTAATCCGTCTGAAGTAAAATCTATATCGTCTAAATATGTCTTGGTACCTAAAACAGTATTAACTCTTGCATCTGTATAATATAAATTAGTCGATCCTTCGCTTATATCATCTGTATCTGCACTAAAAGATAAAACACTATTTACTTTATCCCAACTTAAAGGAAGATTTGCAGTTAAATCTCTAAAATCTAGACCAGTTGCATTTGAATTTACTCTTGCAAAAAAGTTTGCTTTACTTGTATAATTAGTAGGTGTATCGCTTAATCCTATAATTGTTGTAGCACCTGTTGCAGTTTTTTCACCAATAATCCAAGTACCATTACTATATTCTAATATTTTTCCATTTGAAGCAGTTGCCGTACTAGTATCTGACAATCCCGATAAAGTTGTTCCTGCGGTCGAAGTTGCGGGTATCCATTTGCTTCCGTTCCATGCTAATACTTGATTTTGAGTCGGACCTGTTGTTGTTGTATCAACATCATTTAGAGCGTTAATGTTACTTTGTCCTGTTAAATAACCTGTAAGTGCATGGTTGCCCCATCCAAATGCTGTATCCCAACTTATTATTTTAGCAGAAGTTACGGTTGATGCATCATGAGCAGAAAAAACAGGATCTGTTTCTGCCGGAGCAGAATATGAATTTGTAATTGTTAATGTATCAGTTGATGAATTTGTAGTAAGAGTAATATTGGCGCCTTCAGAGAGTGTTAGTGTGTCTGCGGTAAGTTCGGCAATTATGTTATCTTGTCCTGCTACAGATATTGTTTTAAACGCTTCTGAAGCTCCTCCTCCGCTTCCGGAAGCAGAAGCTAATTTACCACCAGCAGTACTTCCATCACCGACATATAAAGAAGGATTAACTTGGTCAACATCAACAACTATTAATTCACCTGCGGCCGGAGTATAATTAGTTCTATTGCCCGTAGTTCCTCGTTTAAACTGAATTGCCATTAATTATTCCTTTTAATCTGGTATAATACCAAAGTCAACAGATAGATCAGTTAAATTTGCTGTACCGATATTCGCTGTTGTTAAATTTATATTTGTTAATATTGTATCTAAATCTAACGGTGCCCATTCTGCTCCGGTATATGCTAATACTTTATTAACACTAGGGGAATTAGATTGGGTATCAACATCATTTAAATCATTTAATACTTGTATTGCATTACTTAAATCACTATCTGCTATCCAATTAGCACCATTCCATTTTAGTACATTACCAACTCCAGGTGTAAAATTTGTTGTATCGACATCACTTAATTCATTTATACCAAATTGACTAATAGTAAATGATACAGGAGAATATTCCGTACCACCCCATACTAGATATTGTCCTGTTGCCGGTGCTGTATTAGAAACATCTCCTAATTCAGGTATAGTATATGTTGGAGCGGATGTTAAGTAACCAATTTCTGCATGGTTACCCCAACTATTAGCGGCAGAGGCTTTGGCGGCAACATTTGTTACACCATCTAAAGTACCAGAAATAGTTACATTACTTGTTATTGCAAAAATTCCAGATGAATTGTCCCATACACCTACTTGAACCCCAGCTAAAACAAATTTAAGAGAAGTTGGGTCTACAGTTATATTATTGGTTCCATTAACAATAACATTAGCATTACCTAATACCGCAGTAGAAACTTTAGTATCTATTTCATTTTGACTGTATATACTTAAACTATCTCTAGCGGTTTGAAGAGTTATTCCGCCGGTGCCACCTGCTGATACAGGCAAACTGCTTCCTGTAAAATTACCAGGATCTAAATAAAATGTAGGAACTTGACCACCAAATCTAGTTGCATCACCAGCTGTTCTGCTTGCACCTTTTAATCTACTTGCCATTCATATTTTCCTATACATCTGTGAATGATGCGGTTGCACTAACTGTACCAGTAGTACATATTCCAATAATAGAATCACCATCATCTAATAATAATTTTTCTGTGTCAAATGTTAAAGTATCGGTTGCATTTATTTCTGCAGACTTTATAATAGTAGTACTATCATCTGCGGTACCAGTTGTCGGAACCGCATAAACAGTAATTATATCCGAATTTGTTGCATGTGTATTACAAAAAAATATACATGTAACTGCCCTAACTTTATTGGCAGTACCCGAAATTATTGTTGTGTTAGAATTTGCAACCACAGTTGATGCTAAAGCCATATACCTACTCTCTTTTATTATATTTATTTAGAATATAAGAGCACTGACAAGGGCTTTTCTATCAACATACGATTTAGATGCGGCAGAAGCTTCTAGTGTAGGATCACCAGAAAGGGTTAGTTCACCGGTCATTGTATCACCAGCTTTTAAGACATTTAACGTTGCTGATCCTGTAACAGTTCCTTCAACCGGAGCAAGTAACGTTTCTCCCTGTGTGGACCATTTATCTACTGTATCGTCCCACACAAAGGATTTATCTGCCAATAAACCTCTATCTATTTTTATACCAGCGGTTCCTAATGCTACACCTGAACCGCTTTCATCGGCGTTTATAAGAATAGTTGATGCTTGGACAGATAAAGCAGGAAGAACTGTACTTACAGATTCTTCATCTCCGCCTAGTATAGTTAACTTACCACCTACGATTAAATCGCCTGGTGTTTGCAAGTCACCGACAAATTTGCTAGAACTAATAGACTTATCAGGAATAGTATGAAGCTGAACAGGTCTAGTTAAATGCAAAATTTGTATTTGTGTCGTATTTACAGGAATATTTATTATTTTTAAATTTGATTCACCGTCTAATGTATAGTCCAATTCAGGTTGTTGTGTTAACCCGTCAAAACTTACAAGTACTGCCCTAGATGTTAAGGGCTTGGGTACACTTAAAGCATAAATAGAAGTAACACCATCCGAGGTGTAACTATCAAAAGTAAAAGCCGTATTGTGTAATCTATTTTCAATGTCAAAACCGATATAAGCCATTTTACAATCTCTTTATTAATATTTATCAAGGAATTATGGAAAAGAAAAAAATTGTTATAATAGGCGGGGGAACCGCGGGTGCTAGTTCTCTTGCATTTTTACAAAAAAAATTAGGTCACATTTGTGATATAGAAATGATTGCTTCTACGGGAATACCTGTTGTTGGGGTAGGTGAAGCAACTGTAGGTAATATTAACGTATTTCTAGAACTGTGCGGGCTGGATCCGGAACAGGTATGTTTAGGCGATGCTCGGGGTTCTATTAAATTTGCAGTTCATTGTAAAGATTGGTTACGAGACAACCATTCATATTTTACTCCTATTGGATTATTTGCTATGGAATATCATGATATGGTAAGTTTTAATCGACCAATAAAAGAATATTGGGAAAGTTGGTGTGGATTAAAATTAGCATTAGCAGGTAAATCTCCATTTTTAAAACAAGAACATTGGGACACACCGTTGCCTAAAATGTGGCGAGAATATGCATATAATATTGATGCAGGATTATTAGGCGAAAAATTAATAGAACATGGCAAGGAACTAGGTGCTAAAGTAATAGATAAAAAAGTTAAAGAAATTAAAATCATTGGTGAGGATACAATTGATTATTTAATAACCGAAGATGGTCAACGAATAGAAGCAGACTTTTTTATTGATTGTAGTGGTTTTAAACGATTGGTTCCTAATGCTTGTGGATATACTACTAAAAAATTCAACCAAGATAATAAAAACAACAGGGCATGGGCAACTAAAATAGATTATATTAATAAAGAGGAAGAGTTACCATATTTAAGTTGCGTTGAGTGTCAGACAATGGAAGCCGGTTGGCGTTGGCAAATTGGTTTACGTGATAGAATCGGAACTGGTTATGTGTTTAGCACTGATTATATTTCAGAAGAAGATGCACTTAAAGAATTTAAGGATAGTTTTGAGGGTGATAGAGTTAAAGACGAAGATTGTCAATTAATTAAATTTGATACAGAGTGTTATGAAAAACAAGCAGGTACTAACTGGATTACTTGTGGTCTATCTTCGGGCTTTGTTGAACCGTTAGAA
>Ga0114999_10008180_pt1 | contig 11697 bp, 11 predicted proteins | sample ArcticOcean_MG_C_3_FD_89820 | JGI IMG/M metagenome (GOLD analysis project Ga0114999, IMG submission 89820) | Marine microbial communities from western Arctic Ocean - ArcticOcean_MG_CB8_126 | ecosystem: Environmental > Aquatic > Marine > Oceanic | place: Arctic Ocean: Canada Basin | collected...
AGGAGTCGTACTCTATAGGCGTCACGGCTGCAAATGCCTATCATGTATCATGGAATCATGAAGAGATTGTCTGGCAATTACCTAGCGAGCCACCTAAGCATCTAAAATTGTAATCTAAATAACCCACAGACTCCATTGTCTTAGAAGGGAAATAGCAGGCCGTGTGGGCAAAATATCTGAAGCAAATTCTCGTTAGCCTTCTATTCTTTTGCTGCTACTCATTAATCTTCCTATGGTTAACGTACGGCTAGATCTTTTAGGCACCGCCAGAAGGCATTCCAATCTATCCACTCACAATGGCATTATTGAATGCCAAAACCCACCGAAGAACCATAAGGTACAGGGCACGAAGCGAAGCGCCCAAGAAATCCATTAGCTCCGCTATTAGACGGGAAAGATCCGCTCTAAATGCCAGGCTTAATAAAGTCTCGCAAGCTATATGCCATTCCCTGGAGTCTCTCTAGCACTCTATAATTCACTGATTCAGGTGGGAATGAGCCATCGGCCTGCCTATCTCCTGCTTCAACTCCAGTCAGCAAAGCAATCCCTTCATCAACAGTGTGCACTGAGTAAAGATGGAATTTCCCATCTCGCACTGCTTCGATAATTTCTGGCCGCAACATCAGATGCTGAACGTTGCTTTGGGGTATCATAACCCCCTGCGATCCCGTTAGTCCTTGGGTTTTACAAACGCCAAAAAATCCCTCAATCTTATCATTTACCCCTCCAATTGCTTGAATTTCACCTTTCTGGTTAACTGAACCAGTCACAGCAATACCTTGGTTGATGGGGAGATCAGAAAGGCACGATAAAATCGTATAAAGCTCCGCACTCGACGCACTATCGCCATCAACTTCTTGGTAGCTTTGTTCAAAAGCAATATGACCGACGAGCGATAATGGAAAGCTTGAAGCAAATATATCAGTTAAATAGCCTCCTAGGATCATCACACCCTTAGTGTGCAACCTACCTCCCAATGCAGATTCGCGCTCTACATCTATTATTCCTTCTCGTCCAATTCCAACCGATGCAGTAATTCTACTGGGCCTACCAAAGTGGGAGTCACCTACATTTATGACTGCAAGACCGTTGATTTGCCCGACAACCTTTCCATGTGTATCAATAACAACTAGTCCACTTTCCACCATCTCGGCCATCTTATCTTGGATCAATCCTGAACGGTATATTTTTTCGGCAATTGTCTTTTCAACATGATCTAGGCCGATATATTGAAGCCGATCCACTGATGCCCAGTGATTGGATTCGCGAATAATGTCAGTGATTTCTGCAAAGCTAGTAGAGAGTTTGCTCTGGTTCTCAGCCATTCGGGAACTATGTTCAGTTAATCTAACCACGCCATCCCTACTCATATGCCTTAATTTTTCCTTGGTACAAACCATTGCCACGAATGACGCATAATCAGTCAAATTGACCTCGCTCTTTTCCATGCTAAGGTCAAACTCTGCCTTTACTTTGAACAATTCCAAAAAGTCAGGATCATTGGAATACAGCATGTGGTAAAGTGCCGTGTTCCCTATCAATATGACTTTAATATCCAGGCTAATAGGGCTTGGGTTGATAGACTTAACTCCTACAATCCCTACATCAGCAGTCATATCCAAGAGGATTTTCTCCTCCTTTAGGCATCGCTTAAGCCCTTCCCAAGCACTGGGGTCATGCAAAATATCCTCAATCCGAAGAATCAAGAATCCGCCATTAGCTTTGTGAAGAGAACCTGGCTGGATCATGGTGAAATCTGTACGAAGCGACCCCATGTACGCTTCACGCTCGACCCTCCCAAGTAAATTGCGCAGCGTAGGATGGGGTTCCATAACAACTGGGGCTCCAAGTATGAATGTGTTATCCACAACGACGTTCACATCATATCGTCTCCAGCCGTCAATCGGGTCCAGGTTACCAGCCTGCGAGCCAGTTCCTTCACTAGACTGAATCACTGGTTTAAACAAATCCATATTTTCTAGCATATCGGCAGTCACATCGTTCAGATAAGCCGTGAGACCGCTGGCAGTGCTATATTTTCCTATCAACTCTGCCACCAGAAAATCCAATGTTGCGCGAGCAACTCTCTGATCTAGATTAAGAGCGTTTTCCTGTGCAGCTCTTTCGGCGTTTCTAGATTCGAGGAGCAATCGCTGAAGTTCCACCTGCAAGTTTTGTTGGGAGCTTTGTAACACGAGTCGTTCTGCTTCAGGTAATGCTTCAATGGCCTCAGTGTCTATTGCTACACCATTCTTTTGGGCGGTAAGCACTAGCCCAGAAGGAGTATTTCCGAGAAGAAACCCTTCATTCTCTGCACGATCACTCATTCGCTGATACAAGGTTTCTCGGTCCTGTTGCAAATCCTGCAACAACTGTTCTCTGTGCTCTGAGTATTGTTGGCTTTGAAAAGCACGGAGAATATCTCGCCTAGCTTCGCTCACAAAGATAGCCATCGCTTTTTGAAATTGAATGCCCATGCCTTGGGGAAGTTCCAAGGCATTCGGGGAAAGCGCGTCACGGAAATTGTGGACATAGCACCAATCCGAGGGAGGCTGTGTTGAGGCAGCATGTTGCCGCAAAAAAGAAGTAACGGCAGTCAATCTCCCCGTACCAGGCGGTCCCGCTACATAGATATTGAAACCTTTTTCTTGCATGTTTAGCCCAAAATCAAGAGACCGTACAGCACGCTGCTGACCTATAACGCCTTTTAATGGCTCAACTGATTCCGTAGTGTCAAAATCAAGGAACGAGTCGTTCGTAGATTTTACAAGAAACTCTGGCGATAATTCTGGCATTACATGCTCCTTGTTTTTCCATGGGTTCTTAACCCCTGATTATTCTCAAGATTTGAGACAGCACCATTCACTATCAACGTCGTCTAAATCGGGATGTGCTTCTGATTCACGATATTCGCAGTTCTCCTAGATAGTGTTCCCGAAATTTGCTCAGCTTAGGAGATATTACATACTGGCAGTATGGGGATTCTGGATTATTACGGTAGTATTGTTGATGGTACTGCTCTGCAGGATAAAAGATTTCGAGTGGGACAACCTCAGTGACAATTGGATCTACCCAAATCCCTTGGTTTGATAAGAATTCTATTGCCTGCCTAGATATATCTTGTTGTTCGGCGTTATGGCAAAAGATTGAAGAACGGTATTGTGTTCCTACATCATGCCCTTGGCGATTCAAAGTAGTTGGGTCATGAACCGCAAAGAAGGTTTCCAAAAGCTCAGTAAAACTTATGACTTCTTGGTCATACATTATTTGCAAAACTTCTGCATGCCCTGTCATTCCTGTACAAATTTGCTCGTATGTAGGATCGACAACATGCCCTCCTGCATATCCTGACTTAACGCTCTCAACGCCATTCAACAACTCAAACACTGCTTCAATGCACCAGAAACAACCACCAGCTAAAGTCGCCTGAGACAACCGCTGGGCTGAGTCATCACCCTGATCTAAATTCGCCATATCATCCACCTCATTTCATCGTCTATCAGGATTGCTGTAGTGCCCTTCCAAAAAAAGTGATCACATGGGTCCACGCTTCCTCTGCCGCCCTTGCATTAAACTCAGAAGGTCTGGCCGTATTGAAAAACGAATGACCAGCTCCCTGATAAATGTGGATTTCATTATCTATTCCATTGGCTTCCAGCTGAGCTTGGAATTGCCGAATTTTTTCAGGCGGCATACCAGAATCTTCAGCGCCATAAGCCCCAAAGATCGGGCAGCGAATACGTTGCAATTGATTATCACTCAGCAAATCGCCACCCCCAGGGTAGAAAATAGCAGCAGCCCCAATCCCAGCAGTGCCTGGGGCGCTCGAACGTATTGCCGTATTCAAACACAAGCCACCACCCATACAAAATCCAATAACTCCGACCGGAAGGCCACTCACTTCAGGCAAAGCGCCCAGATAACGCACCGCGCTATCAAGTTCCCTCTCAGCTTGTTTCATATCCATCGCCATTCTATATTTTCGGGCTTCCTCTAAGTCAATAGATTCGTCCCCATGGTACAAATCAGGAGCAAGAACTGCGTATCCTTCTCCCGCGAATTTGCGGGCAATATCACGTATATCATCATTCAATCCAAAGACTTCCTGGATGACAACTATTCCAGGCAAAGGACTCGAACTGGATGGAACTACAAGGTGCCCTGGCGCTGGGCTCCCGTTGATCGGAAAACTGATATGTTTATCTATTTTGAATGAATTCATACCACATCCTTACTGACTGAATGGTATCAAGCTAAACCTTCTCGTGGTCTAATTTCTTCCTGTAATTGCTTCAAGTGTTCCTCAAAGTGTACTGCCCACCCTTCAAGCACTCCAATAACCACTATAGTGTTTCCAGCCCGGGTTCCAGTACGCTGAAGTTGGTCTAAAGAAAGGTCTGTCGCCATAAAAAGCGCATCGTTGATTTGTTCCATGATTCTGTCAGTGCTCCGTTGCCACGCCACGCTCAAGTCAAATGCAGGTGTTGTGAGGTCTGGCGAATCCTCCTCTAACATACTAGTCGCCTGATTAGGGTAATACACAGCAGTAACATGCCTCAATAGATCGACAACGCTCCACTCAGTCCCATTGAATGCAACTTCGGCGGTATTGTCACTAAGGCTCTGACGATAAGAATCCCGAATACCCTCAAGACGCACCGTCAGATCCTGTTTTCGCGACTCAATATTATCTTGACTCATTCTTTACCCTCCTTCACTTCTCAACTGGAAAAATTATGCGGGTATTATACACCTTGCAAATAACCGCTATATGCTATTCTTCTCATACCCTTGATATTTATGCCTGATTTCTGCCAACGACAGTGAGCAAATGCCTCTCAACAAAACAATTCAAGATATGCTTATGGACCGCAAGAGACAAACTAGTCCACCCGTTCATAAACTTTCCCCGGCACAAGCCAGAGAATACGAGCATATGGGAAAACTTATCTTGGGAGTCCCTGCTGATTGCATTGTATACGATCGGCTAGTCCCTGGAATGGGTGGACTATTGACGGCTCGCATCTATACACCAAAAGGACCTGGCCCGTTCCCGGTTTTGGTATGGTTCCATGGTGGCGGCTGGGTCACCGGAGATCTAGACCTAAGCCAAACGACACCCATTAACCTCTGCACGAAAGCGAATTATGTAGTGGCTTCTATTGGCTATCGCTTAGCCCCTGAAACCAAATTTCCAGGCCCAGTTGAGGACTGTTACGCTGCCGCAAATTGGATACGGGATAATGCTGCCTGTTTGAACGGGATCCCCAGCAAAGTATCCATAGGAGGCTCAAGCGCAGGGGGGAACCTTGCGGCAGCAGTATGCCTAATGACACGAGACCGACACAATCCGCGTTTTTCGTTCCAACTGCTTGTCTATCCTGTAATATCAAGTGATCCTCACAGTGAATCTTATCACTTATACAGCACTGGGTATGGCATCGAAAAAGCGGACATGGACTGGTTTGTCAGTCAGTACCTCAACGATGAGCAGGATCTATTAAACCCTTATGCTATGCCCATAAATGCCACGACCGTTGATGGGCTATGCCCTACTTTGATAATAACCGCAGAATACGATCCGCTACGAGATGAAGGAGAAACATATGCGAATCGTCTTCGAAACGCTAACGTACCAACGGATTACATTTGCTACCAAGGAATGATACACGGGTTTTTTAGTATGACGGACATCCTTAGCCAAGCAAGAGATGCGGTAAACAAAGCAGCAGAGAAACTCACAGACATATCCAAGAGATCGTGATCTACAGTTAGGGCGCATAACTACAGTTAATTGACACGAGATACATGTGCAGTTAAGCTATTCTTGCAATTGATTGCAGGAGTATATACATGAGCTGTGAAACACATACTGCAACAACTCTCAAGCAGTCAGGGCAACGGATGACTCCCCAAAGGCTGCTTATACTGTCTGCCCTGCGTCATGCAGACTGCCATCTGACTGCAGCTCAAATCCTTGAAAATGTGAAGCTGTCATATCCTTATCTCGATATTTCAACGGTATACCGAACACTGAACGCACTGATTCAGATGCGACTAGTATCAGCAATCGATCTTGGTGGCGGTGAATCGAGTTATGAATGGATTGATCATATAAGGCACCATCACCTCATATGTCGCAGCTGTGATCAAGCTTTACAGTTAAATCACGTATATCTAGAAAATCTAGGTGCCGAGATTTTCGAGGACTACTCATTTCAACCAGACGTCGATCACCTAGCTATCTTCGGGCTGTGCAACACCTGTCTTGCGCGTAAAGGCTCTGGTGCCAAACCATCTGAACAGGGATTTTGAGGTTCATCTGTGTTGCATTCTGGAATCATGATACCAATATGTAAGACCATGAACATGGCGCTCATCTTTACACTAATGATGGCTGTCTTAGCCTGTGGTCAATCACCGTCTTCTCTACAATCCTCTGTTGATCCAGCCGTCCTTCGGGTAGTGACCACTGTATCTCCAATAACGAGCCTCACAGAAAACATAGGTGGCGAGAAAATACATCTTCAAGGCATAATCCCAGAAGGAACAAATTCGCACACATATGAACCTTCTCCATCTGTCGCCAAGATATTATCAACGGCGGACATTATAATTCTCAATGGTCTTTTCCTAGAAGAACCATCACTCAAAATGGCTAACGAATCTAAGCTCAATGACACAGTCATATTACAACTCGGTGATCGCGCCATAACAGAAAATGAGTGGATATATGATTTTTCATTCCCCAAGTCAAGCGGTCATCCAAATCCACACTTATGGACAGATCCGTTACTAGCGCTGGAATATGCAAAATTAATCCGCGACGCCCTCGTATCGAAAGACCCTGAAAATGCAAGTTATTATCGAAACAACTACTCTTTGCTACAATCCAGAATCGAAGAACTCGACGCACGCATCCAGCAAGCTGTAGCTACCATCCCTATTAATAATAGGAAACTACTAACTTATCACGATTCGTTTCCATATTTCAGTCTGCGTTATGGCTTCACTGTTATCGGTGCAATTCAGCCATCAGATTTCCGTGAACCATCGGCCCGTGAGGTTGCAGACTTGATAAAACAAATAAAACTAAATAAGGTCCCAGCAATTTTTGGCTCTGAGACATTTCCAAGTGATATCATGAAGCAAATTGCTAAGGAAAGTGGGGCGTTGTACATTGAAGATTTACGAGACGATGACTTGCCAGGAAAATCTGGCGACAACGATCACACCTATCTCGGGTTAATGCTATCTGACACCAAAATAATAGTCTCCTCATTGGGCGGCAACATTAATCTTCTGGATGAGTTTGACGTCAGCCTAGTCTTTGAAGGCGCAAGCACAGCTATATACCCTGAATAGGAAATGAATTGCTACACCCTACCCCCCATGAACATAACCCAAATAATCCCGTAATTGAAATAAAGGCCTTGTCATGTGGCTATGGCGACAAACCTGTTCTTTCGAACGTGACTCTCGACATATACCAAGGTGATTTCGTTGGGCTTCTAGGGCCAAGCGGTTCAGGAAAAACAACCCTCCTTCGGGCCATATTAGGTTCGGCTAATATATATAGTGGTGAAATCCTAATTGAGCGTGTCCCCATATCTGCAAAACGTCCTAGGATTGGCTATGTGCCACAGATCGAAACCATCGACTGGAACTTTCCAGTCACGGTTGAAGAAGTTGTCCTCATGGGCAGAACAATGGATAACATCATATTCCCTTGGTACAGTGCTGCTGACAAAGAAATTGCCTACGAAATACTCCACCGGCTTGGAATTTTGAGCCTGAGAAAACGCCATATCTTAGAATTATCTGGAGGACAGCAACAAAGAGTATTTCTAGCACGGGCATTGGTGAGCAATCCAAGTTTGCTTCTTCTGGATGAACCAACCACAGGCGTTGACATAAAAACACGCGACGAGGTCATGCATTTACTTCATGATCTCAACCATCAAGGAATCACAATTCTTTTAACTACTCATGAAATTAACGCCGTCGCTGCCCACCTTCCGACAGTTGTTTGCATGAACAACACCATTATCGCGAAGGGTTCGCCGGTAGATGTTTTCACTCCAGAAAACTTCCTCCAAACCTATAACACCGAACTCTTAGTTATCCAACATCAGGGTATGACATTAGTGGCAGAAAGCCCTCACCTTGATAAGGATTCAATCGTCAACAATGAAGGGCAGATTTCATAATGTTTGAGCCCCTTCAATACGAGTTTTTTCTTCGTGGGCTGCTAGCAGCAACATTAGTCGGCGGCCTATGCGGCCTGATTGGAACTTATATCGTCTTGCGAAAAATGGCATACATCGGCCACGGGCTCTCACACGCAATCTTTGGGGGAGCAGTTGTAAGTTACGTTTTGTCTATAAATTTTTTCATAGGAGCCAGTGCCTGGGGATTTCTCTCCGCTTTGATAATAACATTTATGACCCGACGCAAGGAAATTGCTGCAGATGCTGCTATCGGGATTGTAACCACAGCAAGCTTTGCGATGGGGTTAGCAATTATTAGTCGCTACAAGACATTCACCCGAAGTTTTGATGCAGCCCTTTTCGGGAATATCCTGGGAGTTTCAGGCCAGGATCTAATAGCTATCATAATTGTCTCCGCTGTATCAATCACAACAATTATTCTCGGCTACAAATTATTGCTTTTTACAACATTCGACAGAGAAGTAGCACAGTTGTATGGGGTACCAACGGGATGGATAGACGCAGGTTTTTCGTTAATTCTTGCCGCTACAATAGTAGTTTCACTGCAGGTCCTCGGCGTAACACTGATTGCCTCAGCAATAGTCATTCCACCGATAGTCGCGAGGCTGCTCACAAATAGTTTTATGAAAATGCTCTTTCTGTCGTCGGTTATCGGCTCTCTATGTGGCCTTTGTGGCATATATTTAAGTTTCTATATTGACGTATCTTCTGGAGCAACCATTGTATTGCTCTCAACAGCGTTATTTGCCATAGTATTGGGGTACACTAGCATCCGAAATAAGGGTAGAATTCGAAACATCTCCAAATTTTCCGATTTGTAAGATACCAAATTAACGAAACCTTATACAGCAGGATAATTACCCGTCCAACTGATCTTCTTCAGATACTGAACACAGGTCACTACCCGGAATTGGCCTAACCTGTTGTGATGGGCGCGGCGTATGAAGTTTTCACGCTGCTAAGTGGGATCAGTGAATGATATAAAGCGATTTTTCTCAGGGCATGCTTGCCGTCGCCGACTTAGTCGTTGGACTACTAGTCAGGAGAGTCAAAGTGCCTCCGATAGCAAGATATCCGTTGGCGGTAACCCGAATACCCTAATCGTCCCGCCAGTATCTAAGTCCGCCCTTACAAGAACTGGTGAAGCAAATGGCGCTGCCCTGGAGAATAACTAATGCGTGCAGCTATATTCCAAAAGTATGGGTCAGCTTCTGAGTTGAAAATCCAATCCATGGAACAACCGCACCCCGGACCTACTGAAGTATTGATCAAGATACACGCCAGTTCCATTAATCCAATCGACTGGAAGCTAAGGAATGGTCTTTTCTTACTGCGTTTGATATTCGGTTTGATACGCCCGCGCAAAACCATACTAGGTATCGACTTTGCTGGTGAAATTGTCGAACTTGGAAAAGCCGCTAATAAATTCAAACTCCAGGATCAAGTCTTTGGCGCAATCCCTGGCGGAGCATATGCAGAATACGTATGCGCCGAGGAAACCAAGATATTCCACAAACCTCCATTCATGTCGTTCCAAGATGCTTCAGGCGTTCCTTTGGCCGGACTAACTGCACTCCAAGCTTTGCGTAACAAGGGAGGGATACGCCCTAACCACAATGTGCTTGTGTACGGTGCTTCAGGCGGTGTCGGGGCTTTTGCAGTGCAACTCGCAAACTCTTTCGGGGCAAATGTCACCGGTGTCTGTAGTAAAAGAAACATTCCGTTGGTCAAATCATTGGGAGCGAAGGTAGTGATGGATCGTGCAGCCATGGATCACGAGTTACTCGAAAGTCAATACGACATCATTTTTGACGCTGCTGGGAAAGCTTCCTATGGGGAGTTTAAGAAACATCTAAAACGGGAGGGTATCTATATAACCAGTACTCCTCATATCAAAGATTTACTTCCAATGGTACTAACGCTGGTAGGCAAGCGGAAGGCAAGAACGCTAATCACTCACCTCAACAGCCAGGATTTGGCCATCCTCAGCAAAAACATCCAGCAAGGCGTGCTCAGAACTGTTATTGATTCAATTTATCCGCTTGATGAAATCGTATCAGCTCATCAATATGCTGAACAAGGTCATTCCGCTGGAAAAGTTATTCTCCAGATAACTCACGATGAATAATATCTACCTGATAGGCACCCGCCTACCCGTACGAGATGATTCCAAGACCCCATCCAAAATTTGCTGACATTTCCATCCATCATGGAAATTTGGGCTTGGGGATGTTCCAGTCTCCACGCCTACAACGAATTCGCGAACTAGCAATCGGAATGGCATCGATCTACCATCTCGCTCGTCTTCAAATGGACGGAATTTATCTGGCATTGTCAATTCCTCCAAACCCTCCCCCCCTAGCCGTGCTCCAGTAACTTTGCCATCGTGAAGTGGGTTTACTCCAGGTTGTAGCGCAACCAACGTACCCTCCGTGCCAAATAAATCTATCCTTGCCCCTCCTCCAAAAGGGGAAATACTACTAGCGTGCATGGTAGCTGACCCTCCATTTTCAAAGTCAAGAGTAAAAAGAAATGTATCATCTGCAGTGGCACTTACCGCGGTCTTGGATTCATCCACTCTGTCGGGGTAGTGAGTCCAAACACGAGCATCAACTGATATAACATCTCCAAACCAATGCCTCAAAGCATCAATGTAATGCGACCCTAGCGCAAACAGTAATCCACCACCTTGCGAAGCATCGAGAGCCCAGGTTGCAGGTCTAGGTCTAACTCCTTCCCTAGGACCAAAGAACAAACGCAAAGAAGCAAGTCTTAGTTCTCCCAAATATCCCTCATCAATTAGAGATTGTATATATGCACGTTGGGGCGACCACCTGAACTCATGCGTTATCATGGAGGTCCTTCCAGTTTTGTTAGCAAGGCTATACAACTCAAACGCCTCAGCAGCATTTAAAGCAAAAGGCTTCTCGCAAAGAACATGTTTACCAGCCTCTAGACATTTTATAGTTAATTTATAATGTGTAGGAGTAGTTGTACATATAATTACACAGTTAATATTTGAAGATAATATATAATCTAAATCATCTGAGTAATCGCATTTTGCCTCTTTTGCTAATGACTTCGCTTTTATAATATCAAGATCTACTATAAATTTTAGCTCATATTGTTTATTAATTGATAAACTTTGAACATGAAAAGCACCCGCTCTACCTGCGCCTATAATAGCAAGATTAATTATTTCTTCATCAAAAGTAAAATTTAATTCAGAATTATATGAATGAGATTTATTCATATATATATATATATTTATTAATAATATAATATAATATAATTAATTTGTAATATTATACTAAGTATATATGGCATCAATAAGTAGAATATTAATAGATTTAATAAGTGATTTACATATCGATCAATGGGATACTATATATAATATTAAATATCCATATGGAAGGATTATTGATAAACCATTTATATTGGATAATACAAATTCAAAAATATTAAT
>Ga0114999_10008181_pt1 | contig 11695 bp, 13 predicted proteins | sample ArcticOcean_MG_C_3_FD_89820 | JGI IMG/M metagenome (GOLD analysis project Ga0114999, IMG submission 89820) | Marine microbial communities from western Arctic Ocean - ArcticOcean_MG_CB8_126 | ecosystem: Environmental > Aquatic > Marine > Oceanic | place: Arctic Ocean: Canada Basin | collected...
ATGCCTCATGGTAGCCAGAAGCTTGTCTAACGACTAAGCCTTTATCTATTAAAATGCTTGAAATTAATAATCTTATATCTGAGTTATCATCGATAACTAAAATTTCATTAGCCATAATATCTTGGTATTGTAATTTCTACTTTTGCTCCATCATTAATTGAATTAAATGCAATATTGCTATTATGATCACTTATAATTTTTGTAACAACCGCTAAACCTAATCCTGTGCCTTTTCTTTTTGTTGTAAAATACGGTGTAAGCATTCTAGCTTTATCAATTTGATCAAATCCCACTCCATTATCTAAAAGCTCAATGTATATATAATCTCTATCTTGTTTAATATCTATGTTAATTTTCCCTTTAAAAGCAACATTTTTATTTGCTTTTTCATTAATTGACTCAATTGAATTTTTTATTAAATTTATAAACACTCTGTTAAGTTGAGATTCATCAGCTTCAACGAACATAGACAATTTATCTTTTGCGAAATGAAAATTTATATTTCCTTCAGATAGTTCGTATAAATTAATAGTTTTAAGTAACGACGTGTAAACGTCAACTTTTTTTATTATAGGCTTTGGCATTCTTGCAAAATCAGAAAATTCATTTACTAAATTTTCAATATCTCGAATCTGCTTGTTTATAGTTTTTAAATAATTTGAGAAAGTCTCTTTATCTCCATCTATCTTACTCAAATATTTTTCTCTAAGTCTGTCAATAGAAAGTTGTATGGGGGTAAGAGGATTTTTAATTTCATGGGCAAGTTTTCTAGCAACATTTTCCCATGCAGCATGTCTTTCCGAAAAAATTAATTTATCTTGTTGTTTTTTTAGTCTTTCAATCATTAAATTAAAGTTTTCATTTAACTTTTCAATTTCTTGATTTGTTTCTATTATTGGAACTTTGGTGTCTAGATTTCCGGAGCTTATTTTTTCTGACGCACCTATTAAATTAATAATAGGTTTTGTAAATCTTGAAGAGAAATTGATAGAAATAATTAATGATAGGAATAATAATAGAGATACTAATAAAACGTAAACAATAGCAAAAGTAATTTTAATACCCGTTTTCTTGTCCTGAACACTATAGTAAAAACTAACAGCTTCTTCTGTTTGGTTTAAATAATTAATAAGTTTAGGGTCAAGATATCTGACTACATATAAGTATGTATCAATAAAATTATTTAACTTTACTAAGGCAGAGGTTTTGTTTGTAGCTGAGTCAGTAATTTTTACTGGTTTGCCGTCAAACGATTCAGTAAAAGCTTCATCTGGCGGCGTTATATAATCTGCTGCAGAACTACTTATACTTGACATAATCAAATTTCCAGCACTATCAAGTATATAAAGTTCGTCTAATCTTCTTAACATTCTTTGTGACGTCAAAACATTTAAAAATTTATTTGGATTGTCGTAGAATAGTCGTGATTTACTATTGACGTCTATAAATATTAATAAAATATCAGATTCTATTGAATCTTTTGATTGTTCTAAATAATTCTTAGCGACTTCAGAAGAATTATTGACTGCAGTTTTTATTTTTTGATCAAAATATTTTTGAAGACCTACATTAAACAAAAATAAGGAAAATATAGCAATTATGACCGATGGAACTAAAGTGATTGTAGTAAAAAAAGTTATATATCTTAAGCTTGTTTGCGATCCAAGCTTGCCTTCGCTTCTTTCTTTAAAAATTTCATAAATTTTTTTGATTATTAAAGTAAAAAACAATATAAAAAAAAAGGAATCTACAAAAAGTAAGATTTGAAGATTGAAGTTAGTTAGTTTAAGAAAACTTTGATTAATAAAAGTAAAAAAAGTAAGAACACCGAATAGTATGCATATTAGTGATGATGCTATTACCCATTTATTGTTTTTAATGATATGAATCATTTGTTAAATATTAATTAATATTTAAAATTAATGTAAGGCAAATTAAACTAAAATGAGCTTATTTCTAATATTATTAGCAGCAGGAGATAGTAAAAGATTTGTTTCTAGCACTCCAAAGCCTTTTTACAAGATAAATAATAAAACATTGTTAGAACATTCATTTAATGCTTTCAGTGATTTAATCAAGATTAAAAAGACAATTGTAGTTTATAATAAAAAACATAAAAAGTATCTTAATAAAATTAAACTTAAAAATACAATAAAAATCACTGGTGGTAATACAAGGCAACAATCTACATTTAAAGCACTCAATTTTATTAAAAAATTGAATTGTAAAAAAGTGTTAATACATGATGTAGCAAGACCAAATCCATCAACAAAAATTATAAGCAAAATTATCAATGCACTTAATCATAATCATGCTGTAATCCCTTTAATTACGGTGAATGATGCTACAAAACGTTATAAAAAAAAATTTGTATTCAAAAATATTAAACGTGATAACTTAGGTTTTTCACAAACTCCACAAGGTTTTACTTTCAATAAAATTTTTGAAAAACATAAATTATATAACAAGGTTTCTTTTGATGACGACTCTGCTTTGTTTACAGCTTCTGGTGATAAAGTAAGAATAATTGAAGGAAATGCGGCTAATATTAAAATAACCAAGAAAGATGATTTAAATATTTGGATGAGCTTAAAAAAAGAAAAAAATCAGATTGGTATTGGTTTTGATGTACATAAATTGGTTAAAAATAGAAAACTTTATTTAGGTGGGTTAGAAATACCATCTAAATTTGGATTAGATGGACATTCAGATGCTGACCCAGTATTACATGCGCTGATGGACAGTTTGCTTGGAGGCTGCGGACTGGGTGATATTGGTAAATTATTTTCTAACAAAAATAAAAAATATAAAAATATAAGATCTACTATTTTGCTCAAAAAAGTAATTAAGTTAATTAAATCTAAAAATTTTATAATTAATAATATTGACATAAATATTATTGCTCAAAAACCTAAAATTAAAAAGTATTCAAAAAAAATGATTCAATTAATAAGTAAATTATGTGAAATAAATTCTAATCAAATTAATATTAAAGGTAAAACGACAGAACAACTTGGTTTAATTGGAAAGGGAAAAGCTATTGCTTCCGAAGTTATAGCTTCTGTATCGAAGCATGTTTAAAACATTTAATTTACTTTTTTTAACATTTATGATGGTTGGAAAAATAAAGTATGCCCCGGGCACTATAGCTTCATTTGCTGCATCACTTTTATTCTTATTATTAGTGAACATTTTGAGTATTGGGTATATTTTTTTAATTACATTATTTTTTTTTCTATATTCTTTTGTCGCTATAAACAATTGTTATGATGAATTTAAATCAAACGATCCTCCGGAAATCGTGATAGATGAAGTTGTCGGGCAAATGTTAACATTGTTAGCAATACCCATTTATGAAACTTTGTGCCCTCTTCCTTTAGGATACTATTGCTTGGGCTCTTTTTTATTATTTAGGCTTTTTGATATATGGAAACCTTACCCCGTGAACTATGTAGATGCTAATATTAAAGGATCGTTAGGAATTATGCTTGATGATGTCGTGGCATCTATTTATGCAATTTTAGTCTTGTGTTTAATATTTTATTTTTTAGGTGGCTAATAAATGATTTTACTCAGTGAAAAAATAGTAAAAAAATTAATTAAAAAAAAAATAAAAATTTCTTTTGCTGAATCTTGTACTGGAGGTATGCTTTCAAAAACTATTACTTCTATTAACGGAGCTTCAAAGGCATTTAGTTTAGGTGTAGTTTCTTATTCAAATGAATCCAAAATAAACGTACTTAAAGTTCCCAAAAAAATTATAAAAAAATATGGTGCTGTTAGTGAAGAAGTCTGCCTAGCTATGGTTAAGAATGTTAGCAAAATAGCTAAAACCAATATGTCTGTCTCTATAACTGGTATAGCCGGGCCCAGCGGAGGTACAAAGAAAAAACCTGTTGGTTTAGTATATATAGCCGTTAAAAAAGGTAATGGGATTAACGTTAGTAAACACTACTTTAAAAAAAGAGGACGTTTTTATATTCAAAAAAAAACTGTTGAACTGGCGTTAAAGTTAATTCTAAAAATTCTTAGCTAAATAAACTCTTTGATTTTTAACAATAAATTGCGTTATTTATCCATCAAGAATCAGGTATATATTATTTGGTAGATCGACTGTTGCAGACTTGCAACAGTATTTTTTAATAAATCTATAATATTAATAACAATATTAAAATATCAATAAAAGGCAGTAATTAAAGGCTTTTTTAACCTAAACTCCAGGTTGAATGTGTTAAATATATGCTTTACAAAATTTTTAAATGAATATATTACTTGTCTAAACGCGTTTTATGAATAATACGACAAACTAGTTAAATGAGGAAGAATATGAATTTTAAACTGTTAAATAAAATTGCACTTGTTTCTGCATTCTTTATCTTAATATCAATGCCTGCAAAAGCTGGTATGGACTTTGGATTTGGTATCGTGGCAGATAGTTCAGATTTTAAAACTTCTGGTAGTTCTAAAGAAGGTGAATCGGTCGACATTAATGCAGCTGGAGACGGAGAAGTTTCTACTGCGGCAGCAAAAACAGTGGGCGTTAATATAGCTCATGGTTTTGCAGAAGTTATTGCTAAAGGCGATGACAGTTGGTTATCCCACTTAGGTCTTTCAGTAGGTATAGATGTTATACCTGGCGAAGAAACCATCAGATCAGAAACAAGAACTGATACTGCTGCTGCTTCGGGTGCAGGACAACAAGCTACTGAAACACATGCGACTACCGCTCAAGTTTCTAACATTGCTAGCATTTACTGGGAACCAACTTTATACCTAAACGACATGATTGGTGTTTATTATAAAGCTGGAGCTACTAAGATGAATGTTAGTGCTGCCAAAACTGGTGGTACTTCTAGATACAACGATCAAACTCTATACGGTAAAGTAACCGGTGCTGGATTAAGAATTACTTCTCCTTGGGGAATTTATCTTAAATATGAGCATATAGAAACTGATTGGGAATCTCTAGTATTCAAATCTGATCAAGGTAACGCAGACCATATATATGGTGATGTAGACCAAGAATCAGATAGAATATCTATCGGATACAAGTTTTAGATTAGAATAAAAAAAACTAAAAACCCCCTGTTTAAGAGATAGGGGGTTTTTTTTTGTTTTAAATTTGGTAATAAATTTAAATTGTATTAAACAACTCTAGTGCTCTTTTTTCAAAAGCATTAGCTATTTTTTTCAACCCAATATCAAAAGATTTAGTCATTAGTAAATTTAAAATTTTATTTTTTAATTCAAAATCTATATAAAAATCTACTTCACTATTGTTTCCCTTTGAGGTGAAAAGCCATTTATTTTTAAGGTATTTTAGTGGTCCACTATAGTTAGTTACACATATTGTGTCTAAAGATTTATCATAAACAACAAAACTTTTGTAGGTTTCGTTAAAAAAACTTCTTCCTATTGTAAGATCTGCAGTAATTTCAATTTTATCATCTTTATCATTAAAGCTATAAACTTTACTATCAAGACACCACGGGATAAATTCTGGATATTTTTCTATATCTAAAACTATTCTAATTAACCTATCTTTTGAACAAGGTATTTCTTTTTTTATTGAAGCTGTTGGCATTTATGCTGTTCATCTCTTAGGCTTTTCATTTTCGAAAAATCTTCATCAGCATGATAAGAAGATCTTGTAAGCGGAGAAGAAGAAACAATTAAAAAACCTTTAGATAATGCTATATCTTTTAATTCATTAAACTCATCAGGGTGAATATATCTTTGCAAAGGATAATGTTTTATTGTTGGTTGTAAATATTGTCCTATAGTTAAAAAATCTACATTCGCACTTAATAAATCATCCATAACTTGTAAGATTTCATTCTTAGTTTCTCCAAGACCCAGCATAATACCAGACTTAGTAAATATAGTTTTATTTATTTCCTTAACCAGTTTTAATAAATTTAATGAAGCAAAATATCTAGAACCAGGCCTTACTTTTCTGTACAAGCTAGGTACTGTTTCTATATTGTGGTTAAAAACGTCAGGATTTGATTTAACAACTTTTTTGTAAGCCTCTCCTTTTTTTAAAAAATCGGGTGTCAAAACCTCAATGGTTGTATTTTTATTTAATGATCTAGTTTCCAATATAACTTTAGAGAAATGACTTGCTCCTCCATCTTCAAGATCGTCTCTATCAACTGAAGTAATTACTACATGTTTTAATTTCAATTCTTTGGTAGCTTGAGCAATTTTAAGGGGCTCAGATGGGTCTAGGGCATTAGGCTTGCCAGTTTTTACATCGCAAAAGGCACATGCTCTAGTGCAGGTATCGCCCATTATTAGGAATGTGGCATGTTGTTTACTCCAGCATTCAGAAATGTTTGGGCAGTTAGCTTCTTGACAAACTGTGTGTAATTTTTTTTTATTTAATATCAGCTTTGTTTGAAAAAAATTTTTGCTATCTAAAATTTTAGTTCTAATCCATTTAGGTTTTTTTTTAATAGGATTGATTGGGTTATTTATTTTTTCAGGGTGTCTAGCTTTCATTATTCTATTGTAATGTAAACTTTTTCTTTGCCTTTTCCAGCCAAAAAACTTTTTCTATATAAAATCTCTAAATAGTCGAGATCAAGATTTTCGCTCAACAACGTATTTTTCAATTTAACAAGCTTTAATTTGCTGATCAAATGTGTTTCTTCTTTTACAAAATTTTCTTTAATCTTTTTTTTTTCTAAGTAGGATAAAAGACCTCTTTCTCCTTCTAAAAGGTTTAATAAAATATAAAAAAACAATAAAATGGTTATTAGAGCTATTTTTTTACTTTTTATTATTTCTACAAAAATCATTATAGTTAAACTTTAGCCATTTTTGACGAATTTCCAAGTTCTTCTTCTATCCTCAATAAACGATTATATTTAGCCACTCTTTCAGATCTAGCAAGTGAACCGGTTTTTATTTGAGAGGATTCAGATGCAACAGCTAGATCAGATATAAAAGTATCTTCAGAATCACCCGATCTATGAGAAATTATTGTTTTGTAGCTATTTTTCTGTGCTAATTTAATTACATCCATAGTTTCAGTTAGTGTGCCTACTTGGTTTAATTTTATTAATATCGTATTAGCTGCTTTTTCTTTGATACCTTTGTTTAATCTTTTAATATTAGTTACAAAAAGGTCGTCTCCAACGACTTGGTTTACCTTATTATTATTTTTTAAAGATTGCATGAAATTAGTCCAGGAAGGCCAATCATCCTCAGAAAAGGGATCTTCAATAGATTTAATCGGATATTTTTTAATCAAATCTATATAATAATCAATAGTTTTTTCTGGTTCTTCTAATTTTGAGGATTTAACAGAATATTTACCATTTTTAAATAATTCATTCGAAGCAACATCTAAACAGATTGAAATATCTTTACCTGATTTAAAACCAGATTTTTCAATTGCTTCTAAAATAAACTCAATAGCATCTTCATTTTTATCTAACGCAGGGGCAAAACCTCCTTCATCTCCAACTGTTGTTGAAAGGTTTTTCTTATTTAGAAGTGTTTTTAAATTTTGTACTACTAGAAAGCACATTCTTACTGCTTCTGAAAATGTTTTTGGATTTTCTGGACGTATCATAAACTCTTGTATTCTCAATAAATTATTAGCATGGACACCTCCATTAATAATATTCATTAATGGTATAGGAAGTTGATTTGAGGCGTTTCCACCTAAATATTTAAAAAGTTCAATATTTTTACATCTTGCCGCTAATTTACTGCTTGCTATAGACACTGCTAAAATTGAATTTGCACCCAGGTTACTTTTTTGTGGTGTTCCATCTAAGTCTATTAAAGTTTTATCTATTTTTCTTTGATCAAAAATATCAAACTTATTTAAACATTTGAATATTTTGCTATTTATATTTTGGACAGATTCGAAGACACTTTTTCCTAAATAATTTTTATTTGTTTTGTCTCTTAACTCAAAAGCTTCATGGGTTCCTGTGGAAGCACCAGATGGAACTATTGCTGAAGCTCTATTGCCATCATCAGAAAATATTTCCGCCTCAACTGTAGGGTTTCCTCTGCTATCAAAAACCTGACGTCCTTTAATATTAATTATTTTTGCCATCTTTTATTAATTTATCAATTTCTACTAATTGTTTTAGTAAGCCTGGCATTTTGGATAGTGGGACCATATTTGGTCCATCTGAAGGAGCGTTGTCTGGATCAGGGTGAGTTTCCATAAAAATGGCAGCTACACCTACGGCAATTGCGGCTCTTGCTAGGTATTCTACAAATTCTCTTTGTCCTCCACTTTTATTTCCCATTCCACCTGGTTGCTGAACTGAATGAGTTGCATCAAAAACAACGGGATAACCATTTTTTGCCATAATAGGCAAGGATCTCATATCAGAGACTAAAGTGTTGTAACCAAAGCTGGCACCTCTTTCTGTAACTAAAATATTTTTATTACCAGAATCTTCTATTTTTTTTGTAACATTAACCATATCCCATGGAGCTAAAAATTGTCCTTTCTTGACATTAATAATATTCCCTGTTTTAGCTGCGGCTACTAATAAATCTGTTTGTCGACATAAAAAAGCTGGTATTTGTAAGACATCAACATGTTTAGAAAGTATCGTGCATTGATCGGCAGTATGAATATCTGTAAGGACTGGTATTTCTAAATCTTTTCTAATTTTGTCAAATATAGGTAGAGATTTTTCTAAACCACTTCCTCTTTCACCATTTAGACTAGTTCTGTTAGCTTTATCAAAAGATGTTTTGTAAATTAATCCGATATTAAGTTTCTGAGTCATTTCTTTTAATTGCTCAGCAACACTAATTGCATGTTTTTCATTTTCTAACTGGCAAGGCCCAGCTATTAAAGTAAAAGAATTAGAATTTGAAATTTCTAATTTGCCACATTTAACTATTTTATTATTCATTAAATATTTCCCTTTTTTTTATCTGCTGCTTTTATAAACGATTGAAATAATGGATGAGGTGTAAAAGGTCTTGATTTAAACTCAGGATGAAACTGCACACCTACAAACCATGGATGATTTTTTAGCTCTATACTTTCTGGTAACGCTCCATCTGGTGATAAAGCAGAAAAAATTAATCCTTTTTTTTCAAATTGTTTTTTATATTTTAAATTTACTTCGTATCTATGTCTATGTCGTTCTTGTATTTTTTTAGCCGAATATATTTTTGATATTAAAGAATTTTTCTCTAATATAGCATCGTATAGGCCTAATCGCATTGTCCCTCCTAGATTTTTTTTACTTCCTTTGATAATTTTTTCACCTTTTTGCCATTCCTCTAATAAACCTACTACTGGAGTACAATTATTACCAAATTCTGTAGTAGATGCATTTTTAATATTTAACAAGTTTCTCGCAGCTTCAATTATTGCCATTTGCATCCCAAAGCAAATTCCAAAGAAAGGTATATTATTCAATCTAGCATATTTTATGGCAGCAATTTTGCCTTCTGAACCCCTTTTACCAAAACCTCCAGGTATTAAGATGCCTGAAACATCACTTAATAGTGTTTTAATATTTTTAACTTTCAAATTTTGTGAATCTATTCTTTTAAGTTTAACTTTAAGATTGTTAGCTACTCCTCCATGAACTAAAGCTTCGTCTAATGATTTATAAGCATCTTTAAGATTGACGTATTTACCGATGATTCCTATATTAACATACCTTCGTGAACCTAGAACGTTTGAAGTAATGTTTCGCCATTTCTTAAGATTTGGTTTTTTTTTATTTTTTATTTTAAAATAAGAAATAACTCTTTCGTCTAACTTTTCTTTGAAGAAACTTATTGGAGCTTCATAAATTGTTCTTACATCAACTGTTTCAATTACGTTATTAAAGTCAACATTGCAGAATAAAGATATTTTTTTTCTCTCTTTAACTGGAATGTTTTTTTCTGATCTGCAAATGATTATATCGGGCTGAATACCTAAGCTTCTTAATTCTTTTACTGAATGTTGGGTTGGTTTAGTTTTAAGTTCTCCAGAAGCTTTTAAATAAGGGACTAAAGTTAAATGTATGAATAAGCTATTCGCTCGACCTACATCATTTGAAAATTGCCTTATTGCTTCTAGGAAAGGTAGACTCTCTATATCTCCAACTGTTCCACCAATTTCACAAATTATGAAATCTTCATTTTGCACTTTATCAGATATGAATTTTTTTATTCTATCAGTAACATGCGGAACAACTTGAACGGTTCCTCCCAGGTAGTCACCTTTTCTTTCTTTTTTTATAATATCACTATAAATCGCACCTGTTGTGATGTTGTCTGATTTAGTAGCTGAAATATTTGTAAACCTTTCGTAATGACCAATATCCAAATCAGTTTCTGCTCCATCATCTGTAACAAAAACCTCCCCATGTTGAAAAGGATTCATGGTACCTGGGTCTACATTTAAATATGGATCAAGCTTTCTAATTCTAACTTTGAATCCTCTCAACTGAAGTAACGACGCTAACGACGCTGAAGATAAACCTTTTCCAAGTGATGATACCACGCCACCAGTTACAAATACATATCGGGCCATGGAAGTATAGTATAAAGAATTATAGAAAAAAGTAAAAGGTTAAACTTACTCAGATTTTGGAATTTGTGGTTCTAATGGATCCTGCTTTTCTTCAATTTTTTCCAAAACTGATATAGATGAAATTTTTTCTCTTGACATTATAGTTAGCGCAATACTAGATATAATAAACAATGTAGCAATAATTACGGTCATTTTAGTAAAAAAATTGCCTGCAGATCTTGAGGAAACAAAGCTATCTTGTGAAACGCCCAAGCCTAATGCCCCTCCTTCTGATTTTTGGATAAGAATTATACCTACCAACAAAACAGCCAGTATAATGTTTATTATCAAAACAAAATTTTCCATAGGTATTACTTATAGTAATTTTTTATTATATCAATGAATTTTTTTGATGATTGAGAGGCACCACCGATCAAAAAACCATCAATTTCATCAATTAATGAAAATTTTTTTATATTTCCATCATTGACGGATCCTCCGTATATAACTGAAGGCTTTATTTTAATCTTGAATTTTGCTTTTAACAATTTTTTTATAAAGATAAAAGTTTTTTTTAATTCATGACTGTCAGGAACTCTTCCTGTGCCTACAGACCACACTGGCTCATATGCGATAATAATTTTTTTAAAATCAGATTTGTTATCTATAGAACTAATAATTTGTTTTTTTAAAACAGCAAAAGTTCTTTTTTTATTTTTATCAGATAATGTTTCTCCAATACAAAGTATAATACTCAAATTTTGATCTTGAGCTGAAATAATTTTTTTTTTAATAAGATTGTTGGTTTCACCCTCAAGTCTATTTTCTGAATGACCCAAAATTACATACTCGGCGCCAGCTTTACGTAACATTGTAGCACTAATTGATCCTGTATAAGGACCATAATCTTTATGCTGAGAGCAGTTTTGTGCACCGAGCAAAAGAGACTTAGATCTTAATTTACTGTTAAAAAAAGCAATAAGTACACTAGGTATGCATATAATGATTTTATTTTTTTTATTTATTGCCTTAATTCTCTGATAATCAAAAGCTATTCTTTTGATGATTTGAAATGAGTTAAAATCACCAAACATTTTCCAATTACCAACAAAATATTTTAATTTATTTGTCATGATTTAAAAATTAATTTATAGAGTATATTGTTATAAAACAATAAATAAATATTATAAGAAA
>Ga0114999_10008183_pt1 | contig 11692 bp, 21 predicted proteins | sample ArcticOcean_MG_C_3_FD_89820 | JGI IMG/M metagenome (GOLD analysis project Ga0114999, IMG submission 89820) | Marine microbial communities from western Arctic Ocean - ArcticOcean_MG_CB8_126 | ecosystem: Environmental > Aquatic > Marine > Oceanic | place: Arctic Ocean: Canada Basin | collected...
TGGCGGTTGTCGGAATTGCCGCAATATCTGTCGGTAGGTTTGCCGCGTCTAATTCCGCCAGTCGAGCTTCGGTTGCCACTGAGGCAAGTGCGGCAGAATCTGTTCCTCTCATTGCCGTTGTCGGAATTGCCGCAATATCGGTAGGAAGGTTCCCCGCGTCCAGTTCTGCTAGTCGGGCTTCGGTTGCTACGCTTGCCAGTGCGGCAGAATCTGTTCCTCTCATGTCCGAGTTGTCGGTTGTGGTATCCACCAGGACGACGCCCTGGATTTTATTCGTGCCCGGGTCGTATCCCGCATCGGCAAAATCCTTCAGGTCGGTCACAGTCTGCACGCCACCTGCCATGTGGGTAACGTCGACCTCGGGCACGCCTGCGACAGTTGGCGTTGCCGCTGCCGTACCGAGCCACTGGGTCACGTCCGTTTGCAAAACGTCTGCGCCAAACAGCGAATCCCACACATTCGCAGGGACAATCATAAACTCCATCCAGATCGGCAGGTTAACAGTCGCGCCGCTAAAAAGTATCTGCAGCGCGCCCAGTGTATTGGTGTCAGTGGTCGAGAGATTCACGCCGTACCATCCGACCTCGTCATGCACGGGAGCGGTGCCAGAGTTGCGGTCGATGAGGTTGCCCCCGTTTTTGGAGACGCGGATGCCCGTCGATGCGTTGTCCATCGCCGTCGCCAATGAAGTCTCTGGCGTCACGCCGTCAGTGATGTCGAGTCCTGGCCCAAACGCCACTGTCACAGATGTAGATTGCCTCAGCCAAAACATTTTTATCGTCCTCTCATCTTTTTGTATATCGTCTGTAATACGGGAATGACTGTGCCGGAGCCACTGGTATCTGGAGCAATCGCGATGACGTGGCATGCCCAACTCGTCGAGTCCCCATGCCCGATGGCAACGGTGCCCGACACCGCCGTAGCGGTGGTCTGAATGACATCGGCATGGCCTGCAGATTTGGCCCCACTCCCGCCGCCCGGCGTGCTGCTATCTGTCCGCTCTGTTGTGGTGGCGGGCCACGAGGAAAATGACGGCACCGAAACATTGCCCTCCTGGCATGAGATGTAGCACACCACCGCGCATCCATCCTGGGTAGGCGTCAGCGACGAAAACGTCCCCTGGGTGCTGGGACTACCGGGGCCGTTTTTGTTTCGGCTGTCCAGCGGCGTCGTCGTGTCGGCCCCTCTATACACAGCGATCTCTCCGACGCATCTCTCCTCATTCGAAAACGTCCACTGGTATGATGATGGCTCTGCCGCCGAGGCGACTTTGTAGGCAATCCATACGTGCCCACTTAGCTCATCAGTGTCCTGGATTACCGTGTCCACTGAGGGTTCGGAATCGCGATTATCTCCGTCGTTGTCGGCGTTGAGGCAAAACAGGATCACATCACCATCGTTGATAGTGAGCCCATGCGTCAATGTCAACGTCTCCACAGTGTTACCGGCCACCGAGGCTGCGCCCACCCGTGTGATCGTCATCGATTCCTCATCCTTTTGTACATAGTCTACAACACGGGTATAGCCGCCCCGGTGCTGCCTCCATCAAAACCCAATGCAAAACCCCGCGTCTGCAATCGCGTTGAAAACTCCTTTTTAGGTTCCGTTTTTCCTGATCCCCAGCACCCTTACGCTGCTGCCTGAACGTCAGGATAAACTGGAGTGGCTACGATGTGGCACTCATCAACAACTGTTGCTACTGCTGTACTTGTATTGTTAATAACAATCAACGACCCATAAGGATTTGTGATGGGGATAGTCCCAATCTTTGTGTCCGTATTTATCACTTGGTTTTTTACCACCAATGAACCGATAAATACCAACTGCACTGCTGGGTCATCCGTATATGCTGCGTCAGCACCTGTTGCATTTCCACTATTGCCTCTCCCGGCTGTCGCACTTGGACTGTCGTTCCACCACAGATCGTACGTTCCACCGGCTGTTGGTGCGGTGGCGTTTTCCATCGTTGCACCGAATGTCCAATCGCCGGGGAAAGCTGAGTCCAGCACCGCCACCGACCCGGTTTTATCCGACTGCCTGCCTCCGGCTGCAGCTACAGCCCCTGTGTCAATTTGAACATCGGTGGGTATACCAAGAATCAAGTTTCCCAATGCTGTAGGAGTATCCACGAACTCTGAAAGGTGATCGGCAAACAGCAGTTGTGTTCCTGCCTTTTGTAGTACTTTATTTGTAGTCATGGTAGTTATGCCCTCGCCTGTTCGACGTGACCGGGATGTATGAACGAAAGGTTATTAAATTCAGCATACGAGATAGTCTCCGTAGCCAGTTCGTACAAGCTGGTGTTGTCTGCTGCCGACAGCACCCCACCAGACACAAGGGCGTCAACCATTGCAACCCGGTCTGGTAGATTCAAATCCAGTACTGTAGTTTCACGCAGGAGCATTATATCCGCAGCGATAGCGATCGCCTGAACCACTTCACTGGCGTGGCTTGCTGCGCCTTCTTTGAGCTTGATGATTCTCGGACGGTCCCCCTCTGACGATCCCGCTGACCACGCCAGCAGTCCCGTGCTCAATAGCGGGACCAGTCTATCGACGTTCGCGGCGTTCATCTGATCCGACGCAATTTGCGAATCGGAATCGAACGGTGAGCCTGTTGTGGAGTGCGTCCCTTCTAGGAGGATCTTGAGACTACTGATGTTCATTATTTGTACTCCTTAGATTGTAAAGTGGACATTCGTACTGTCCACTTTACATGGGCCGTTTGCGAATAGCCGGACGTCTGTGTAGATAAAACCACACCAATAGAAACCACATTCCTTACCAAGAAAAACCGTTTCCTATCCAATGCTCAACAAGAGCCTGGATGGCCATCCAAATCAACCGCTTCAATAACCACACGCCGATGAAAGTAATCACTCCAGCACGAGGTATCATGTTCTCTTCTTCAGCCTTGTCCCATATCTGCTGGGACTTCATCTTTACCATGTGGTTCTTAATCGAGACATCGCGAGGCCCGCCATACACGAACCCTTCCAATGTTGTATTGGTTTCTACCAATGTAGCCAGCCCAAGACATATATCACGCCTAAGTCTTCCGTCATTAATCTGTTCTTTGCAAGCAAATGCAGCAGCAGCTTTCGTTCGCCCCTGGACGGGCAGGAGCTTGTATCCTGAGAGTGGCATCGTCGTCCTCCTACTCTGGAACGATTTGCAAATCAATTGGGGAGTGATTTATGTCAACCAGGATACTTTGACCTGCCTTGTAGATGGACATTGTATCTACAGAAGACGAGACGAATTTCCATCGAACTTTGATGGGTGGATTGAATACCACTGCACCATCTTTGACTTCGACGGTTTGCACAGCAGAGGCGTCTATCTTGATATCGCCGTCTGCGTAGGAACCTGATGCAAGGAAGGTCTCTAAATGGCGGTAGTCTTCAGGATCAATCTCAAGTTTGCGATCACCAAAAAGTCGGGTTGGTGCGAACTTAGAACTCGTCGCCCCAGATAAAACGAGCGCCAGTCCAAACACCAACCCGAGAATTGGTAGATGTCTCTTCACTTACGAAGCCAGTCTTCAAAAAGAAAATAGAGCGGCACCGCTGTAACGACTAATACCGCCAGTCCGCTCATTACCGTGACGCATTGGTCTTCTGTCATTTACTGTCGACTTCAACCATCTTAGAATCACTGCATCCTTTGACCAGCGAGATGCCGTGTTCGCAATCTTTCCGATTGTGGTAGGCTTCTGCAGAGTCGGCGACGATTTTGCCGTTTGTCGCAACTAGGTGCCATCGCCACTGCGAACTCTTGTCTTGGTAGATTTCAAACTTCATGATTCAACTCCATAGAGGTAGACGCTGTTGATCAATCGTCCTTGCCTTCCGGGTAACTCGTGAAAGACAGATGCGACGGGGTATTCTTTGAGACGGGGGGCCAATTCTTCAAGTAGGTCAGAGAAGAGGAAGACGTAGACGTGAGTGACGCCCGCTCCGCCAAGATCAAACGTAGTTGCATCTCCATGGACAATATCAATCTTCTCTGTGAGGCCTGCCTTTCTGACATTATCTCGAGCTCTCTCTGCCTGTCTCGCATCGAGTTCAACGCCAACGCCACGGCATCCTGATCTTTGCGATGCTGCGATAAGAGCCCTTCCATCTCCGCATCCAAGATCTGCGAGCTTCGCACTAGAGTTGAGATTGAGTCCTCTAATGGATTCATCTATTTGCTCCTTTGGGGCAGGCTGCTGACCAGCAGGAAGTTTATCAATGACCAAAGAACTTTGCCAACGCTGTCGATTTGATCGCCTACTGTTGCACATCGTGCATCCGCTATTGCCACAATGAAATCTGCTGTTGCTGCTGTACGTACCCCACTGGTCTCTGAGCACAGTCGGTTGTGGCTGTTGTCGATGTACCTGTGCGGGTTGGGGAGCGGAGGCAACGGCAGGCTTCTCATTTGCATGGGATTCGATCGTGCTGATAAGTTGAGCAGCACTTCTAAAACCTGTCATCCGGACGTTTGATTTACCATCAGGGCGAACCAATCGAAAGACAGGTAAAGTAGAAACACCGTACTTGCGAGCATTCTCTCGGTTATTATCAAAATTGATGTACCTCACTTCGCTCTCTGCGAAATTGCCAGCCTCTTCTCTTTTCCACCGCTCGCAATGATCGCACCAAGGAGCAGTCCACATCTCAATCGACCATCCTTCAGGCAACACCCCCGATTCCGTGACTACTGTTTCTTCTTCAATGCTCTCAGGAATGCCTACCTCGGTCGGCAAGCGGGGAGCTTCTGGTTCGTCTGTCCTCTCTAGCAGCGTATCGAGCTTGGCGATCACTTCGTCAGTCTTGCTTTCCAATTCAGCTTGCTTGGACAAGACTTCGTCTAGTGTTCTCAAGAATTCAAGATCAGGTACCTCTGTCTCGGTAACCAGCGAGGAACTGTCTGCCTCAGCCTCCTCTTGAATTAGAGATGGGAAGACAAACAAGGCAACCGCGACCATCAGAACAGCAGCAGATACCCCCACTGCCGCACTCTCTTTTTCAATCGTCATTCAACCACTCCTTCAAACAATGATGCCGTCTTGAAACTCTTGAAATGAGAGTTCGCGAGGCTCGGCGTTTGGTAAGTCTGAAATGCCAATCATCTCAGTAAACCTATGTCCAAACATCTGCTCAATCGCAGCAGGCGACCATTCGCTCCATCCGCCATTCGCCCATCTTTCACCCCAACTATTGATCATCCACACATACGGGCGACCTTGGCTGTCTTTTCTTTCAGACAGGCAAATGAGTTCAACGCTATGCCCACCCCCGCTTCCCCTATTGTAATTCTCGAGTACTGCCTGATCCATTCCCCTTGGCCAGGCAATACCGATATGAACAGGACCTTGATTCGACCCCAGGAACGTTCTCACTGCGTCATATTGGCGAAGCTTTACCTTGTTGCCAATCTTAAACCGAGTCGCAGAGGCGATAATCGCATCCCAACCATCCGGTTTCCTCGGATTATACTTATCAGAATACTGCCAGAACTTCTCGAGAGGGATGCCTGTCCCAGAAGCAAGTTTCACGCCTCCGGAAATTGTCGACCCCTTGTCGCCGCGAATACCGTCCAACTCTTGCGTCATGTAATAGGCGAAAGAACGCGACAGTTGGATGTCTTTATCGCCTGTAATCAGGAAAGTAATCCACTCCACTCCTGTTGACAGAGCATTACCTTGGCAGGATCCCATCTGCCCTTGGTTCTCAACCCGCAGGATAAGACGCTTTTTCGGATCGAAGAACGTCTCCTGATAGTTGCCTCGCATCGCAAGGACATCGCCTTCGCCGCCAAGGCTGTCTAGATACGCGAAGTCTTCTTCGCCAATCCGCCAACCATTCAGCTTGCCGATGTATTCACTCATCAGGTATGCCCACTCTACGGGATTTGAGTTGCTCTATTGCAGCATCCACCTCACCATTTTGCCACATGCCTATCAGGTGCTCGACAGGAGGGCCCACAGTAACCTGGTCGAGAGATGCCAACGATTCGTTGATTGCTGCTAAGGTCTCCTTCGTCTTCTTTTCATCCCTGACCCGCTCCAGCACAGCAACCAATCCCTCACGATAGGCGTCGTTGCCTTTATCTAAATCGTCTTGAGAGGAGGCGATTACATTGTCAGGCAAATCTGGGATGTACTTTCCGATGTCCGGAACAAATAGTAGCACGCCACCAATAATGCCAATCAAGAGAACGATGTTTTTCATTCTTCCACCTTGTCGGCATCTGGAACCATGATAGAGGATTCCTTCCCTTGATTGCTCCGGAGGTACTCTTTTTGAATGATCTCGTCTGGATCCAAACCAGCAGAAAGATATTCAATCTGCTGAAGGGGTTCGGCAAAGCGGCATACCCACAGCCGCGTAAGCACCTCCTCAGCGAAGTTCTTGTCGGGCCTAATGTCGATCTTAGGTCGTGCCTTCTTAACGGTAGGCAAGCGGGCACGCACCATAGGCCAAAGATAGTAGATCGAGCATCCAGCCATCAACGCAATACCAGCAATTTTCTGTATCACCTCAAACCTCCAAAGAGAGCCCAGCTCGCAGGAACGACAGAGCTTCTTCGACAACAGGTCGAATGACTCGGACTTCCATGCTCTCGGGGACCCAAGGGATATCGACTCTGTCGGTAATCAGCTTGGTGAAGATGGACGCGTGACGAGCAATTTCTTCGTCTGTCAATCCATCTGTCGCATCGAGGAGGATCTGCTCCATATCCGGAGGCAGGTAGCTGACCACGTATCCCAGTATCCACTCAATTGCAGATTGCTCTTGAGCCTCGTTGATAAAGGGGAAGTCGTACTTGAGATTGATTGCACTCGCGAGGGCGACGACGAGGTTAGACTTTGCCATTTCACAATCCTTAAATCCAAAAACGGAAGGTTACCTAAATGGTAACAAAGATTGTACTCTTGCATTCCGTTGCCGCAAGAGCGACTCTCATAATCTGAAACCACCGACTCCACATCCATGCGAACACCGTGCTGAGTACAGCCCATCCTCCAATGATATAGATCCATTTCATTTCGGGTCGCACGCGAAAACGTAAGTCAGCGAAATCAGGCAAGCGATTGCGATAAACACCATTCCCCATAGCAGCAACTGCATCTGTCTTCTCCTGTTTGAGTAAATGAGTCTGTCCTCATAATAGCTCGGACTCAAATTATCATCTTACCACATAATAAATCTTTTGTGCATCTGTCTCCATAATTTACCAGTTATCAAGAAAAAGATCAGTACAGGGATGACCCACAACGGAGACAAGATAATAAGCGTCACGTTCGCAATGAAGTAGACTACTGATTCAAGAGCTCGCATTGTACCATCCATTTCAGGGAGCGGGAGATCATCGCGTCGAGAGGTAGGGATTCAAAGTCCAGATGCCTCTTCGCGTACCACTCAAATATTCGTTCTTTCTGCATCATCCTTCGTAAAACTCCCTATTTTTCTTGTTCGATCGTTGAGCAACTTCTGCCAACACCGATATGTTGAGCCTGCCACATCCCATCAGCACAGGAAACCCGTCTACTTCGACGTTGTACTTCGGTTGACTGGATCGATTCCCCTTCCTCTTCTTCACCTCAATATCGAGATTAGACAGAAGGTCGACAGCTTCTTCAAAACTCATCAGGTCAGCAGGCATATCACTTTTCTTCTCTCTCTGTTGTAGTTTTCATTTATCATTTGAATGCCTGTTTCAGGACTGCTTGCCTTCATAATAAACCAAACCAACTGCATCATCCCTCGAGATGATCCATTATGAAGAAGGAACAGATCGAGATCACTCCAATGCAGACCATGGTGATCACGAAGTCTTTCTTTCCAAACTCCTTCATCGCGTCTCAGGATCCTTCATATTTATGATGATAGGAGCGGAAGTGCCCAACTTGAGGAAAGAACTTCCGTATCGCAACCTTGCCTCAGCTTCACTCCGGAAGCAGGTCGCCGTATTTCGGATCGCCGAGGGGACGCCCGTATCTGGGTCAAAAGCCACCACAACCACGGCTGGGTAAAATTCCATCTTCATGTCTTCTTTCCTTTAGGGCATATCCGCCGCTGGATGATTCGAAATAAAGCCAATCCCTTTGTCCTTCAACTCCTGAAACTCGTCGTGCGCCGTCAGCGGGATCATCGGATACTTCAATTGTCTTCTAATCCGTGCCGCTATCGCATAAACGATGTCTGCCCCCTCTTCGTTCGTCAAATGCCATGCCTCAGCCGCCGTAAGGAGAAGTCTCAGCTCCCTATGATTCACTTCAATACTCTCTTGATACTTGTCCTTGCAGGGTTGTTCTGTCGTCCCACATTGTTCGCACTTGTCCATATTTGAAAACGACTCATACCGCTTAGAGCAGAGTATGCAATAGCCTGGATAATCTCGTTCATTGGGTGAATTCATAATTATCATCCTTTTCTACTCTATTCGTCTATTTCTTCACATCGATTATCGGGGCGTGCTCTTCAAAACGCGACATGTCCCAATTGCCTTCTTGCCCGTAGAATTTCATTATCGGGATTTCAATTCCATTGTGGCTGAATCTCGTATCGGTGTGTTCGACGATATACAACTTCCCCATCTTGAGCGTTTGGGTTGGCTTGGTGCAAACAACAACGTCGCCTTCTTCGTAAGGCCATTCGCCTTCGTCTTCGTCTATCATTGGCGGAGGTTGTTCAGTCAAGAACTCTGCCATCTCTGCCTTTATGAAGAGGCCCGGGTAGAAAGTGCCGTTGATTCCTTTCAACAGTATTCTGTCATTTCGAACCTCGCGTACTGTGTATCCTTGATCAACCTTCAAACTGCTGTAACCGCCAGCATCGGTGCAGTAGACTTCATCTCCAGGCTCGAATGTTTTTTCTTTATTCTCTTCTTGTTGCTGTTCGAGTTTGGCTTTTGCCATTGATCCAAGTTGAGCCAAGGTATCTAAGATATCTTTCTCAATCAACTTGATTGCTGCGAGCTGAATATTGGCAACGGACAGTGACACGACCATCGACTGTTTGTTCTCAGTTTGAAGATCAGCGATCAGCTTCTCAATGTTGCTCTTGTGCAGCATGACGATCTTGAGGATTGCAGACGATACGATGCCATCGATTTTAGGAATCATGATGGTAACTTTCAGGCTCAAAAATGAGATGGGATTCAACTTGTGCCGCCAACTTAGAGTCAATCCCATAGTGAGGGGAGTAGATCTCTTCATCTAATTTAGGCATCCGTGCCAACGACGTTTGAACACCTTTCGATCCTATCAAGGCAATCCTTGTAATGCCACAGAGCTCGGGCTGTGTCTTCATGTAATTGAGCATTCGCTTCGTGGCTTCACTGCTGTCTTGAAAGTCAACAACCAACACCAGAGGGATGTTATAACTGAATCGATAGCCTAACTCAAAAGTAGATGGGCACTGGAAGACGCAGACACCTACTGGTAACTCGTTGAGTAGGTAGCTTGAGATCGCCCCAGTGAAATGAGGCAATCCCAATATGACTACCTTATTGGTGCCACCAAGGTTGATCCAATCCTTTTTGTAGCCATTCTTCCTCATGAAGCGAAGGATATGATCTTTTGAGAAACGTCGATGTCCTCGGCCCGTCTTTGTACATTCAAGAGAGCCTGAGTTTGCCAATTTGACAGCAACTTTGGAAGTGAGGCCAAGCATCTCAGCCACTTCGCCTGTCGAGTATCCGTCTTTTCTAATTGTCATCGGGATTAATCTTTCTTCGGTCTGTTATTTCATTGCTCGTCATCGCGCCGCTCCTTGTTGTGTTCATAATAGCTCTAAGCTGCTGTATCAAAACAGATCTTCGATGTTAAGGCTGAAATCATTTGCGTGGTCTTTGACGTCCATCTCATACAGATCCTTCAGATCGTCAGGCATCTCCTCAAGCTCTTCTTCAGATAGATCTGTCTGATCTAAATCTGTCGCAACGGCATCCTCAATGTCGGAGTAGTGCCCAAACATCATCTTCACTGCTTCGGGCAAGCATATCAAAAGAGCAGTAGCAACGTCAGCGTGTCCGGAAGAGTCTCGTGTCGCCTCTAATCTGAAGCCATAGTTCTTTTCAGCGATCTGGAGTTTACCGATATCATTCTGCAGCGTGAGGGCTTCATCATCATACGCTACCAAGTTTCTGTCTTTAGTCGTCTGGATAAAACACTCAGCCATCTTAATCAAGTTTGACGGCACAAACTGCATCTCATCACATCGAAGATGTACTTTCCGCAATCGCTGTGCCATGAAGAGAGCTTGCGATGGATCGAACATGAGCTTGCGAACCTTGAACAGCTCGCAAGTTTCCTTCACGACGTTCTCAACTGCTGAGAGATCTATCTCGTTACCTTTGAATTGCTTCGGGTCCCATCTCTTCCATACTGCAACGCGAACCTTTTCAGTCACCATGTTGCTGCCAAGTATCACAAATCCGGAGTGATCCTTCTTTACTCCAATGTCAAGTCCTGCAACGTATGTCCAGCCATTGCGTGGTTCTACGTCAGGGCCATTAAGGCAGAAGATTGCTTCCAAGTCCTCTTCTGTAATCGCGTCGCCTTTTCCGCTGACCCAAATTCCTCTCCACAATCGGAGAAAACGTCCTCTCGGGTTTCGTTTCTCAGCATCGTATATCGTTGCCTTGCTGTGCCATGGAGCAGGTTTAGAAAGGACGTGTGTCGACCACGCAGGTGACGTCATGGCGTTTTCACGCCACGCCCACGCGTCCGATCCCTTGAAGCCCGAGTTGGTAGCACACATCACGATGCCTTGCGCCACTCCGTCAGCGTTGTCCATCATATTCTCGGCAAACTCCCATTTACCAATATGAGACAACTCATTCAAGATCATGATGTCTGGAGTACCGCCGTGTGCTCCAGCAACTTCAGATGATCTAATATCAATCCTACCGAGCGAGGACCCATCTACTCTCCTCTGTTTCGTACGGATCTCGTTGCCAACTATCTCGATGTTATCAGCAAGCCACGGATTGAATTGCAGCAACGCGGACAATCTATCTTTCACGATAGCTGCTTGGTCTCTGTCAGCTGCTCCGATCTGCCCAAAGAAGGGACGCTCACAATAGAACATCAACCAGGCAATCACGATAGCGAGGTCGGCGTCCTTGGAGCCTTTCTTCGTACGCTCAATCCAGAAACGCCGCGTATCAGGCATATCCCCGTTGCGGAGTTGCTGCAGAGGAATGGCCATTGCCTCAAAGCATGTCTTCTGAAAGTCCGCCATGATGGGGAAGAAGAGACGCTTACCTTTTTGGGAGTCGATGCAGAGCCCCTGAACGAACAGCATGAAATCATTTCTGCTGCGTTCTCGATATTCCTTCTCTATTCTATCTTCTTGCTGCACCAGCTTTGTCGCTGAACTAAGAAGATCCCTTTTGTCCTTCATCCGTTGCTCCGGACTCGATCACGATTGCTTGAGCTTTCTTCTCTTGCCTAGCCTTCGTGATTTTCAAGTCTTCGATAATACGTTTGGATTGCAGCAGCAACTCAGCAGGGACAGAGGCGAACATCTCAACGACCTCGCCATCCATGCCAACTTTCTTGGCTGCAAGCATGAGAGCGGCGCCTTGTGTTGGTATTTGAGGATGCGTGCCTTCCAATTTGGAGATGTCGACTACAATCGTCTGGATAAGTTTCAGGTAGTTGGGATTGCCTGGACGTCCTGTCTCCTCTTGAA
>Ga0114999_10008184_pt1 | contig 11690 bp, 13 predicted proteins | sample ArcticOcean_MG_C_3_FD_89820 | JGI IMG/M metagenome (GOLD analysis project Ga0114999, IMG submission 89820) | Marine microbial communities from western Arctic Ocean - ArcticOcean_MG_CB8_126 | ecosystem: Environmental > Aquatic > Marine > Oceanic | place: Arctic Ocean: Canada Basin | collected...
TGGCAGCCGCGCGAATGGGACTCAACGCCAGAGAACTTCGCCGAATGGTGCCTCGGCGAAGGTATGGGGGCATCCCTTCTGCCCTCTGCTATTCAGGAAGGCTGAGGTTTCGAACCACCCTGATCGCTTTCTTACGCGCCCGCGATATAGCTTCGCAGCGCGCTAGCTTCGCTTTCGATTTCGTTGAGCCTTTCCGCGATCATATCGCCGATAGAGACGAGCCCGGCGAGTTTACCGTTATAGATGACCGGCAGTTGACGGATACGGCGTTCGGTCATGGTTGCCATGATGTCGGCAATCAAATCCCCCGGCCCGCAGGTCACGACATGACCGCTCATCAACAAGGAAATCGGCGTCGCGGGTAAATGCGGTCCGTACTCGTTAATGCCATGCGCGATATCACGCTCAGACAGGATGCCGATTGATGCGTCGTCGCCATCGACAATGACGAGCGCCCCAATGCTATTTGCCTCCATACGAATGGCGGCTTGGGCCACGGTTTCGTTGACATGCGGGGTAATCACGTCCGAGCCTTTGGTATTCAGAATTTGTTCAACATGCATTATGCGACCTCCTCACAGGCAGGGCGCGGGCGGCGTCTCTCAACTCAGAATCGGTGGACGGTAGCCCCACGAATCGAGTTAGACCCAGATATTTCCCGGGATACAGATGAGCTTTAAACGCGTCGTACTTGGAGACAGCTAATCAGACTCTGACCGTCTTTATGATATGGGGTATTCCGGCAATTTGTGAAGCGATAAATCTGCAGCTTAAGCGTTTTCCTCTAACGCGATCAGCCCCATGCCGGTGGTCATCGGCGCATAGTAATTGCGATGCACCCTGGTTAAATCGTCCGACAGCGCCCCCCGCATGGTGAGCCACATGATCAGCTCGACGGCTTCTGCCCCGGCTTCTTCCATAATTTCCTGATGGGTCAGCTTGGTCAGGGCCAGCGGATCGGTTTCAATCTTGTCGAGGAAGTCGTTATCAAATGCGGTATTGAGGTGTCCGAACCTTGTGCCGTTGAGCTGGTGCGACATGCCGCCAGTGCCAAAGATGACGACGCGAAGATCGTCCTCACAGGCTTCGACGGCTTGGCGGATCGCCTGACCAAGCTTGTAACAACGCATCGCCGTTGGCAGCGGGTGTTGGATGACGTTGACCGCGATCGGGACGGTTTTTACTGGCCAGTTCGGCTCATGCGGAAAACATAAATTCATCGGCACCAGAAAGCCGTGTTCGACGGACAGCTCCTGACAGACCGTCATGTCGAACTCGTTATAGACAAGCTCTTCGGCGAGATGCCATGAGAACTCCGGGTTGCCCGGCACGGCGGGCAGGGGGCGGGGCCCCCAGCCTTCATCGCCAATCGGGTAGGTGTCTGCCGCACCAATAGCAAAGGTCGGGTATTTGTCAAAAAACATGCTCGAGCCGTGGTCGTTATAAACCACGATAGCAACGTCGGGTTTTAAGTCCGCCAGCCATTTTTGGACTGGTTTATAGGTGTCAAAGACCGGCTTCCAGTCGGGCTCTTCCTGCTGGCCCATATCATAGGCTTTGCCGATTGAAGGTACATGTGAAGTGCCGATGCCGCCGACGACCTTTGCCATCTCAGCGTGCTCCTGAGGCCGTGCGGGTTGCCATAAACTCTTCAAAGGTCTGGCCGCGCAGCTGTGCACCGACATGATACAGCCCGTGCCCCGTACAGGTACCAAGCTTCATAATCATATAAATATTGCCACCGCATTCCTCAATCAGCCCGCGATAATCGCGGTCGCGCAGGAACTGTCTTTCTTGTTCGCTGAGGCTCCAGCTGTCCATATAGGCTTCTTCATCTGCCGTGAAAGCTTCTCGGTTCTTCGGCTTGGTAAAAGACATCGCGAATTTGTTGATACGGTAGCCCTTACGTGATTCCACCCCGTCGAAAATGGTCGTGCCAGGTATGGTCCTGGATTTGTCCCGCTGTGCTGCCATGGCGATTATCTCTTTGTAAAATGCTATCGTGTAATGTGATATCGTTTGATATTATTATTGTAGCGCTATTTTCCGCTCAGCAAAGCCATTTTACTGATCTTTCTGGCCTTCGCCAGCTGTGCGGCTGATATCGATTTCTCCAGGGCTATCCATTGATCCCGAGCCCAATCCTCGCCTTGTTTAGTGGCGCTATCAAACCATACCCAGGCAAGAATGCGATCCAGTTTCGTGCCCCCGCCGTTGAGATATATCTCACTTAAATTCATCTGAGCAATGACATTCCCGGCTTTTGCGGCTCGTTGATACCATTCAAAGGCCCTCGCAGCGTCGGATCTGCGGCCAGTACCGCGCCGATATAGATCCGCCAGCGCGACCATGGTTGCGAGTTCGCCCGCCTGCGCGGTGTTTTGCCATTCTTCGAAAGCGGTTGCTTAATCGCCACCATCATAGGCCTGCGCCCCGGCGGCGAAATCGGCATGAGCCGGGTGAATCTCAACTAGGGCAGCGATAACGATGGCGCAAATGAAGGCGTGAACTGGGCGCTGGCTCATGGTTTGGGGGGCAGATCCAACGCTTTGATCCGCTCCAGAACTTTTGCATGTTGCGTCGTTTTAGGGTCGAGAATTGCCAACAGCCGAGTCCAGCGTTCGCGGGCGCCGTTCTTGTCGCCCGCTTCCATCTTGGAAATGCCACTAAACCAAAGCGCGCCGCCATTTTTAGGCTGCAAAGCCAAAATCCGCTCGGAAACATCGGTGAGCACTCTTGGTATTGGCGCACCCGGCTTCGCTGCTTTGGCAATCGCGCCGGCATAGGCCGTCAGCACCGGCAGGGTCTTTGGTTTTAGGGTCACGGCTTTGGCATAGGCGTCGCGCGATTTCGCGGGTTCGTTGAAAACTTCGTAGGAGCGCGCCAGTCGCAACCAGCCTTCAGCGTTATTGGGGTCGTCCTTCATCTTGTCGGCGAGCCGACTGACCATGCTGCGGATCATCGTCAGTCGATCATCCGCCGACATTTGCTGTGCCGCTTTGACATCATCAGCCGCCGGGCCGGGGGGACGGGCGCCGACATTACTATCGGCAAGTTGCGTTTTGCTAACAGGGGCGGGGTTCTGTCCTTTGCCGGCGCTTTTGCGCATCGTGGCGAGCGCGTTCGCCGAGATACCGTTGTCCTTGGCGGTCTTGCTAATGCGCTCACCCAGAAGCTTGCGCCACGGTGCTTTCGGGACGGAGTCCGCTTCGAGATCGAGCCAGATTTTGAGCGCTTGTTTGATTGCGCCGGCCTGGCTGGCGGCTAGCCCAACATAGTAGCGTGCCCGGGGCTCAGCAGGATCGACCACCAAGGCCTTTTTAAGTGTTTGTCGAGCGGCGGGAGTCACGCTGCCGCCGGCAGCAGTAATCTGTGTTTCCGCTAATTGCGACCAGAGATTAGCATCTTTCGGTGCTAGCGTTGTTGCCCGCTGATAGGCTGCAACCGCATCGGTAAAGCGTCGCATACCGACTAGCGAACGAGCATAGAGTCGCCACCCTTCGAGATCATCCGGGTGCTGTTTCAGGCGCGCGGCGAGCTGCGCAACGGTGGTGTTTAGATCGGGGGCTGCGCTCGCACTCTTCGAGCCCTGCTGGGCTTTGGCTTTCGCCTGTAATTTCGCACCGGGTTGGGCGGGGAGATGTGGCGATCCGATGATGGCGTATAGGCCAAGCGCCAGGGCTGGTATGGTAACACCCACAATAGCGGCCATCGCCTTGCCTGATGTTGTTGCCATCTCTGGTGTCGTGGCCTTGGCTTCTTCGTCTGCCGCTATTAGGCGTCGGGCGATTTCGGCGCGCGCGGCGCGCGCGGCCTCCTCGTTGATAACACCGCGGGCGGTGTCACGCTCAAGCTCGTTGAGCTGGTCCTTGTATATTCTGGTGTCATATTCCGCACGGCTTGGGCCATTTTCTCCACGGCGCAAAAGCGGGCGCAGGATAAGAACCAAGGAGAGAGCAGACATGGCGGTGAGAATCATCCAGACCATCAGCATTTACTCATTGTTCTGTTTCTCCACTGACGGTGTTTTCGTCCATGAGCACAGCAAGGCGTTTCTCTTCATCGGCGCTTAGCCCCTCTGCGGTGGCAGAGCCACGACGCCGGAACCACAGTACGAGACCAATAGCGCCAAACAGCAGAACCAAAGCGGGGCCACTCCATAACAATGAGGTGCGGGCATTTACCGGTGGTTTCAGAAGGACAAACTCGCCATAGCGGGCAACGACGAAAGCCATTACTTGCTTGTCAGTATCACCGGCCGTCAGACGGTCGCGAACGACGACGCGGAGGTCACGGGCGAGATCGGCATTGGAATCATCAATCGATTGGTTCTGGCAAACCAGACAACGCAAGTCCTGGCTGAGGGCACGGGCGCGCTGTTCCAATACAGGATCTTTAAGAATTTCATTGGGTTCCACGGCATTGGCGGACGACAGGCCGATCACCGAAATCAGAATCAGGGCAAGAAGGCGGACGGTGATCATTTGTTGAGGGCCTTAATCAGGGGACGGATCTTGTCGGTTAGATCCTGCGCCATGATAGGGCCGACATGGCGGTAGCGGATGTGACCTTTTGGGTCCACGACAAATGTCTCTGGGTAGCCATAAACACCCCAGTCGATGGAGATTTTTCCTGTCCGATCCGCCCCGACGGCCTTGTAGGGATTGCCGAGCTCAGTCAGAAATCCCGTCGCCGCTTCCGGCGTGTCTTTATAGTTGATGCCGTAGATAGCCACCCCTTCGCGGGCCAGCTGCATCATCCTTGGGTGTTCGATACGGCAGGGCGCACACCAGCTCGCCCAAACATTGACAAGGGTCACCTGACCTTTAAGAACAGCGCTATCGAAACCTTTGTCACCGGAATTAATACTAGGCAGCTTGAAGACCGGAGCTGGTTTGTCGATCAGGGCGGAGGGCAAATCTTGGATTGATTTTCCGTCTTTGATCTCGCCGAGGTAGGACCAAAATATCGCGGCGAGGGTCAATATAATGATGACCGGCAGAAAATAGCTGAGACGTAAGTTCGCGGGCATGTCAGGCGCTCACCGGGCCCGGCTGGGGGTCAGCGGCTTTCTTTGCGGGTTTCCTCGCAGTCTTGGGGGCGCCGATTCGATGCCGCCGATCGGTCAGAGAAACCAGACCACCGCAGGCCATTAAAATTGCCCCGACCCAAATCCAGGCAACCAGCGGATTGAAATAGATCCGCGTACTCCACGATGCACCACCTTTGGCGGGGTTCTTGCTCTTATCGCCGAGCACGGCATAGAGGTCGCCGCTGACCATCGTCAGAATACCAGCTTCTGTGGTTTGACTGCGTTCAGCTGGATATTCCCGCTTTTCGGGGGTCAGCGTAGTTACAGCTTTGCCATTTTTGGTGACCGTGAATAGACCCCGTTCTCCGTGATAATTGGGGCCCTTGATCGGCTTGGCACCCTCAAACTTCAAGCTATAGCCTGAAACTGTAATGACATCGCCCGGCGCCATGAGCTGGATTTTTTCGACCCGCCAGGCTGATGATGCAGTGATTCCGGCAACCATGATACCGACGGCGCCATGGGCAATCGCCATGCCCCATGCCGAGCGTGGCAGGCCGATAGCGCGGCGCCACGAATTCGATATCGGTCCTTTGAACAAAGCGATGCGTTCTGCAATCTCAAGCGCACTACCAACAATCATCCAGGCAGCGATACCGATTCCACCTGCGGCGAGCACGTCTCTGAGACTGCCAGCGAACCAGGCAGTTACACTGATCGCGATCAGTGTAATGTAGAAGGCGATCTTAAGCCGGCTAAACACCGCACCGATGTCAGCTCGTTTCCAGCTCAGCATGGCACCCACGATAGCTGCCAACATGACTGGTACCATCAGAGGCACAAAAGTCGCGTTGAAGAAGGGCGGGCCCACTGAAACCTTGCCGCCGCCAAACGCGTCGAGGATGAGCGGGTAGAGGGTTCCCAAGAGAACGACCGCAGCACCTGTGGTGAGCAGCAGATTGTTGAGGACCAACGCGCCTTCACGCGATATCGGCGCGAATAGCCCGCCGCCTTTAAGCTGCGGGGCGCGGATCGCATAAAGCGTCAGCGAGCCACCGATCACAAAGACCAGTAAGCCTAGAATAAAGACGCCGCGTTCGGGATCGCTGGCAAAGGCGTGGACCGAAGTCAGGACGCCAGAGCGTACCAGGAAGGTTCCCAGCAGTGACATCGAGAACGCCAGGATCGCGAGCAGGATCGTCCAGCTTTTTAGCGCATCGCGCTTTTCGACAACAACGGCCGAATGAAGCAGGGCCGTGCCGATCAGCCATGGAATAAACGAAGCATTCTCGACCGGGTCCCAGAACCACCAACCGCCCCAGCCGAGTTCGTAATATGCCCACCAACTGCCAAGCGCGATACCGATTGTCAGCGCACACCAGGCGGCGAGGGTCCAGGGACGCACCCAGCGGGCCCAGGCCGGATCGACCCGGCCTTCGATCAGGGCGGCGACAGCAAATGAGAACGCCATTGAGAATCCGACATAGCCGAGATAGAGAAATGGCGGATGAAAAGCGAGACCTGGATCCTGCAGAATAGGGTTGAGCCCGTTGCCTTCGAGTGGTGCCGGGTCGAGCCGCAGGAACGGGTTGGAGGTAAAGAGGATAAAGGCCAGAAAGGCGACGCCGATCAACCCCTGAATGGACAGCACGCGCGCCCGTAAGGTTGGTGGCAGACCGGTGCCGAACTCGGCGACAGCGAGACCGAACAGAGCAAGGATCGTAACCCAGAGCACCATCGACCCTTCATGGTTTCCCCAAACACCAGAGATTTTATAGAGAAGCGGTTTTAGGGTGTGCGAATTATGCGCGACATTGGCCACGGAGAAATCCGATGTCACATAGGCATGCATGAGACACAGGAAAGCGATTATCACGAACAGGAACTGCCCCCGCGCGGCGGGTTTGGCCACAGCAACCCATTGGGCCCGGTTCAGCGCTGCCCCGGCGAGCGGCAACGTCCCTTGGATGATCGCGATGACAAGAGCAAGGATAAGCGCGAATTGTCCGATTTCTGCGATCATTTAGCGTCTTCCGTTTGCTTCCACTTGCCGGATTTTTTTAAAGCCTCAGCGACTTCTGGCGGCATGTATTTCTCATCATGTTTGGCAAGAACTTCATCAGCCTGAAAATTCCCGTCGGCTTGTAGCTTGCCCAGAACAACGACGCCTTGGCCTTCACGAAAAATATCCGGGATTATCCCTTTATAAGAAATTGGAATATCATGACGGAGATCGGTGACCGTGAATCTGTGGGTCAGATCATTAGTTGGCTTTTTCCAGGTGCCTTCCTTGACCAATCCACCAACGCGAACCTGTTGATTTGTCGGGATCTGCTTTTTGGTCACGATATCCGTTGGGCTATAAAAGAAGACGATTTTGTCTTCGAGCGCGGTAAGCACCAAAGCTGCCGCGACACCTAGTGTCAGCAAACCGAGTATTATAAAATTCAGCCGACGCCGTTTGCGAGTCACGATGTGGCGTCCTTATTGTCGGTATTGTTGCGGCGCCGTCGGGGTGAATTGGCTTCTAGGGCTGCCACTTCCGCTGAAGTCGTTCGCAATTTACGAAGCGATACGATCAAGAGACCTACCAGTACGACGGTGACGGCACCATAAGCAGTCCAGATAAATCCGCTATATCCGCCTATCGCGAGAAAATCGGAAATCATTTGCATGTTTGATCTCCTATTCCGAAGCCTGTTGATGAAGTTGCGCCATACTCATGCCACGGGCACGGCGCGCTAACATTAAGGTCTTCATTCGTAGCAATAGAAGTGCGCAGAAATAAAGTGTGAAACCGACCCCCATCACAAAGAGTGGGATTAGCATTGATGAGTGAATCGCGGGGCCGGATATCTTCACGACGCTGGCGGGTTGATGTAGCGTATTCCACCAATCGACCGAGAACTTGATAATAGGCACATTGATAAAGCCGATAATGGCCAGGATAGCGGCGGAGCGTTCGCCGCGTGCCGGGTCGTCAAACGCGTTTTGCAGCGCCATAAAACCGAGATAGAGGAAAAACAGGATCAGCACTGAAGTCAGTCTTGCATCCCAAACCCACCAGGTGCCCCACATTGGTTTGCCCCAAAGGGAGCCAGTGAGAAGACAGACAAAAGTAAAACAGGCACCGATGGGCGCCGCGGCCTGGGCGGAGAGATGCGCTAGCGGATGTTTCCAGATTAGTCCAACAGCGCTTGAAATTGCCATCGAGGTATAAACGAACAACGCCATCCACGCCGACGGGACATGGACATACATAATCCGCACCGTGTCACCCTGCTGATAATCAGGCGGTGAGTTAAACAGCGCGAAATAGAGCCCGACGGCGATCAGAACCCCTGCGGGCCAGGCAAACCATGGCATGAGGGTTGCGGCGAGACGGTTAAACCGGGCTGGGTTGGCGTATTGCTGTATCATCATCCCCTGTTGGCAAATTTGCCCTGTCTTATGCTCGGTCCCATGAAAACATGGTGTCCCGGCAGCGTTATGTGAAGTCGAATTCTATAGATTACACATAGAGTTGAACGTTTCGTTAACCATAATATTCCGGCGATTCCAGCTATTTGTGCAAAGAACCTGCATATAGCGGCCTATTCGAGGGCCTGGCGTAATGCCGCAGCAGTCGCCAATGGTGTTAAAACAAGGGCGCCGAGTAAAAACCCACCCATTAACATAAGGTGCTGACGCACTGGAATTCCGCCGATTGCGGCATCAATTGCCGCAGTGCCAAATATTAGTACCGGTACGATGAGCGGAATCACGAGTAATGACAGCAGAACCCCGCCGCGCCGCGAGCCCAATGTAAGCGCGGCACCGACGGTGCCGATCAGGCTGATGGTCGGCGTCCCGAGCGCCATCGTGGTCATCAAGGCGCCATAGCCAGCATCGGGTAAACGGTAGAGCACGGCAATCAAAGGGGCTGCGATCATCAGCGGCAAACCTGTCGTGAGCCAGTGCGCCGCGGCTTTGGCCAGCGCGATCATCTCCAGCGGCGCTGGGCCCAGGGCGAGTTGCTCCAGACTGCCATCCTCAAAATCCGGTGTGAACAGGCGTTCGAATGACAGCATGGCGGCGAGCAGCGCCGTCACCCAGACGACGCCCGGCGCTATTCGCGCTAGCATGTTGGGTTCCGGCCCAACGCCAAACGGAAATAGCACGGCGGCCAGAACGAAAAACAGGACGATAATCGCGCTCTCGCCGATCTGGCGCAGGGCCAGACGAATTTCGCGGCGCATAATTAGGACGAGCGCGTTCACCTGACGCCCTCCCAGATATCTTCATCAGCGGCGGCAAAATCGAGCAGATTGAGCGTCGTAGTATCGGCGATCCCGAGATCGACATTGGTCGCGATGACGGCCATCCCGCCCGCGGCACGATGCTCGGCGATGAGACTGCGGACGGCATCGACCGATGCGGCATCGAGCGCGATGGTCGGTTCGTCGAGCAACCAGAGTGGCGCGTCGCTTGCGGCGAGCCGAGCGAGCGATAGCCGTCGTCTTTGGCCGGTTGATAAATAGCGTCCGGGGATATTTTCGGAACCCTCTAGCCCTAGTTTTTTTAATGCTGAAGCGATTTTTTTATCCGTGCTACCATGCAGCCGCGCCCAGGTCTGGAGATTCTCGCGAACTGATAAAACGGGCTTGAGAGCGTCGAGATGTCCGACATAATTCAGTCGGCTGTGATGGCACTCCGGGTTATCGACGACGGGCCCATCCTGCCAGGCGAGGTGTCCAACAGTCGGACGTGTTAGCCCGGACATGACGCGCAGCAGGCTGGTTTTGCCAGACCCGTTGCTGCCAGTAAGGACCAAGGCCGTTCCGGGGTCGACAGCGAATTCCAGTCCGCTAAAGACCAGCCGCTCGCCGCGTACACAGGACAGGTTTTCCCCGAAAAACCGCATTGCCACCTTACTTGCCGCCAGTTGCCGCCCTTAACCATAAGCGACCGCGGGTTACCTTATTAAAGCGGCCCGGATAAAGCCACTCTGTCGTCTAGACAAAAAAATGGCCGTCGGGGGGAACCCGACGGCCATAAGGGGGGACCAGCCCTATGGGAGGGCTGGTGGGACACTCCGGGGGGTGTCCCGTTAGGGGCTAGGACTAATAAGATGGGATGTTATTTTGCAGAACCAAGGACTGAAATAAGGCAATTTTGTGGTAATTAACCCTATATTCGGGAGATTTGCGTAGTCTGCAGGTAACGGTTATCTTGAGAAATACTGCGTTTTGGCGTTATTTTCGCGCCATATTCGAAAACTAGGTCCAAAAACCTAATAAAATGAGGAGATAGCCGTGGGTGTTACCGGCAATGATAGCTTAGGCGTGCGTCGTACGCTTTCCGTAAATAGCAAAGATTTTGACTATTTCAGCCTGAAGGTAGCTGAGGAAAAGGGTGTCGGCAATATTACGCGCCTGCCTTATTCGATGAAGGTCTTGGTGGAAAACCTGCTGCGCTATGAAGATGGCCGCTCGGTTACCGCCAATGACATTAAGACAGCAGCCTCCTGGGATGGAACGCCGAATGCCAATGATGAGATTGCCTTCCGCCCAGCGCGGGTGCTGCTGCAGGATTTGACCGGCGTTCCTGCCGTCGTCGATTTGGCGGCGATGCGCGAAGCGATGGTCAAGATTGGTGGCGATGTTCAGAAGATCAATCCTCTCTGTCCGGTTGATCTGGTGATCGACCATTCGGTGATGATCGATAATTTTGGCACAGCCGATGCGTTTGAAAAAAACGTGAAACTTGAATTCTCGCGCAACCAGGAACGCTATGAATTCCTGCGCTGGGGCCAGAACGCTTTTTCAAACTTTCGTGTCGTACCGCCTGGCATGGGTATTTGCCATCAGGTCAATCTGGAATATCTCGCCAAGACAGTTTGGACCACGGAAGAAGACGGCAAGACGATCGCTTACCCCGACACACTGGTCGGCACCGATAGCCACACTACGATGGTCAACGGCCTTGCCGTTCTTGGCTGGGGCTGCGGCGGTATCGAGGCGGAAGCTGCGATGCTCGGCCAGCCGATCTCAATGCTGCTGCCGGAAGTCATTGGCTTCAAGCTGACCGGTGCTCTGACCGAAGGCACGACGGCGACCGATCTAGTGCTTACTGTTACGCAGATGTTGCGCGCCAAGGGTGTGGTCTCCAAGTTTGTTGAATTCTACGGTCCCGGTGTCGACAACCTCAGCCTGCCGGATCGCGCGACGATTGGTAATATGGCGCCGGAATATGGTGCCACCTGTGGCTTCTTCCCAATCGATGCGGAAACCATCAACTTCCTCAAATTCACCGGGCGCGATGAAGATCAGATTGCCTTGGTTGAAGCTTATGCCAAGGAACAGGGCATGTGGCGCGACGCCAACTCGCCTGACCCGATCTTCACTGACACGCTCGGGCTTGATATCTCAACCGTTGAGCCTTGCCTCGCCGGGCCACGTCGTCCGCAGGATCGTGTTGGGTTGTCAGAGATGCCGAAAAACTTTTCCGATGAGCTGCCCAGCTGGGATGCCAGCAAGGGCGAGGTCACGGTCGATGGCGCTGGCTACACAATGAAAGATGGCCATATTGCCATTGCGGCGATTACCAGCTGCACCAACACGTCTAACCCATCGGTTCTGATGGCCGCTGGTCTGGTGGCCCGCAACGCGGTTGCCAA
>Ga0114999_10008185_pt1 | contig 11686 bp, 12 predicted proteins | sample ArcticOcean_MG_C_3_FD_89820 | JGI IMG/M metagenome (GOLD analysis project Ga0114999, IMG submission 89820) | Marine microbial communities from western Arctic Ocean - ArcticOcean_MG_CB8_126 | ecosystem: Environmental > Aquatic > Marine > Oceanic | place: Arctic Ocean: Canada Basin | collected...
CACCAGGCTGGCTGCTCTTGCTCAGCCTCAGGCGGTCCCGGGCGATGCCATTCGCTACCGAGCATTACGGACACATCCACATAGAGATTGGAGTCCGGTTGGCTCCGCACGTTATTGATTCCGAGTGCTTCCGCAACGGCCCTCGCGGTTTCTTCCCGTCCAACGCGGTCCAGAACCAGAGAACTATCGGCACCGACGTCTCGGGCGTTTCGAAAGTCCACAACATCGAACCCGAAGTCACGTAGATACTCGGTCGCGTCCCTCGCCAAGCGGTCAACGCCCCCCGCGTTCAGGACTTCGACACGAACCCGCGGGCCCGCCAGCGGGTCCTGGCGCGATTCGTTCACCACCAAAGGAGCCGGTGCTACGTCAGCGCCAACCATCAAGACCCCGACCCCAACGGCGAGGCCGCCCGCGACGACACCAAGTACCAGGCCCCAAGCAACTCGGGAGCGTGGACCGGCCACTACACGACCACCAACACGTTCCAGAATCCAACTGTATCGGCAGGCAGGTCAAAACCCCGATCCACGAGGTAAGTGACTCGAGCGCCTACGATGTCCCGAGTGACGGCGTCGAGCTCTTCAGGCATTCTCGCCCGTAGCCCCGCTCTCCACTCCGGGAGGAACGCTCTCCCCGGCTCCAGGAAGTCCGCCGCGTACAACGCACGACCCAACATGCCGAGCGATGGGTGGCCCACGGTATGATACGCCAGCGCGAGCAACAGCTCGCCGTCGAGCACGGAGTGCACTCGCAGACGTTCGGCTACTGCGGGGCCATGCAGCATTGGCCCAGGGAGTGACGACTGGTTCGGTGGCACCTTCGGGCGAAGAACATCCGGGGCGACATCGCGCAGGGCGTCATGCAGGAGGCCAGCCGCACGCCATCGGCACCGGTCCCAGTCGGAGAGTCCGAGGGCTTCAGCCCAAGTACCCATCAACTCGGAGACGCGCACCATGTGCGCGTGCCTGCCTGGACTTACGACCGCCCAATCAGGCAACGTGCCTTCGCCGGCGGCCTCGATGAGCGGGGGTCGACTGTTATTCACGGATAAACATCGTCGGCGCGGTTAGCTTCCGCCATGTCGATGCGATGGGACGCACTGCTTGTGCGGCACACGGCGAGAGAGCTCGACGAACGCCTGGCACGTGCGCGGCTCTCGGCGATCCGTTTGGACGGAGTACAAGGAGACGTGGTGTTGTTTTTCCGCGACTCGACACTCCTGTGGCGGCTCCATCCTACCCGCGGGTATCTGCAGACCTTCGACGCCTCCGAGCCCGGTCAGGGCGCAATCAAGCTGCCGACGCGCGTGCGGAAGATCTACGCTCCGCCGGATGAACGACTCCTCATCTTCGAATTGATGCCGGTGCGTGGTCGTCGAAAGTCTCGAGACCTCATAGTTGAGCTACTCGGCAACCAATGGAACTGCATCGTGACCGAGGGCGAAGAGCGGATCATTCGGCATCTGCTGCACACGCGCGTCGGTAAGCGCACGCTGCGTGTGGGACAGCCGTACGCTCTTCCCGCACCCTCGGCCAGACACGGGAGGGATGGAGCCATCACCGCCGATGAATGGCAGGTGTTCACTTCCGGGCTCGATGAGAAGGAGCGACGAAAGCGCCTCATCTCGAGCGTGGCGTGGACGTCCCCGATGAACGCCAGCGCTCTTCTCGACGGATCCTCGGAGGATGGCGGTCAGGCGCTTTGGCAGCGGTGGGCATGCGAAGGAGCGGAAGCCGAACCGGTGCTATTGCAGTCCCCTCGCGGCCCCCAGCCATACCCTTTTGTGCTGCCATACGAGGACTTCGAGCCAGCCAGCTCACTCATCGACGCGCTCGGACGCTTGGCCGGCCAAGACGGTGCCGACGGTTCGCGAACCGCATTGCTCGACCCACCACTGCTTCGGCGCCTCGAGCGCGCGATCGAGCAGGCGGAGCGCCGAGTGACTCGATTGATCGCGGAGCTGAGTGGCCTGCCGGACGAGGCCGATCTGCGCGCGACGGGAGACCTCATCCTCGCCCGCTTCTCCGAAATTCCTAGCGGGGCAGCCAAAGTGAGGCTCGAAGGGTTCGAGGGGAAAAGTGTCGAAGTGGATCTCGATCCTGCCCTGGCCCCTCATGCCAACGCGAGTGGTTACTATGACCGCGCGAGGAAGGCGGCACGCGCGCGGGAACGGCTGCCACCTCTCATCTCCCAGGCCGACTCCGCACTTGCGACCCTGCGTTCACTCGTCGAGCGCGCCGCTTCGGGCAACGCATCCACAGACGAGATCGAAGCGGCCATTCCTGATGATGTCCCTGCGGTCAGAAAGGGACAGACCGAGCAATTACCACCATACCGCCGGTACCGGAGTTCAGGCGGGATCGAGATCCGAGTGGGGCGTGGTGCGCGTCACAATGACGACCTCACGTTCCATCACTCGGCGCCAAGCGATGTCTGGCTGCACGCGCGCCACACTGCGGGGGCCCATGTCATTCTGAGGTGGAACGGCCCCGGCAATCCACCCGCTCGTGACCTCGAGGAAGCCGCAATACTCGCGGCGCTGCACTCGAAGGCCCGCACCTCCGGCAGTGCGCCTGTCGACTGGACTCTCCGCAAGTACGTCAGAAAGCCGCGTGGAGCGGCACCGGGCTCGGTCGTGCCCGATCGCGTGCAGACCGTGTTCGTCGAGCCCGACGAGCGTGCGCTCGATGCGCTGTCCGACTAATGCTGGGGAGCCGAAGCGTGACAGCCACCTAGTTTGTGGCGGCACAGATCCAGGCGCGGCAACGAGTCAGATGGCCGCGTCCATTCCGGCTCGCAGCGACGCCACGAAGCGGGCAGCGGCATCGATCCCACTCTCCTGGAGCACCTGGATCAGTGCACTCCCGACGATGACGCCATCGGCCACCGCGGCGATCTCGCCGGCCTGCTTCGGCGTGGAGATTCCGAACCCGACGGCCACCGGAAGAGAGACCGCAGCTCGAACACGACCGACCTCCTCAGCGATCGAGTCCCTCAACTCGGACCTCGCCCCCGTTACGCCCGTTCGCGAGAGGTAATAGAGGAAACCCGAACCACTCGCGGCAACCTCGGGAACTCGATCCGGTGCGGTGGTCGGCGCGACAAGTCGGATCAAGTCGAGCGGTGACTTGGAGATCTTCTCCTCAAGTGCAGGATCCGCTCCAGTGGGCAAATCCGTCAGGAGAATACCGTTCGCACCAGCATCGACGGCATCCGCCAGGAAGGCATCGACTCCGTATCGCAGCACAGGGTTCAGGTACGTCATGAGCACGACGGGCGTCTCGTGTCGTGAGCGGAACGTGCGCAGGTCGGCGAGCAAGGAGCGCACAGTCGTTCCGCTCTCCAGCGAAGCGAATGAAGCGCGCTGGATGGTCGGGCCATCGGCGAGAGGGTCCGAGAACGGAATACCCAACTCCAGCACATCCGCCCCGGCTGATGCAAGCGCCTCCAGGAGCGCCACAGTCGAATCGAGCGCAGGATATCCGGCGGTGACGTATGTCACCAGAGCGGCTCGGCCTTCCGAGCGGCGAGCCTCGAACGTTCGGGAGATCAAGCCAGCAGGTAGTCGCTGACTCGGATCCCGTACCTCTGCGGATCTGTGGTCTTGATGATTTTCCGGATTTGGCCGGTAGCCGGGTCGGCCCGGGACAGATCAACGGTCAGCGGTTTCGCGAGGGGCATACCCTTCGGATCGGAAATCACGCGCACCGTCGGTCGATGGAGCAGGCTGACGTCGGGATTGACCTGCGACACGACGCCGAGCTCACGCGTATCCAGGATTACGAGCGTGCCCACGGGATACACACCCGTCGCGGTAATCAGCGCTTTCACGAGAAGTACGTCCTGCCCACGCTTCGGATTGTCGCGCATCTCCTTGAGCACGGCATCTGGAGGCCACGGCTCGTAATGGTAGCTGCGCACGGAAGTGCCGGCATCGAAGGCGTCGGCTACAGCTACGATCCTGGAGAAAAGAGTGGGCTCGCGCGGACGATTGTTCGACGGATACCCCGTGAGATCCACCTTCATGTGATGCTCATACGCCATGAGCATCTGACGGTAGGGCGTGTCCGCGAAGCCGTGCATGCCGAACAGGATCAGCAGCAGGGATCCCCTCTGGGCCGGTGGCGTCCGTCACTCGATCACCTACAGCGGAAATCCCCGTCCCTCGACGCGGGCGACGTGGGCGACGTCCTTGTCACCGCGACCGGAGAGGCAGACCAATAGGGGGCCACCGCTCTGGTACGTCGCCCCTTCTCGGAGCGCGTATGCGACGGCGTGAGCAGACTCCAGCGCGGGGATGATCCCCTCCAGTTGTGAGAGCCGATGAAAGGCCGCTAAGGCTTCCTGATCCGTGACGGATGTATACGTCGCGCGTCCTTGATCCCTCAAATACGAATGCTCGGGACCAACGCCCGGATAATCGAGTCCGGCCGAAACGGAGTGCGCGGGGGAAACTTGTCCATCCGCATCCTGCAGAAGATAGCTCAGCGAGCCGTGCAGGACACCTGGGCTTCCAGCACTGAGGGAAGCCGAGTGCTTGCCGGTTTTCATGCCAGCGCCCGCTGCTTCCACACCGATCAAGCGAACATCCTCGTCCGCCAAGAACCCCGAGAAGATACCTATCGCGTTGGAGCCTCCGCCTACGCATGCGACCACGACTTCGGGGAGCCGGTCTTCCGCCTCCAGAACCTGAGCCCGAGCCTCACGACCAATCACGGATTGGAAATCTCGAACCATGTCTGGAAACGGATCTGGCCCTACGACCGACCCGATGATGTAGTGCGTGTTTTCGACGTTGGTGACCCAGTCCCGGATCGCCTCGTTCGTCGCGTCCTTCAGAGTCCTCGTGCCCGACGAGACTGGGCTGACCTCGGCGCCCAGCAGTTCCATTCGATACACGTTGAGGGCCTGCCGCTCAATGTCCTCCTCACCCATATAAACGACGCACTCGAGGTCAAAAAGCGCGCACGCCGTCGCCGTCGCGACGCCGTGTTGTCCCGCGCCGGTCTCAGCAATGATGCGCGGCTTGCCCATACGCCGTGCCAAGAGAACCTGCCCGATCGTGTTGTTGATCTTGTGCGCGCCGGTGTGGTTGAGATCCTCACGCTTGAGGTAGACTGCGGGGTGACCGACTTCCGCGCCTAGGCGCTCAGCCTTGTAGAGCGGGGTGGGCCGCCCGACGAACGTGGTCAGCAAGTACTCCAGATCGCGTCGGAACCCAGGGTCCTGCTGAGCTTGCTCGTAGGCCGCAACGAGCTCGTCCAGCGCCCCAATCAACGTCTCCGGCACGTAGCGCCCACCGAACTTGCCGAAACGCCCGCGCTGGGGGGCCTTGGTGCTCATCCTATAGCCCCTTGGTTGGATACGTGGAACCCGGTCGCATCCTGCGCCGACCGAGCGGCGGAGATGAACTCCCGTACCAAAGCATGATCCTTCTCCCCGACCTTCGATTCGACGCCGGAAGAAACGTCGACGACGTCGGGTCGAAAGCGCACGATTGCAGCCCCAACAGTAGCAGGACCCAGTCCACCCGCGAGTATCAAGTGCTGAGCGTCGGACAGATGCTCGTGGACGCGCTCCGGGTCGAGTTCCAGGCGGACGCCGCCGCCGCCGACGACACCTTCTTTCCACCCCTCGAGCACGATTCCGTCTGCCAGTCCACGATATTTGTCGAGCGCCGCAACGACATCATCGACGGTGCGAGCCCGGACTCCCTTCCACAAGGACCAGCTTCCTCGTCCGGCCAGTGCCTCTAGGACGTCTCGCGGCTCATCACCATGAAGTTGAATCACCTGCGCACCCAGCGTTTCGGCCTTCCTTGCTGCCTCGTCAGTAGATTCGTCGACCAAGACCGCAACCAGTCGCGCACGAACCCCCTTCACTAACTCTGTTGCCGCCTGCAGGTCCACGCTTCGCGAGAAACCCGAGGTCATCACAACCCCCAGAAAATCCACGCCGTGCTCGTCCGCCATGACGACATCTTCGCGGCACTGAAGGCCGCAGATCTTCACGAGGGGGGACTCACGCATGAACACGCTCGACACGTGCGACCCGAGACAGTTCCGCCGCCGCAGCTCCCGGATCTGTGGCCCTGAGCAGAGTCTCTCCCACTAGAATCGCATCGACGCCCCGCTTTCCCAGACGCGAGATGTCCGCGGCATCGCGAATTCCACTCTCCGACACGACCAAGGCATCGCCAGAGATTTGCTCCAACAGTTGCAACGTCGTGTCTAGGTCCGTCGTGAACGTCGCCAGGTCTCGATTGTTGATCCCGATGATCTTCGCGCCGGCGTCCAGCGCCCGGTCGAGGTCGTAGGCATCGTGTGTCTCGACCAGCGCGTGCATTCCGAGCGCCTCGGCCTGCCGTAACAGCCCGCGCAGAGAATCGTCCGAGAGAATGCGCACAATCAGTAGGATGGCGTCTGCACCAACCCCCCGAGCCTCGATCACGTGTAGCGTATCGAGCGTGAAGTCCTTCCGCAGAATGGGGATCGCCGTGCCGCCTCGGATCCGGACGAGATCCCCGTTCGAACCCCCAAAATACTGCTCATCGGTGAGCACACTGAGCGCGGCCGCCCCCGACGTTTCGTAGGATCGCGTGAGTTCGACAGGGTCGAGGTCGGAACGGATGAGACCTGCACCGGGTGATCGCCGCTTGCACTCCGCAATCAGCGAGACCGTTCTAGGATCCGAGATGGCCGCACGAAAGTCTCTCACCGGAGGCGCATCCTCGAGCGCGGATTCCAAGTCGGAGGCCCGGTCACGGAGCGCACCAAGCGCCTCACGCTTAGTGCGCACGATGTCCGCGAGAACCCCAGGAAGCGAGACCGGATCTTGCGTTTCGGGCAACGTTCGGGTAACCTTACTTCGGTTCCTGTTCGGGTTCATCTGCGAAGGGAGGGCACCGGAATGCCCCTGACCAAGCGACAAAAGGAAATTCTCGACTACATCGGCGAATTCATCGCTGACCAGGGCTATGCCCCGAGCTTCGAGGAGATCGCAACGTCTTTTGGGTACGCATCGCTCGCGACAGTACACGAGCATCTGAGCAATCTGGAGCGCAAGGGCTACATAAGGAAGTCCTACAATGAGAGCCGGTCCATCGAGCTCGTGCGAGCCGGTCAGGGCGAGCCCTCCATTGAACTCCCTCTGCTCGGCGCGGTCGCGGCGGGACTCCCGATCGAAGCAATTCAGGACACCGAGACGCTCGCTGTGCCCCCTGACATGGTGCGCCGCCAGAAGGACAACTACGTGCTGCGCGTCGAGGGCAACTCGATGATCGAGGAGCAAATCAGGGACGGCGACTACATCGTGGTGCAGGCCCAGGAGTCGGCGGAGGACGGACAAATGGTCGTCGCGCTCGTTTCCGGGGAAGCGGCCACCGTGAAGAAACTCTATCGGGAGCCTCACGGACGGGTTCGCTTGCAGCCCGCGAATCCGACCATGGAGCCGATCCTCGTCGATGCAACCGACGTGCGGGTCCAGGGTGTAGTGGTGGGGGTCATCAGGAAGTACTGATTCACGTCAGCCAAGACGACTGAGGGCGCAACGTTCTGTTCGTGGCCTCCCTCGCGTCCGTCGCCTCGTGGTTTTCGTTACCGGTTCGTGGCTTCCTTCAATCGTCGAAGGGCATCAGCAGCACGCCCCTCATCGATACTCGACTCCGCCAAACGAACCCCCGCTTCGAGCGATTCGACCGCGCCACCAACGAACAGCGCTCCCGCAGCATTCAGCAGAACTGCAGTTCTCGCCCCACCCCGCTCACCGCCCAGAACTCTCTCGATCACTTCCGCGTTCTCTGACGGTTCCCCACCAGCGAGCGAAGCGAGGTCCGCACTTTCGAGCCCGCAGTCCTCGGGCGTCACCGTAAAGCGGGTGACGCCGGACTCGGAGAGCTGGGCGACACTCGTGACGCCGGAGGGGCTGATCTCGTCCATGCCGGGTTCTCCGTGTACGACGAGCGCCCGAATGTGACCGAGTTCCTGAAGCGAATCGGCAACGAGACCGATGAGGTTCGGGTCTGCCACACCGCTGACCTGCCGTTGGGCGCCGGCAGGATTCGTCAGAGGGCCGAGGATATTCATGACTGTCGTGATGCCAAGCCCACGTCGGACCGGCCCGACGTGCCGCATCGCCGGGTGCAGCAGGGGAGCAAACATGAACACTATCCCCGCCTCAGTGAGCACCTCGCCCATGCGTTCTGGCGTGAGGTCGATCGTCACCCCGAGAGCTTCGAGCACGTCAGCACTGCCACTTCGCGACGTGAAGGAGCGGTTCCCGTGCTTCGCAACCGGCACGCCCCCACCCGCAGCGACCAACGCAGCGGCAGTGGAAATGTTGAACGTCGTGACGGCCCCGCCGCCCGTGCCTGCGGTGTCCACCAGCCTCGCAGGATCGGCAGCCGTCACCGGCACCATGGCCTTCCTCAACGCACGTACGCCACCCGCCACCTCGCTGGGCTGTGCGCCCTTGGTCCGCACCCCCATGAGCAAGGCGGCCATTTCCACCTCAGAAGCCGAGCCAGACATGAAGCGATCGAATGCGGCTTCAGCTTCCTCAGCGGTCAGATGAACACCCTCCGCGACCTTGGCGATGAGTTGCTTGACGTCCATATCATCCTGCTGCTCAGCCACACGCACTCCCCAGAAATTCACGGGCTCCGAAGCGGAGCAGAAATCCTAAGCTCCGCGTGGTTTTTCGGCCAATCGAAGCCCCCGCTTGATCGCTTGACATCCTCACTCGCCAATCTAACTTTTCGCGGTGGAATCCCCCGAAACGAAGCGAATGCAACTCACCGTCCACTACGACGGCTCAGCGTTCCATGGATGGCAATACCAGCCGGACCAGCGGACGGTCCAGGGTGACTCGCAGGCAGCCCTCGCTCAGCTGGCAAATTCCCCCCGCACTGTCATCGGGTCGGGCCGCACCGACACAGGTGTGCACGCGACAGGACAAGTGGCGTCTGTCGACATGCCAATGAGGTGGGGTCCGGTGGAGCTCTCAAAGGCCTTGAACTCGATCTTGCCACGAGAGATCTGGGTCGAGTCGGTGCGGCGTGCCGCCGCCGACTTCCACCCCCGATACGACGCAATCGCCCGAACGTATACCTATCGCGTGGGCGTCGACGAACGAGCCCGCTCGCCCTTCCAGCGCCGACAGTGCTGGGCGCTTTGTGAGGCACTCGACACCGACTTGTTGACCGCGTCGGCCGAGGGTCTGCTCGGCCAACACTCGTTCCAGGCCTTCGCCAAGTCGGGCCAGCCTGAGCGTGGCTACCAGTGTACCGTGGCCAAAGCCGGATGGGTCGATTGGGAGCTGGGCATTCGCTTCGACGTTACAGCGGACCGCTACCTACACCACATGGTTCGCTACCTCGTCGGCACCATGATCGACATCGCTCGTCACCGCCGACCCAGGGCGGACCTTGCCGCACTTCTCTCTGGCCACGGAGAGATGACCACGTCACCTCCCGCACCACCCGAGGGGCTCTTCCTGGCCCGGGTGGAGTACCCGGAGCGCGCGTTGGCGGTGCAAGACCAACCACCGTCCCCACCTTCACGGAGCACCCCTGACACATGAAGATTTTCCTCGACACCGCCGACCTCGGAGAGATCCGCCGCGCCGCTGACGCCGGGCTGGTGGACGGCATTACGACAAACCCGTCGCTCATCTCGAAGGTCGCGGGCGACCGAGACCCCAAGGAGATCTATCGCGAGATATGTGAGATCGTGGACGGTCCGATCAGTGTTGAGGTCGTCGCCGTCGACCGGGATACGATGGTGGTGGAAGGACGCAAGCTGGCCGCCATCCACGAGAACGCGGTGGTGAAGCTTCCGCTCACCGAAGACGGACTGAAGGCGTGCAGTGACCTTCGCGCGGAGGGCTTCCGCACCAACCTTACGCTCTGCTTTTCTGTTTCGCAGGCACTGTTGGCCGCGAAAGCGGGCGCGATGTACGTGTCGCCGTTCGTTGGTCGGATCGATGACATATCGGGTGAGGGCATGGACCTCATCCATCAGATGCGCCAGGTGTACGACAACTACGGGTACGAGACGCAGATCCTCGCCGCCTCGATTCGCCATCCAGTGCATGTCGTGGAGTCGATGATGATCGGCGCGGATTGTTGCACAATCCCGCCCAAGGTCCTCTGGCAGCTCAGCAAACACCCGCTAACCGACCGCGGACTCGAAGGATTTCTGGCGGACTGGGACAAATTGGGCGCGGAGATCTGAGTGCTGGAGGTCGGTACGTGCGCGAGTTCTATTGGAGACGGTGAGCATGACTTCTAGTAGTGATCGGTATTCCCATCCGCTCTCCGAGCGATACGCGTCCCGCGAGATGCAGCAAGTCTTCTCGCCGAAGAGGCGATTCGGGATCTGGCGTCGACTCTGGCTTGCGTTGGCGGAATCGGAGGCCGAGCTGGGGATCGACATTTCAGACACAGCGCTGGAGCAGATGCGCTCGGCGCTGGACTCGATCGACCTGGAACGCGCCGCCGAGTACGAACAGCGCTTCCGGCACGATGTCATGGCGCACGTGCACCTCTTCGGGGACGATGCCCCAGCCGCTAAGGGCATCATCCATCTCGGGGCCACGAGTGCCTTTATTGGGGACAACACCGACCTGATCCTGCACCGCGATGCGCTAGGCCTCATCCGGCAACGGCTGGTTCGCTGTGTGGCCGCGCTCGCGGACTTCGCGCGAGCGCACGCGTCCCTGCCGACACTCGGCTACACGCACTTTCAGCCGGCACAACCCACCACCGTGGGTAAGCGGGCCACGCTTTGGATCCAGGACCTGCTGCTCGACATCGAGGAGCTCGATCACCGGATCAGCACCCTGCGCTTCCGTGGCGTACGCGGCACCACAGGCACGCAAGCGTCGTTCTTGGAGCTATTCGACGGCGCGCATGACAAGGTGGACGCACTCGACCATGCGGTAGGAAAGCGCATGGACTTCGAGAGCAGCTACCCTGTGTCCGGTCAGACCTACACACGCAAGGTCGACTACGCCGTGCAAGCTTCGCTCGCAGGTGTCGGGGCTTCGCTGTCGAAGATGGGGAACGATTGGCGGCTCCTGGCGCACCTGCGAGAAGTGGAGGAGCCGTTCGGGTCCGAGCAGATCGGCTCGTCCGCGATGCCCTACAAGCGCAATCCCATGCGTGCAGAACGCATGTGCGCGCTCGCCCGGCACGTGATCGTGCTCGCGCAGGACCCCGCCTTCACAGCGGCAACGCAGTGGCTAGAGCGCACGCTCGATGACTCGGCCAATCGGCGAGTCTCCGTGCCTGACGCATTCCTTGCCCTCGACGGATGTCTCGTGCTGGCGGAGAACGTCGCCGCAGGTCTGATCGTCAATCCAGCCGTCGTTCGCCGGAATCTCGCAGAACATCTTCCGTTCATGGCGACGGAGACGATCTTGATGCGAGCCACTTCACGCGGAGGCGACCGACAGGAGCTCCATGAGCGGATCAGGAAGCACTCGATGGCCGCCGCAGCGCGCATGAAAGAAGATGGCCCCGAGGCGGGCGACCTACTGGAGCGAATCGCTGGAGATGAGGCGTTCGGGCTCAGCACGGAGGAGCTACAGGAGCTCGTTGATCCGCACCGGTTTGTGGGGCGGGCCCCTGAACAGGTAGAGCGATTCCTCGATACCGCCGTGGCCCCCGTGTTGGAGCGACTCA
>Ga0114999_10008186_pt1 | contig 11686 bp, 9 predicted proteins | sample ArcticOcean_MG_C_3_FD_89820 | JGI IMG/M metagenome (GOLD analysis project Ga0114999, IMG submission 89820) | Marine microbial communities from western Arctic Ocean - ArcticOcean_MG_CB8_126 | ecosystem: Environmental > Aquatic > Marine > Oceanic | place: Arctic Ocean: Canada Basin | collected...
AAAATTATGCCTGGTGAATTGGGTAAAGCACTGCGAATCCTAGCAAGTGGAGGAGCAGTCGATTATGTTGGTGCAACAAATGTAGAATTGGTCGGTGGAGGAGAGGCTTCAGGTTCTTACAAAGAATTTGAAATTAAAGCTAAGGCTTTTACTACAGTCCGCTTCCGCTAATAAAACTTCCTAAAATAATCCCCGGTCCGGACTTTATGTTCCGGATTGGGGCTCCTGCATAGACCGTAAATCAAAATTAATCCCCATTGTTCCTTCCGATTCACTGGAAAAGCAACTCATTGTACCTCCTGTTTTATCGAAGGTTTTCCGGATTTGCGTGTAAGCCGAAGATGATTCAAGCTTAATCAACAGCTTCTTGTCAATTTTGACTGCTGAACTTTTCAGCCTGATTTGAAAGCAAAATTGTTTTTCAGTAAGAAAATTTTCCGAATCATTTTCGGCTGGTATAACAACCCGGAGCAGCAATTCGCTTTCCGGAACAATACAGGCCAAAGTATCAAGAGCAGACAGTAAGGATTCCAGCAACAGCAGCGGCATACAACGAATAGACTCTACTTCCTGCTCCAGGATGAATACAAATTTACGTTCAGGATGATAAAGCTGAAACAGGTTTTCCACTAATGACAACACTTTGTCCATGGCGCAATTATCTGTAGATGATAAGCCAGCAAAATATTGTAAATGGGCGGCAAGCATTTCGGTTTTTTGATTGCGTTTCAGCAAGCTCTTTAATGCTTCTCCGGAAAGTGATTCTGCTGTTTTTTCTGCCGATTCCAGCGATTGATGCAAACATTTGCTCCACGCACTGAGAATCCATTTTTCGCTCATGGCAGCTATTGAAGCGCTTGGGGCATCCGCAGTGGATTCACCACGGTAAAGCGCCATTTCAACAGTCGCCAGCAGTTCCCGACGTTTGAACGGTTTGACAATATATCCTGTTGGGGTGGTTGATTTTGCTCGTTCAATGATTGATTCATTGGTGAAAGATGTCAGGTAAACCACCGGAAGTTGGTGATTCGAGCGTAATTGCCTGGCAGTTTCAATCCCGTCCATACTTCCTGCTAATAAAATATCAACCAGTGCCAAATCCACTGACTCTTTCTCCAGTGACGCAAGTGCCTCTTCTCCGGAAGCACAAACCAATGGTACTTCATATCCTGCTTCCTGAAGACAATAAAGAATATCATCCGCAACGATCGCTTCGTCTTCAATAATTAATATTCGCCCCTTATTCATTTTCCTCCCGAAAGATCAGTTCAAAACAAGTTCCGTTATCATTTTTTAATTTATATTCTCCCTTTAACTGTTCCGAAAGAATATGTATTAAACGTATTCCGGTACTGTGGCTGTGCTTCCAATTTGTTTCGGCCGGCAGTCCCGGACCATCATCACAAACAGAAAGAAAAACACGCTGATTCTCCAGCATTTGCAGTCGAATCTCAATTCCGCCTTTTCTCTCTTCTGCAAAAGCGTATTTTAACGAATTTGTGATCAGTTCATTGATTATTAAACCACAAGGAATAGTACAATTCACATCCAGAGTCATCGGTTCCAAATCCAACTTCAGTGAAACCTGATCTGCAGAAACACCAAATGATGAAAGTAACTCTTGACTCAAATGTCTTATAAAATCAGGTAAATCAATGTGAGAGAGAGATGTTGACTGGTAGAGTTTTTCATGCACCAGCGACATAGTGTGAATACGCTGCTGCAACTCACTCATCAGTGATTCAAGATGTTCATCTTTTATGTTCCGGAATTGGAGACGTAACATGCTCGAGATAATCTGCATATTGTTTTTAACTCGGTGATGTACTTCTTGCAGCAGCACCTCTTTCTCCTGTAAAGAAGCAGTCAACCGCTTTTCCGCCTGGCTACGTTCATTAATTTCTTCAAGCAGGTTTTGGTTAGCCGTGCGCAACTCATCTGTACGTTCAACTACTTGTTCTTCAAGCTTATTTTTGTAATCCAGTAATTCTTTCTCTGCAGCAGTACGACGTGTAAGTTCAGACCTCAGCTGTTGATAATAATCCTGCAGACTTTTCCGCATACGGTTGAAAGCGACAACCACTTCATTCAGTTCATCGTTGCGTGTTTTTCGCTGTAAAATTAAAGGCGCGTCCAGTTTTTCCGGAGTAACTTCATGTGCATAACGAGCCATTGATCCGAGGTGACGCGTAATCAGCAACTGGACCAGTACTAAAATAAAGCCTGAAATCAAAAATGTTTTAATAGCCTGAGTCAGTAAAATAATCAGCAGCTTGTCCCAAAGACGAGCATACACATCATCCAGTGAAGCCAGAATACGCAGTTCGCCTAAATCAAATTCTTCCGCTTGATGAAGATAGCGTAAAGGAAAGCGGTATTCTAAAACCTGTTCCTCTATCTCTTTACCATACTTGAGCCATACACCTTCTGGAGATTGAATTTCAACGTACTCCATGTCAGGTAACTGTACAACACCTTCCAACAGAACTTCCGCCTGCCTTAAATCTGTCATCCATAAACTATTGACAATCCCGCGCAGGTAACTGCTCTGGATTTGGACCATGCGCTCCTCTATCAGTCCGACATCACGTCGATAATCTGTGTAGAGCTGATAAGCTGTGCCAAGCAAAGTAATCAGTGAACTTGCTAACAGGATAAAAATAATTAACCTGCTGCTGATGGTTTGCCGATCAAAAATACGGTGATTTCTAGTGCTAAATAATGTATTCATAAGATACAGCTACAATGAAGATAAATAAACATCGCATTTCCCCAGATAATTCAGTATTGTAAATCCAGTCGCAGGTCAAATTCCTTAGCTTTGATACAGTCAGCAAAAGTAATGAGGCAAGGCCAACCGCTACAATTATTCCTGAAACAGGTTACAGAGTAATTTCATGAAAGTCGATGCATTCAGCTATCCGCAGGAAGATTTCCTCAAAGAACTGCAGACAGGTCGGGCAAAAGTACAAATCATGGAATCAACTCTTACGGATTTTTTTGAAGAATTAAGTTTTGTTCACAAGCAATCTTTGCAGCTTGAAGATAGCCGTGGAGAAATCATTTCCGGTGCCTTAGCCGATCTCCTAGAAGAACTGCGATTTACCACCAGACAATTATCCACTTTACAAGGCAATCTCGATGATGCGATCCAGACTGCTTTCACACAAGATGCAGGGCACCGTCTGCGTGAATTATTGGTACAACTAATGACAAGTTCTCTTCAGCATTGGGAAGAGACTACCGGTACCACCAAAATCGAATTAGCCGAACAAAGTGGAATCTGGAAAGTTCACCTCGACAAGGGCTACTTCCGTTTACGTACTTTTGACCGTTATCTCAGTGTTCCGAGTGTGCCGCAAAAACCACGCTGGAAAGATGTCACCAGAACCGCACGCTACGTCCTGGCTTGCGGTGAATCTTCCGTTTCTGAAAACTTAAGATCAACTCTCAAAGAGTTTCAAAAACACCTGCTGCAACTTACTGCATAATTCTTCAATTTTTCTTGAATTACCACCTTACTGCTCTTCTATCAACAAAATCAACAATAATCTTATTTATTTTAAGACTTAATAACTCATTGATTTAATGATATATTGTTATCTATTTTTACCGATTTTTCCAGAAATACATCTTGACTGAAACTATGTTTTGTAGTGAATTATAGCGTAAACAAAGATAAAGCTCAGTTAATGATAAACACAAGATCTAGTTTGGCTTGAAAACATGAAGAATCGGCAAGCCCTTGATGTGTTGTAAAACTAATCGAACGAAAGTGGTGGTTGCATTCCGTTTCTTCACATTATTTTTAACAGTTTTGATCTGCACTACAGCAGCACTTGCTGTTCAAAAGCCTACTCAGAACGAAGTATACCGTCTGGCTTTTTTTGCTCCCCGTGGAGAAGGTGATCCATTTTGGGGGCAGTTCATTGGTTTTATGGAAAAAGCCACAGTCGATTTCGGCATGGAATTAAACGTACATTATGCCGAAGGAAACCTTGAGAGAATGCGGGAACAAATAGTTTCCGAGACTAGATCAACTGAACGTGCGGATATATTGATTTTTCCGAATTTTAAAAAAGGCGGTGAAACTTTCTTAAAAATTATCGAAGAGCAGCAGATTCCGGCTTTTGTGGTTAACTCCGGATTCACCGAAGAAGAAACAGTAGGAGAACCGCGTGGAAAATATAAGCACTGGATTGGTGAACTGCTGCCGGCAGAAGAGGAAGTTGGTGCGATGTTGGCTGAAGCTTTGATTGAAGAAGGCTTACGTCTGAGATCAGCTGAGAATCTACCACCGTTAGAGATGGTAGGTATTACCGGAATAGTTTCAGATTACGCTGCAATTCAGAGAAATAAAGGTCTCCAACAGGTTGTGTTAAGTTATCCTGATATTCGATTACGCCAGATTGTCCCTGCAAATTGGAGTGATATAAATGCAGCCGCAAGTTTTGCAATGTTATCACGGCGTTATCCAAACGTAACACTGATTTGGAGTGCCAGTGATGTGATGGCGCAGGGTGTAATCCGTTCTGCAAAAAAACGTGGTATGACTCCCGGAAAAGATGTGCTAGTGGGAGGAATTGACTGGGCAGAGGCCGGACTACAGGCGGTAAGATCCGGAGATCAGTTTGTCAGTATTGGAGGACATTTTTTGGAAGGAGGTTGGGCTGTGGTATTGATTTATGATTATTTAAGCGGTAGTGATTTCGCAAAAATAAAACTACGTTGGCGATCAAAAATGTCCAGTGTAACAGCTCCTAAATGGAAAACCCAAAATAAACAGCTGGCAAAGATTCAACCAAATTTTGTAGATTTTAAACGCTACTCCCGTTTTTTGAATCCGGAAAATACAAGTTACGATTTTAGACTTGAAAGCCTTTTTAATTAAAGAAAAGAATATTTTTTAAGCTTTCGGTTGTCATGGCCGGAAAATCCGGATGCCGGTGGTCGGTATCCGATATTTAAATAAAAACCGTTATCTGACGGTTTTTTAAACATTTCATCCTTGAATAAGGGGTAAATATGTACAAGCAAGTATTAAAACTTTCTGCAGGTTTTCTGTTAGCAGCAGGTCTGTCAGCAAGTCCAGCATTAGCTGGAGGTGAAGCAGAAGTACTGCATTGGTGGACTTCCGGTGGAGAAGCAAAAGCACTTAAAGTGCTTAAGGACGATTTTGCCAAAAAAGGTGGCACTTGGAAAGACATGCCTGTTGCAGGTGGTGGCGGTGATGCCGCAAATGTAACTCTTAAGGCAAGAATTGTTGCAGGAGATCCTCCTACAGCCTCACAAATAAAAGGGCCGACTATTCAGGAATATGATGATGAAGGTGTAGTTGCTCCTTATTACATTGATGAAGTTGCTCAAGCCGAAAATTGGGATTCATTATTAAGTCCTCAGGTAGCAAATCATATGAAATGTGATGGATTCACCAAGTATTGCGCTGCTCCGGTAAACATCCACCGCATTGATTGGTTCTGGGCTAACAAGAAGGTTCTGGATGCCAATGGACTGAAAATGCCTACTTCCTGGGATGAATTTAATGCAGCTGCAACCAAATTACAGGCAGCCGGAATCATTCCTTTTGCTCATGGAGGTCAGCCTTGGCAGGATGCTACTGTCTTCGAAGCCGTTGCTTTGGGAATTGGTGGAAATGAGTTTTACCGAAAAGCCATAGTCGAATTAGACATGGATGCTTTAGGTGGTTCAACCATGGTCAAAATCTTCGACCAAATGCGAAAACTGCAGGGTTTCACCGACAAAGGCATGCCAGGACGCGACTGGAACGTTGCAACAGGTATGGTTATGAGTGGTAAAGCTGCATTCCAGATTATGGGTGACTGGGCTAAGGGTGAATTTTCCAATGCTGGTTTGAAACCAGGAATAGACTTCTACTGTCTGCCTACCCCTTCAAACCATGGCTATCTATATAATGTTGACAGCTTCATTTTTTACGGAATGAAAGGAAAAAACAAAATAGAGGGTCAGAAAATGTTGGCTAGTTCAATAATGGGCAAGAACTTCCAGAAAATTTTCAATATTTATAAGGGTTCAATTCCTGCTCGTCTAGACGTCCCTATGGACGAATTCGACATGTGTGCCAAGGGTTCTGCTTCAGATCTGAAGTATGCCGCTATGACAGGTGGCTTGCTGCCGAGCTTTGCTCATGGTATGGCGCTACGTAACGCCCAAAAGGGAGCAATCCAGGACGTTATCACAGAGCATTTCAATTCAGACATGTCTTCAAAAGAAGCCGCAAAAAGACTCGTGCGTGCTGTAAAAGACACGCTGTAATTCAGTCTCAAGACGGAGTTCCAAATCAAGGGGCTCCGTTTTTACATAATTTATACTACATACTTTATCCATGTTTTACTGGCTGCAGAAAAATCTTCCAAAACTTGTAATCGCACCTTCATTTGCGGTAATCCTGTGGTTCGTGTACGGATTCATCCTCTGGACAGTCTACATTTCTATGACTAACTCCAAGATGCTGCCGCGTTATGATTTCGTGGGCTTCAAGCAGCACATACGGCTCTGGTCACAGATGCGCTGGTACACTGCAGTTGAAAACCTGCTGATTTTCACCATACTCTTTATCGTTATCTGTATCCTGATTGGGATAATACTTTCAATTTTCCTGGATCAGAAGATTCGTGCTGAAGGATTTTTAAGAACTATTTATCTCTACCCCATGGCACTCTCTTTCATTGTTACCGGAACTGCATGGAAGTGGATTCTAAACCCAACTATGGGCATTGAAAAGCTTTTCATAGACTGGGGGTTCACGAACTTTACCTTTGACTGGCTGGTCAACAGGGACATGTCTATTTACACTATTGTGATTGCCGCTGTCTGGCAGTCATCCGGTTTCGTAATGGCACTCTTTCTGGCGGGTCTACGTTCAATTGACGATGAAATCATTAAGGCAGCAAAAATTGATGGAGCTGGTTTATACAGTATCTACATCACCATCATTCTACCCATGATGCGTCCTGTTTTCATGAGTTCCATTGTTATTCTACTTCACATTTCAATAAAAAGTTATGACCTGGTGATCGCACTGACTGCAGGAGGTCCAGGCACATCTTCAGACATGCCTGCTGTCTATATGACTCAAATGGCTTTCCACCGCAGTGAAATCGGTCTTGCTTCTGCAAGTGCAGTGATGATGTTCCTGACAGTGCTGGCCATCGTTGTACCTTACCTATATTCTGAACTGAGGAGACAAGATGCAGGTCGCTGATTCCATGCAGTTGGAAGCACTCGAACGTTCCGCTTCCCGTAAACGTACTTTTTACCGCTGGTTACTGTTCCTGATACTCGGACTGTTCGGTATTTATTATCTGGCACCATTGTATGTCATGATTGTAACTTCACTGAAAAGCATGGAAGAAATCCGCCAGGGTAACCTCATGACTCTGCCAAGAGAGATTATGTTTGATTCCTGGAAAACAGCCTGGAGCGGACGCGGATATGCTGCCGGCGACGTCTTTCTTCGTCCCTTCTTCTGGAACTCAATAAAAATGGTGGTTCCCGCTGTCGCGATTTCAACTTTCTTTGGCGCTTTAAACGGTTACGCCTTGACTAAGTGGCGTTTCAAAGGAGACAACATCCTCTTCCTTTTGTTCCTCTTCGGTTGTTTTATTCCTTACCAGGCAATCCTGCTGCCGATGGCCAGAACACTCGGATTTTTAGGAATCTCAAATTCAATCAGCGGACTGGTACTGGTCCATACAGTATACGGTTTAAGTTTCACGACTATGTTTTTCCGAAATTACTACATTTCTATTCCTGACGAAATGATCAAGGCTGCCAGAATCGACGGTGCTGGTTTTTTCAAAATATTTTTCAAGGTTCTGCTGCCTATTTCTGCACCTGTTATTGTGGTTACTGTGATCTGGCAGTTTACAGGTATCTGGAACGATTTTCTGTTCGGCTCTTCTTTCTCCTTTGGCGAAGCAGCACCTATCCAGGTTGCGCTCAATAATATGGTTCTCACCAGCACCAGCGTCAAAGAGTATAACGTTGACATGGCTGCGGCATTCATCGCAGGAATCCCAACTCTGCTTGTGTATGTTCTAGCTGGAAAATACTTCATCCGCGGACTCACTGCAGGTTCAGTAAAAGGCTAACAATGACAACATTTAAAGTCAGCAAGCTGACCAATATTTAAGGAAAAAATGGCAACTTTAAAAGTCAGCAAGCTGACCAAAAATTTCGGTAACACACAGGTACTGAAGCAAGTCAATCTGGATGTGAGTGACGGTGAGTTCATCGTCCTGCTGGGTCCTTCAGGTTGCGGCAAATCAACTCTGCTCAACATGATTGCAGGGCTGGAAAGTGTAGACGAGGGTGAAATTATGATTAACGATTATGTCGTTAACCGTGTTGAACCGAAAGACCGCAACATTGCTATGGTCTTCCAGTCATATGCCCTTTATCCTGCGATGACGGTCCGCGATAACGTCGTTTTCGGACTGAAACAGCGTAAAGTGTCAAAAGAGCAGATAGAAAAATCGCTCAAGTATTTCTCAAAAATGCTGCAGATTGACCATCTTTTAGAACGTAAACCGGCTCAACTTTCTGGAGGACAGCGCCAGCGAGTCGCGATGGGACGTGCCTTGGTGCGTGAACCTCATATTTTCCTCTTCGATGAGCCACTGTCGAATCTGGACGCTAAACTTCGCGTTGAAATGCGTCACGAAATCAACAAGCTGCACGAACAGTTGGGTACAACAATGATTTACGTGACTCATGATCAAGTTGAGGCCATGAGTCTTGCTACTCGGATTGCAGTGATGAATGAGGGAATCATCCAGCAGATAGGAACACCGCAGGAAGTTTATGACAAGCCTAACAGCGTTTTTGTCGCGGACTTTATCGGATCTCCAGCAATTAACCTGATTCAGGGTACATTTTCGAAAGATGGAGCAACACTCAGTTTCATTCCCGAACAACAAAAAGACGATGTTAAAATTTCTCTCAGTGATTATACTTTTGATTCAGAACCAAAAGATGGTCAGCACATCATATTTGGATTTCGGCCGGAACATATCAGACTTCTGGATGTTTCTATAAAGCCTCAATTACCAGTTAAACTCAAGCCTTCGCTGATAGAACTTACAGGTTATGAAAAGGAAGTTACCTTTGAATTTTATGGAAAAGAAATCACCGGAAGACTTCCACGCAATATTGATGCTGAACTTGGTAAACCCATCTCTCTCAGCCTTGACTTGTCCGAAATATCCATCTTTGACAGCGCAAGTTCATTACGTATTTGACACAAACGTCAAACTGAGAAGTATATATTTTATATAGTCTTCAAGTCTTAGTGTAGTAAACTTTTATTTTACAACACAATTCAGGCTTACTCTTCATAATAGTTCATTAATTTTGATGTCATGAGTAGTGTCAGCTATCCACATTATCCGGATTTAAAAAACAAAACGGTACTCATCAGCGGTGGTGGCTCCGGCATTGGTGCGGCATTCGTTGAGGCCTTTGCTGGACAGGAGAGTCAGGTCGCTTTTCTTGACATTCAGCAGGAAGTTTCTAAGGAACTTGTCCAGAAACTGGCCTCAAGCGGTCCGAAACCACTTTTTGTGAAATGTGATCTGACTGATATCAAAGCCTTAAAAAAAGCTGTTGCAGAGGTAGAAAACAAACTTGGAGCGGTGCGTGTGCTGATCAACAATGCTGCCAGCGATGAACGGCATGAGCCGGAGGATGTGACTCCGGAATACTGGGAAGAACGTTTACGCTTGAATTTCAGCCACCATTTTTTTGCAGCACAGGCTGTAAAACCTGCAATGGCAAAAGCAGGTGGTGGAGCAATCATTAACATGGGTTCATGCAGTTGGCACATGGCGTTGGAGTTCATGCCTGGATATACATCCTCCAAAGCTGCCATCGAAGGCTTGACCCAGAGTCTGGCCCGAGCCTACGGGAAGGAGCGAATCCGTGTTAACTGTATTATTCCAGGGCAAGTTTGGACTTCCAGACAGATGAAGGAAATAATGACACCAGAATATGAAAAGTTCATGGCAGAAAAGCAATGTCTTCCAGATCGCATTCTTCCAGAAGATGTTGCTCAGTTGGCCTTGTTTCTCGCTTCCGATGCAGGACGGATGTGTACGCGCCGGAATTATTTCATGGATGCAGGTATTGGTGCGTGACTTTTAGCACTTTGGAAAAAAGGTGTGTTTCTCGACCTGACCAGAGAATGGATTCCCGCCTTCGCGGGAATGACAAACATGGGTAGCATTATGCTTTTTTACAAGACCATCAATTTAAATCAATAGGAAATAAACCGTGACCAAGAAAACAGAACCCCGATTGAGAAGCCGTGAGTGGTTTGATATTCCAGGTGATCCAAGTGAAACAGCTGGATATCTTGAACGCTATACAAATTATGGAATCAGTGCGGCAGAACTACGTTCAGGCAAACCAATTATCGGTATTGCTCAAACAGGTAGTGACCTAGTACCGTGTAACAGAGTCCACATGAGCCTCGTTCACCGAGTTCGTGACGGCATACGAGAATCTGGCGGCATACCCATGGAGTTCCCGGTTCATCCTATCCAGGAAACCGGTAAACGTCCCACAGCTGCACTAGACCGTAATCTCCAATACCTTGGACTGGTCGAGGTCCTTTTCGGCTATCCTATCGACGGTGTGGTGCTTACAATCGGCTGTGACAAAACAACACCTGCACTGTTGATGGCGGCTGCGACTGTTGATATCCCAGCGATCTGTCTTTCATCCGGACCAATGATGAACGGCTACTGGAAGGGTGAAAGAGCCGGATCCGGCACCATTAAATGGAAAGCCAGAAAACTCCTGGCAGCCGGTGAGATTGACGAGGAAGAATTCATTCAAATCGTTGTTGATGCTACCACTTCTCCGGGATACTGTAATACGATGGGTACAGCAACCACGATGAATTCCCTGGCCGAAGGACTCGGTATGTCCCTGCCGGGCTGCGCGGCTATTCCGGCACCTCTCAGTGAAAGGGGAGAAATGTCATACTTGACAGGACTGCGTATAGTAGAAATGGTAAAAGAAGACCTTACACCTTCTAAAATACTAACTCGAAAAGCTTTTGAAAATTCAATTGTTTTAAATTCAGCTATCGGGGGTTCCACCAATGCACCGATCCATATCAATGCAATTGCACGGCACGTCGGTGTAAAACTGGAAATAGAGGACTGGGCGAAGATTGGTCTTGAAATACCGATGCTGGTAAACTTGCAACCTGCAGGCAAGTACCTTGGTGAGGATTTCCACCGTGCCGGCGGAGTTCCAGCAGTCATGAATGCTCTGCTCAAGGCTGGAAAACTACACGACAACTCACTCACAGTCAATGGAAAAACTGTGGCAGATAATTATGCCAACACCACTACAAAGAATACTGACGTGATTAGTACCTTCCTGAAGCCCCTTATTGAAAACGCGGGATTTCTTATACTAAAGGGAAATATCTGCGACGCGGCGGTGATGAAGACGTCTGTAATTAGTGAAAATTTTCGCACTCAGTATCTTTCAAAACCAGGCAGTAAGAACGTTTTTGAGGTACGTGCCATCGTTTTTGAAGGTCCGGAAGACTATCACGCGCGAATAAACGACGCAGAACTGAACATCGACGTTGACTGTATTCTTGTTATCCGCGGCTGCGGACCTGTTGGTT
>Ga0114999_10008187_pt1 | contig 11684 bp, 7 predicted proteins | sample ArcticOcean_MG_C_3_FD_89820 | JGI IMG/M metagenome (GOLD analysis project Ga0114999, IMG submission 89820) | Marine microbial communities from western Arctic Ocean - ArcticOcean_MG_CB8_126 | ecosystem: Environmental > Aquatic > Marine > Oceanic | place: Arctic Ocean: Canada Basin | collected...
CGCCGACACCGCCGCCGACACCGCCAATTCCGCACCCTCGATCACCAACCAACTCGGCGACTTTCTTTCGTCGATGGCCATCACCGATAGTATCCCGGTTCCGACCATAGCAGCGTACATGCTTGTCGGCGGCCTGCTGGCCCTGTATCTGCAGTTTCTCTACCGACACTGCAACTCGTCGTCATCGACCTCCGATGCCGTCACCCGGATCTTCCCGCTGCTGACCATGGCGACGATCGGAGTCGTCGCGCTGGTCAGCTTCTCGCCAGTCCTCTCGCTGGGTCTCGTCGGAGCCTTTTCGATCGTCCGGTTTCGCTCGGTCATCAAGGAACCCGAAGAACTGGTCTACCTGTTCCTGTGTATCGGAGTCGGAGTCGCTCTCGGGGCCGGCCAACCGCTGCTGGCATTCGCCATGGTGACCGTCGCCACAATCTTCGTGCTCGGTGTCCACTACACAGCTGGCAAGAACCGCGCACAAAGCCTGCTGCTGACCATCACTGGAAAATCTCAAGAACAGTTTCACGACGGCGAGTCGGGCGTGATGACCGTCGTCAACGAACTCGTCGCACGCTACACACTCCAGCGTCTCGACCTCGAACAGGATCGGGGCCGAATGCGGATCGCCATCAATCGACTCGGTCGCTCAGAAACCGTCGGCCTGATCGCAAAACTTCGCGAACGGCTGCCCGATTGCGAATTCACCTACATCAACCTCGAAGCCACCTCCTAAGTAAAATGACTTGGAGCGAACATCGGGGCCCCACTCGCCCGACAGTTCGCCCGACAGTTCGCCGCAGGCGGACCGCCGGAGGAGTGCCTGTCCTTGGGCTGCAACTGGTGGCAACACCATTTCGGCAACCAGATTGTCACAAGCCGAAATCCCCTGATAGAGCCGGTCATGAGTAAATGGACAACCATCGTCGTTTCGCTGGCCGTTGTCGCGAGCCTGTTAGTCGCAGCCACCCTGAAACGAACCCGCGACCTGCCGGCTGACGCGACGACACAAGATCAACCCGTTCCGCCTGTCGACACCGACGACCGGGAAATCGAACTGTTCCCCACCGATCGAGTCCTCGACGTGCAGATCACCGTCGCGGAAGCCGATTGGGACAAGATCCGCTTCCAGACTCGCAACTTCTTTCAGGTCCTGCAGGCCGAAAGACAATTCGCACCGATCCCATCACCCTACGTCTACGTCAACGCCAAAGTGACGATCGACGGGGTCGAATTCCCCGACGTGGGGCTCCGCAAAAAAGGGTTCATCGGGTCGCAGAACTCCAGTCGGCCGTCGCTGAAGATCAAGATCAACCACGTCAACACTCAAGCCCACGCCAGCGGACTGACCAACCTGACCTTCAACAACAACAACCAGGACGTGTCGTTGATGAGCCAGACGATGGGGTACGCGATCTACAACGCCGCCGGATCGCCCGCTCCCCGCTGTGCCTACGCCAAGATCACCGTCAACGGCAGACACGTCGGGCTCTACACTCACGTCGAACGCATCCACAAACCACTGCTGAAACGCGGTTTCGGCAACGACACCGGGACTCTCTACGAAGGCAATGTCGTCGACTTCTACGACGGCTGGGAAGGCAGCTTCGAATACAAGTTCGACGACCCCGAGGCCGATCGGCGGACTCGAGAAAAGATGAAACAACTGATCGAAGTGCTCAAACGACCGGTGCCCGCGACGACGGCCGACAACCCATCCGATGCCGATGATCTTGAACGAGATATCGGTCAACTGGTCGACCTGGATTCCTTCTACACCTACTGGGCTGTCGAAAGCCTGCTGGGGTTCTGGGACGGCTACTCCGCCAATGCCAACAACTTCTTCATCTACCACAACCCGAAAACCGACCGCTTTCACTTCATCCCCTGGGGAGCCGATTGCCAGTTCGAAAAACACAGCAAGCTGCCCGTCGATCGCAAAGCACCCCTCTCGGTCAAAACCAAGGGACTGATCGCTCACAAGCTCTACCAGATCCCCAAAGCCCGAGCTCGCTACCTCAAGACTCTCAGACACATCATCCACTCGCACTGGAACGAAGACCGACTGCTCGCCGAAACCAAACGCATCGAAACACTCGTCACACCACACATCCCGCCACGGCAAAGAGCGACTGTGAAATTCGACGGAATCCGAAAATTCATCCGCAACCGACGTGGCGACATCGAATCCGAAACCGCAGACGGCATGCCGCTGTGGGCCGCCATACCCAAACTGCCGCCACTGCTGAAACTTCCCGGCCAACGTGACAGGAAACAAGACGAAAACAACATCTTCCATGCCGCCAAGACCGGCGACATCGATGCGATCAAGAAATTCCTGGATCCACCGGCCAAGCCTGCCAAGCCAGTCGACATCAATGCCCACAACCAAAGCGGAATCACCGCGCTGTCGCTGGCCGTGCTCGCAGGCCAAACTCGAACGGCCGAATTCCTGATCAAACGTGGTGCCGATGTCACTCGACCCAACCGCGATCAGAACACCGCACTACACGGAGCCGCGTTCCTCGGTCGAGTCGAACTGGCGAAGATGTTGATCCAGCACGGCGCGAAACTGAACGTCAAGAACAACCGCAAGGAAACACCGCTGGATACCTGCCAGGCCCCATGGACTCGGCAGTTGCAAGGCATCGTCCAGTTCATTGCCGGGCTGCTCCAGATCTCCGTCGACCTCGACGCGGTCCAATCCGATCGACCCATCATCGCCAAACTGCTCCGGAAACACGGAGCTAAACTGGCCTCGGAACTGGCCCCCGAATTGGAGTCAGAACTTGAATAGTGCATAGTGGACTACACAGCCTGCGCGGTTTGCCACCGCGGCAACCACTAGTCACTATTCAAGCTCTGACCTCAATCGAGTACAACGGGGGCTTGATTTGATGGCCTCGGGTCGACGAATCGGTTTTGGCAGTTTCGGGATGGCATTTCGGTGAAGTTCGCACAACCAGACGACGCATTTCTGCCCGTGCTCAGGCAACGTGTCGACGACATGTTCAGCAACACCAGCCGTCGTCGACGCGACTGTACCGCGATGTACGTCAAGACGGCCACGATCCTGATCTGGTTCGCCGCGTCGTATGTGCTGCTGGTGCTGTTTGCCGCCACCTGGTGGCAGGCACTGTTGGCCGCCGTTTCGCTCGGACTGGCGATGGCTTCGATCGGATTCAACATCCAGCACGACGGGGCCCATTCGGCCTATTCCAGTCGCTCGTGGATCAACAGCCTGATGGCGATGGCCTTGGACATGCTGGGCGGCAGTTCGTTCTTCTGGAAAAAAACCCACAACCAGATCCACCACTCCTACACCAATATCACCGGTCACGACGGCGACATCGACATGGGAGTCCTCGGTCGACTCTCTCCACACCAGGAATCTCGACGCTTCCACCGCCTGCAACACCTGTACCTGTGGATCCTATATGGCTTCCTGCCATTCAAGTGGCAGTTCTTCGACGACATTCGCGGCGCCATGATCGGCCGGATCGGCATCAACCAGTTCAGCCGTCCTCGAGGACTTCAACTGCTGGTGTTCATTGCCGGAAAACTGCTGTTCCTCTCGTTGGCCTTTGCGATTCCCATGCTCGTACACTCGTGGCACTCGGTTTTGCTGTTCTTCTTCGTCACATCGTTTGTTCAGGGACTGACCCTAAGCGTCGTGTTCCAGTTGGCTCACTGTGTCGAGGAAGCCGAGTTCCCGATGCCTGCTGTCGCAAGTGGTGAGATGGAACGGGCGTGGGCGGTGCACCAGGTCGAAACAACCGTCGATTTCGCACGCCGCAGCCGGCTGATCACTTGGTTCACCGGCGGCCTGAACCACCAGATCGAACACCACCTGTTTCCTCAGATCTGCCATGTCAACTACCCGGCGATCGCCGAATTGATGGAAACAACATGCCGAGAATTCGGCGTCCGCTACGCAGCTCACGACTCACTGTTCTCGGCCATCCGAGCCCACTACCGCTGGCTGCGGCGGATGGGACAGCCGACCGTGTCGGCGTCCGACGCAATGGTTGGGTGAAGAGCAAACGCCCGAATCTGATTCGATCCGGGCCCACTCCTCACCGAATCCGAAAGCGCCGACCAATGGGATCGCCCACGAATAGATGGCCTGGAAGACCAGAAACATCAGGACCAGGAAGACGACCGGGCCGACCAGCCGATGAGTCACGAAGGCGGACTACGCCAGAGTCGCCGTCGCAATCCCTTCGATCTCGATCACCGTCCCCGGTCCGATCGTCGGGAAGTCGTTCGGCAACTGCAACTCGCCAATCTCCTCGGGAAACAACGACAACTCCAGTTCGAAGCGGCCGCTGGCATCAATCAAGATCGCTTGCACAACCACTCCGTCGACCAACACCTTGTAGGTGCCCGGTTCGACTCCCCGAACCCGCAATTCAAACTCGACCTTCCCATCACCCTCCTGCTCGTACTTCACTCGACCATGAACCTGCGAATCCCCGATCGCCTGCAGCGGGACCTTGAATTTGAAATCAATTCGTTCGCCGAAGACGCCCTCGAGGATCGTGGTTTCGCCATCCTTGAGCGTGATGACGGTGCCGACTCCGATCCCGGCAAACCCGGCAGGCAGATTCACTTCACCGACTTCGTCGGGATGAGTCGAGAATTCCACGGCCCCATTGCCGGCGGCGCCGACAACAATCGGCCCAACACTCAGTCCATCAACCTGGACGTCGTAGGTGCCCTCGGGCACGTGATCCACTTCGACCTCCATCTCGATCTCAACATCGTGATCGAGCGAGTGCTCGAACTTCACTTCGCCGTTGGCCGACGAGTCGGTTGGTGAGACGAGGTTGGTCACAAACGTCATCTCGGTGTCGACTTCGAGACCTCCAACCAGATGATCGTTCCCGTCATCTCCGTCGAGCAGGTCCTCACCGTCGTTGCCGTCCAGATCATCGTCACCGATCCCTCCGTGCAACAGGTCATCACCCATTCCACCGTGGACGATGTCGTCGCCAGGGCCTCCGTCAAGATCGTCCTGACCATCGTCACCTTCAAGCACATCGTCGTCGTCACCGCCTCGCACGCGGTCTCGACCACTCCCCCCGTGAGCACGGTCCTTTCCGCGTCCACCGTGAATGTCGTCGTCGCCATCGCCGCCGCGGAGTTCATCATCGCCGCCGTGCCCACGCAGGATGTCGTCACCCAGCCCGCCGTTAATGATGTCGGCACCGCCGCCCCCAAGCAGCCGGTCACTGCCGTCGTTGCCATGCAGTTCGTCGTCGTCGCTGCCTCCGTTGAGTCGATCGTCGTCGTCGTCACCGTGTAGAGCATCCCGGCCCGGGCCACCATGCAGCAGATCGGGACCCGACCCACCGTGCAACTCATCGTCGCCGTCGCCACCATCGAGGATGTCGCGAAGCAGCCCGCCCAGCAGCAGGTCGTTGCCCGCCCCCCCTTCGAGAACCGTAGCGCCGTTGAAGGCCGATGCGTCGATCGTGTTGGCCAACAGACCGCCAATCAGATGAGCGATCTCGATACCGCGGAGTCGGTCGTTGCCGACACCGGACAGCGAACTGTCGTCCAGAATGAAGTCGACGTCGCCACTCTCGCTGAGCCGGTCCACTCCACCCTGACCGTTGACTATGTCGTTGCCCAGGCCGCTAGAGAGGACGTCATTGTGAGTTCCGCCCAACAGCCGATCGTCGTCGTTGCCGCCGTCTAGGTCGTCACGCCCGCGGCCGCCGTTGAGCACATCGTTGCCGTCGTCACCCTCGAGCCGGTCGTCGTGGCGACCTCCCAAAAGATGGTCGTCGCCGCCGGCACCCCTCAGAGTCGTGCGGCCGGTGAAATCGGACGCGTCGATCCGGTTCGCAGATTCACCACCACTCAAATCAGCCGACTCGATCCGGTCGCGCATCTCGTCGCGACCGTTCCCGATCAGTAAGTCGTCGTCCAGATCAAAGTCGACGTCGGCCCTCTCTTCCAAGCGGTCACGACCGCCGTGCCCCTTGAGAATGTCGTCGCCGGCGTTGCCCGTGAGAATGTCGTCACCGCGTCCGCCCAGCAGTCGGTCGTTGTCGAGGCCACCGTCAAGGTGGTCGTCGCCGGAACCGCCGTTGACCACGTCGTCGCCAGAACCGCCGTTGATCACGTCGTTGCCGGATCGGCCTCGCAGGTCGTCGTTGCCACCACCACCCTCGAGACTGTCGTCACCAGCACCACCGTCGATGTGATCGTCGAACTCGCTGCCGATCAGATGATCCGACCCGTCGCCACCACTCACGGATACGTCCACCAGCTCCGCGAAGTCGGCAACCGACACCGCCGACACGTCGATCAGGTTGTCACCAGGGCCACCCTCAACGTCCAACAATTTCACGTCAGCTGCCAACACGCCCGTCGAGGATCCGTTGACTGCAACTTCACCCGAATCGTCCACCGTCACCTCAATCGCGTCCGCCGCGTCACTGTCGATCGACAATTCCGCAGCCACCGGGTCGAAGACCGAGACCACGCTCAAGAGCGTCCGATCCTCAAGACCCTCGATCCGCGACATCCCCATCACTCGACGCCGTCGCTGAGGTCGTTGACGTCGCAGTCCACGCACCGATTGCAGCCAACAGGAAAATCTCATCGTCCAGTCTCTCCAGTTTGGCCCGTCACATCGATTTGCAGCAGCTGGTTCGATTCTAGAAGACAGGAATGAGGTTTACAAATTGACCGCCTGGATCAACGACTTCGGCTGCCGACTGGTCATCAACCTCGAGTCAACCAATACCAACCGGCCGACCCCGGCCTGTTGCAACGAATCCCTGACAATCAGCCTCGCACGGAGGCTACGCTCGAGTGATCCGTCATCCCTTCTGACGGGTCTTCTTCACGCGAACGTCTTCGCCAGCCAGCACGGCCTCGAGTGCTTCGGCGGCATATGCATGCCCACTGGCTCCGAATTGGCCGCGATAACGCAGAATGCCCTTGCTGTCGATCACGATCGTGGTCGTCGTCACATGGACTCCCAAAATGTCCGCCGCCGTTCCGCTCGGATTCAGGGCGATCGGAAGACTCAACCCGTTCTCCTTCGCAAACTCGGCCACCACTTCGGTCGTCTCACCAGCACTGGCGTCCAACGCGATCACTCCCACCTTGCCACTGTACCGCTTGGCCAGCTTGTCCAGCCGCTGCTCAACGTCCCGACAACTGTGACAGAACGAACACCAGAAGGTCAGCACCAAAGTGCCGTCCTCCGATAATGCCGCGTCCTGGCGAAGTTCGCTCAGAGTCCGCTTCTTGCCGGCAATCGTCACCACGAACTCCGGCACCTTGTCACCCACCGATATCCCACTCGGAGACTCGTTGGCCGCCGCCGAATCACCATGCCCCGCGTGCCCGCCGTGTCCCGAGTGTCGATGGCCATCGGAACCGTGACTCCGCCCAGACCGTTCCTCGACAACCACTTCGCTCAATTCACCCAAACCACCACTCTCGGTCGCTCCGCCTGACGAAGCCTGCGGAGACTCTGGCGATGTAACCTGATCAGACGAAGTCACGCCGCACGCCGTCAGTGACAGCAACAACAACCCGGCCAGACCAGCAACAATTGCCCGCATCAGTGACGCTCCAGAGTGTTTCAAGTGTCAAGAGTTTCTTCCCTCTTCTAGCATAGACGCTGCCGCAACGGCACAGGATCGACCGATGTTCTGCTTTTCCAGACCAGACAGGCCGGCAATCGAGAGATTCCTCGAATCGCAGTCCTCACTCGGCGTGACATACCCGTCGATCGGATCGACGCAGAGAACACCACCAACCGGCTATGTTGTCGATCATGCCAGAGCGAAGCTCGGTGAAGGAGAAGCCGTCTTCATGGCAGCGCAGACCGCACTTCGAGAGTGGAAGCCGTTTCAATTGGGCTGGGTGGAACCGTGCTGGTCTGACACGCCCATCGCAACCAACCAGACCGTGGCCATCCTGGTCCGCGCCCTTGGCCTTTGGTCACTCAACGCCTGCCGGATCGTCCATGTCGTCGAGGAAGAACGCGAGTTCGGATTTGCCTACGGCACACTGCCCGATCATGCGGAATCCGGAGAAGAACGATTCACGATCCAGTGGGACCAGGACGACAATTCGGTCTGGTACGACATCCTGGCCTTTTCACGAGCCAATCACCCGCTGACACGCATCGCCTATCCGCTGACTCGTAGACTGCAAAAGCGGTTCGCCCGCGAGTCGCTCACCGCCATGCAACAGGCGATCACGGAACCATCGGCCGGTTGTGATGCCGAGTCAGCGGCCTGAAGTCGACCTCCGCGGCCTGCGATCAAGCAACTCGTGCACTGTCCCGACGATCCCGAACGCCACATCCCGTGGCGTTACTTGACTTTCTCGGCCCTGGCCGGTTCTGCAACCACTTTCCCGTTCGCCCAGCGAATCGAGGTTCCAATCATGCTCTTCAGGCCTGCCGTCGATTCCGGGTGCGGGCTGATGGAGACAACCCGTCCGCGTCCGAACGGGGCCGTCACGATCGCGGGTGTATTGATCATGGTCCCCTTCTGGGGCGGATACAGCCCGACCTCGCTGCGGAAGTAGGCCAGTACCGTGTAATCGGGCAGCAGCGGATCGTTCATCGGCGAGACAATCGGGCCGTTGTGATAGCGGACCACGGTCTTCTGCGGCAGCCCCTGGAAAAACGCCTTTCCGTCGGACGTCAATTCGAGCTGCACGTTTGCCGATTTCCCCCGGTACCACATCTGCTTCGAGCCGATCCCCTCGATCTCGCGGGCCCCGGTGAACACGGATGTGTCGACCACCTTGAGCGACCAGGTGTAATGGGCCGAACAGAGAAATGCGCCCGCACAGACCCCCACACATCCCTTGCCCCTGGCCAAGAAACTCCGCACGGCCGACCGACCCGTATCGCCCAGCGAGTTGCCCTGCCGAGACCCGCTGCCGCCTGGAAACAACAGGACGTCAAACTGCCTGATCGTCTCCGGACGGATCTCGTTGGGGCCGACCACCGAGGACTGCATGTCGGACTCGCGGCCGATCAAGTCGATGAAACGGTTCACTCCCCCCGACGAAGCACCCGGCCCGTCGAAGATGCCGACCGAGATCGCATCCGACCGAGGATCCAGCAGCGTGTCGACCTGCGAGCCATCAATCATCTCCAGGGAATCCAGCACCTCGTTGACCAGCAGCCGGTGCTGTTGCGTTCTCAGGGAAAGCGGCTGGTCCTTGAAGGTGGTTTCCAGGATCATGCCCGGGATCTTCAGGTGATGCAGGCAACCGCGGACCCAACTCCCAATAACCGGTCCCCTGCCAAGCGGCACGAACCGACGGTCCTTGTCGGTGATCGTCAGGTTGACTGTGTCGAGCAACCGGTCGATCAACGGCTGGATCCTGCTGTTCCGCTGAAAGATCAGGCTGGTGCCGACCGATTTTTTCTTCCCTGGCGGTGGCTTGTGACTGACGTTGAACTCGTAGCCCTCGTGCAAGTCCAGCACCCAGTCGGGTTGGACGTCACGCGTCAGTTTCCAGATCTCCCCGGCCAGCACGCCGCGTGTCGACTTCGTGTTCGGACTGGGGAAATTCCGGTTGAGATCCCGTTCTTCCATGGGACGCTTCGGCAGGTAGCGGATGTTGGCAGCCCGACCCGGGCGATTCGCGCACGGCAAGACAACCAGCGTCCCACGACAGATTGTCCAGTGCCGAATCTGCTCGGCAGCGTAGGCCCCGGCCGGCTCGTTGCCGTGCATCCCGCCGACGATCATCACCGTCGGACCGGGCTTGTCGGTTTCAACCTTGTAGAAGGGAGTCTCCCATGCGGTTCCGACCGCGATCGAACCCGACGAGCGGCGAGGCTTACTCGCCGCGTCACTCGGAGTGGACCACCCGCTGGTGAATAGAAAGGCACCAAGCGAAACCACACCCAGCAGGAATCTGCGACGCAAGAGCAATCTCATGGCTGCCTCTTCAATCCGTGTCAGGTCCAACAGCGAACCCGACACCCGGCTGGCGGAAACTCAACAACGGGCCCGTGTCGACATTCTCCCGTTTCGGGCGCCTGATTTCACGCATGATCACCCCCGACGTCGCGAATTGCGTCGCTTCCTGCGACGGGATTCCAGCAACGACTGCCGTTTATCGTGGCTGCGGCCTTGATTCACGTTCCTGTTTTCGTCCGGCGACCGCCGTTTTTTCGGCCCATGAACTTGTAGCACTCGTCGAAACCCCGACTCATCGCGTGCCACTTCAACGCCCTGGTCGTCAGTCAGGATCACCACGATGTTCGGACCAGGATTCGCGGCACCGAGCAACGAGCCCGATGAGAGAGCCAGGATCGCGGATGCAGTCAAAACACCTTGGGGATGGTCATGGTCTTGAATCGTGTTGTGTCATTTAAGGGCCAGCCGGGGAGGAACCGCTGCCGGCCGTGGTACGGGGAACCAGGACCGTCCTCCCAATGACCCCTGGCGGGCCGCCTCGGGGTGGTTACGCAATCGTGGTCGGTCATTTTGACTGTGCGGCGTTCTTCTGAAGTAGCTGGGCGATCTTTGGGCGTTCCTGTTCGATGCGTTTGAGATCCAGATCCAGACGCAGAATTCTTCCGATTGCGGTATAGCGGTCCGCTATTTCCTTGCTCCATGGCGCTGAGACTATGCTGATCGGCGTTTCACCTCGTTTGTTCTTGGTAAGCAACGAGCCACCGTTTTTCAGCAACAGCATCAGGATCTCAGTTCGACAGAAGTACGCCGCCGTGTGCACTGGGGTGCTGCCGTCGCGGTTCGTGGCGTTGACGTTCGCTCTGTGCTTCAGCAAGTACTTGACGATCTCAGTCTGACCACTTCGGGCCGCAATGCTGAGCGGAATCGAGCTGCCGCCCGGTCGCCTCTGGTTAATCGGGACTCCTCGGCGACGTAGAGTTTTCGCCTCGTCCAGGTTGCCTTCGGAGATCGCTCGGGCCAACGCCGTGCGCCAATCCACATGCTCTCGATCGGTGCGTCGTTTCAGATTCGCGGCAGCCTCTGCATTCTCGGCAACATGGAAAATGAAGTCGTTACTGAACAGCCCATCCGGATCCTGTACCTGCAACAGGTGCATGCCGATCGACGGCAAGGTTGGCAGATTGACCATGACTTTCTCGCCGTCACCAACGTTGACACTGGCCGACACTCGTCTTCCGTCGACGATCACGTTTGCGTCGTCGCCAAAATGCCGGCCGCTGATCGTCATGCTGTGCTTGACGTCATACAGGATCGGGAATTCCTGGCGGCCACGTTGCCGCTCGATCGGACCGAGAGTCCAGATGGCAGGTTGTGGATGCTCGACATCCGACTTGAGTCCATGACGCCCGGTGAACGTGCCGACAAATCTTCCCCCCACGGCCAACGACACCAGTTCTTCTCGGGTGAAACCCCGGCGATCGCCGTCCTTCCTGACGTAGCTGCCTCCCTTGTGTTGCGAGTCAAATTGCAATCCCACCGGTTGCGGCTTCGAGCCGCCGATAAACACGCCGTCGACTTCGAGTACAACTCCGCCTTCACCGGCAGAAAGTTCCAGGGCACCCAGCAGATCGCCGGTCAAATCGTCGTTGGCAGACGCCTTGCTGAGCGTCACCTGGCGAGCGAATGACCCGGAGTACCCGGTGCTGCCTTCCAGCACCATGTTCCACACCGGATCGAAGCGGCGGCGACCAGACCAGGAGAATTGCCAGA
>Ga0114999_10008190_pt1 | contig 11679 bp, 7 predicted proteins | sample ArcticOcean_MG_C_3_FD_89820 | JGI IMG/M metagenome (GOLD analysis project Ga0114999, IMG submission 89820) | Marine microbial communities from western Arctic Ocean - ArcticOcean_MG_CB8_126 | ecosystem: Environmental > Aquatic > Marine > Oceanic | place: Arctic Ocean: Canada Basin | collected...
CGGCAATGGCCATGGCCTTTGCACATGCTCTTGACCCAGATCCAAAAAACAAAACCGTTGCCAGCAACCTAAACGACTTTATCTACGTCCACTCCGATTTTGCTGGTGGCCCACGTGGCAATCCTGAGAGTCCCTCTTACGGCCTCGTACGCTGGACCAATCACGATGGCGATGGTGTCTATTATGGCGACGACAACGCCCGCAGTATGCTCGGAACAATGGCCGTCTCCGGGCTCCTAAATGAACCCCGTTGGAACGAACCTCTCCTGCGATGCCTGCTGGCCAACTTGCGCACCACCGGCCCCCAAGGTTTTCGGTCCAATCGTTTAACCGAATCTGTTCTTCAAGAAAAAGGCTGGCAACACTTCTGGACCACCGACCGCACCAACATTGCGCCTCATTATGAATGCTGGTTATGGGCCAGTTTTCTCTGGGCCTACCAACAAACCCAATATCAACCCTTTCTTGACCGCCCGCGTGCAGCCATTCAAATGACCATGGATGCCTATCCAGATCACTGGCGCTGGACCAACGGTTTCCAACAAGAACGCGCCCGCATGCTCTTGCCCCTTTCTTGGCTTGTGCGTGTAGACGACACACCCGAACACCGTCAGTGGCTCCACACCATTGCCCAAGACATGCTTAAATCACAAGACGCCTGTGGTGCCATTCGCGAAGAACTTGGCGATTCAAACAGCGGCTCTTACGGCGCCCCCAAAACCAACGAAGCTTACGGAACCAACGAAGCGCCCCTCATACAAGAAAATGGCGATCCACTGTGCGACCTGCTCTACACAACCAACTTCGCCTTTGTGGGCCTACACGAAGCTGCTGCTGTCACAGGTGACCCCTTCTACAAACAAGCCGAAGACCAATTATCCGACTTCCTTTGCCGCATTCAAGTCACCTCCGATGCCCGTCCAGAACTGGATGGCGCGTGGTTTCGCGCATTTGACTTTAACCGCTGGGACTACTGGGCAAGCAACGCAGATCTCGGTTGGGGTGCGTGGTGCGTCGAATCGGGCTGGACACAGGGCTGGATCACATCGGTTCTCGCAATGCGTCAGCTTAACACATCCTTATGGGATATCACCCAAAATGACCAGATTCATCACCACCTCGACAAGCTGGTAGCCCAAATGCTGTCAGGACAATAAAAAGCCTATTGTTTCGCTTTGGGGCTATATCCCACTTGACGAGACTCGATAAGTATGATATTTTTGCTATGTCCTAATGACCCCACAACTGAGGAGATCCCCATGACGCCACAGTTGCTTATTTTTCTTGGCGCTATCGTTTATTTGAGTTGGGCACTTGTTCGCTACCTCAAAAGCCGTAATAACCCTGATGATCGTCCATTTATCGAAGTTCTCGACGATATTACAGAACCTGCGGCACAGCCCCCTAAGCAGAAACCTCAGAGAAAAGAATCTGATGGTGACCGCGAATGGCGTAAACGCATCAAAGCTGAGATAGAAGATTTAACGAAGTAATATCATCTCCACAAAAAGAAAAACCCATCACCGTTATACAGGTGATGGGTTTTTCTTTGCCCTCCAAATTCTGCTTGCACTCCCACCTTCCCCATCGTACGTTATGCCCGCAATCACGCAGGGCAAAGACCACGCCCTGATTCCTGACACCTCATCTCTGGTATTTCCCTATGGCAAAACATCTCATTATTGATGGCCACCTCGATATGGCCTTCAACGGCCTCTTCTATCGGCGTGACCTCACCCAATCTGTATACGAACTGCGCAACCGTGAAGACAGCATACGCGGTGGCGTCTCGGCACACCCCGATTCACTTGAACGCCGAATGGGCCCACGCCCCAAGCACTTTACCCCCACCGTTGCACTACCTGAAATGCGCAAAGGCAAAGTGGGCATTATGCTCTCCACCATTATGGCACGCGTGCAAGATCCTGCGGGCAACACACACAATGCCCTTCGCACACAAGCCAATGCCTATGCACGTGGACAATCGCACTTGGCCTATTACCGTGCTCTTGAACGAAAAGGTGAAATCACCTTTATCAAATCCACATCCGACTTAGACGCATGCATCCAGTCTTGGGAAAACCCGACCGAACAAACACCTATTGGCCTCATCCTCTCAATGGAAAGTGCCGATTCCATTTTGGGTCCCGATCAAGTTGGCGAATGGTATGATGCGGGTTTGCGCTCCGTATCTCTGACCCACTTTGGCGCAAATTCCTACGGTCACGGTACAGGCACCGTAGGTGGCCTTTATCCACCCGCCTATCCCCTTATGGATGCCCTCTCAGAAACCAACATTGCCATCGACCTCACCCATGCCGCAGACCTCGCCTTTTGGCACATTCTCGATTACTGGAAAGGTCCCGTGCACGCCAGCCATTGCAACTGCCGTGCCCTTGTGCCGGGTCAACGCCACCTCTCTGATGAGATGATCACAGCCATCACAGGTCGCGGCGGTGTTATCGGCACGGTCTTTGCCGAACAAATGCTCAACCCCGCTTGGAACTGGGACGATCCACGCACACACTATGCCACATCGACACGCCCGATGAAAGCAGCCCTCGAACACATCGATCACATCTGCACCCTCACAGGCAACACCGATCATATTGCTTTTGGCACCGACCTCGATGGCGGTTTTGGCCTTGAACTTTCACCCACTGATTATAATACCATCGACGACTTACAGCGTTTTCTCAATCTCATGTCAGATCACGGCTTTAGCGACGAAGATATCGCCAAATATGCAAGCGGCAACCTCATCCAATTCTTCAAAAACATCTGGAGCTAATCCACCACCTTTAAATGTGCGGCCCTTACTATGTCCGATCACCCATATCTCATCCTCGACAGCCACCTCGACCTCGGTTTTAGTGCCCTACAAATCAACCGCGACCTGACCCAACCCGCCCAAACCGTACGCGTTGCCGACTCGGAACTCACCATGCGCAGTTTCGGGTCTTGCACCACCACCTTTCACGACCTGCACAAAGGCCACGTGGGCATCGTCTTTGGCACCGTTATGTCGCGCATTGACCCCAACGACTTATGGACGGGCACCGGGATGTATGACCAAACCCAATGCCACGGTGTTGGCATGGGTCACTACAGCGTCTACAAGGCCATGGAACGCGACGGCATCATCACCCAAATTCATAACCGTGCCGATCTGGATGCCAGCATTCAAGCCTGGCAAAACCCACAGGCCGACACCCCTATTGGTCTCGTTCTGGCCATGGAAAGTGCCGACCCCATTCTCGACCCCGAGCAAGTGCCTTTTTGGTATGACCTGGGCCTGCGCATTGTTAGCATCTCCCACTATGGCACCAGTTCCTATTGCCACGGCACTGGCACCGAAGGGGGTCTGCTCGACCGAGGTCGCCCCTTGCTCGACGCCCTTAAAAAAGCCGGCATCATTGTGGATCTTACCCACACCACAGATCAAGCTTTCTGGGAAATCCTCGATCACTACGATGGTCCTGTTGCAGCCAGTCATCACAACTGCCGCGCGCTCGTACCAGGTCAACGCCAACTTACCGATGACATGATCAAAGCCATTGTCGAGCGCGGTGGTGTTATCGGTGCCGCCTTTGACGCTTGGATGCTCGACCCCAACTGGAAACGTGAAACCCCAGCATGGGGTCAAACGACCCAAGCGACTCTCGAAACGGTCGCTGACCATATTGACCACATCGCGCAATTGGTTGGCAGTGCTAACCACTCGGGTATTGGCAGTGACCTTGATGGGGGGTTTGGGCAAGAGCAATCGCCTCGTGATTTGAACACGATTGCGGATCTTCAGCGGATTCCTGAGATATTGGATCGGCGGGGGTATTCGGATGCGGATATTGGCAATTTGATGTCGGGGAATTGGGTGAGGCTTTTGAAGAATGTATGGGGTTAAGCTCAGTACATCTGAAAACCTTATACATCTATTTAAATTTTATTTTGATTCTGCCTTCGGCGACTTACTTTTGTTCAACAGCAAACAAAAGTAAGCAAAAAATGCCGTCCCTCAAGTGCCGGGAAGGCTGATTTTCCGCAAATACCCTCAGTGGGTACACAAAGTAAAGTAGCCTGCCAGCGTGGGTGCTATCACTAAGTAAATTGCTGGACGGAATAGTGCGGAAAATCGGAGGTAGATTGGTGTCATTCGCTTGTGCGTCAGGTTGTGTTTAGGCAACAAGATGGGGAAATGCTAACCTGCAAGGAGGGGCAAAAAGTCGAATCGTCTTCTTGGTGGTGATAAGTCGAAGAGGCATCTCCTCCCTAAAGGAAAATAAGAGACAGGCAAAACTTGAATGCTTCTCCGGGTGGTGTGGGCCGTTGTGCAGTTGGTGGGTGGTTTGGGGGGGAACTGCACGGGCAGGTGAGGGTGGTCTCCGCTCGTAAAAACACTGAAGCACATTAAAAGCCCCACGCAGTGGCAGCCTTTTTGCCTACTTTTTTGGCTGTTAAAAAAAGTAGGACGCCGTAGGCAGAACAAGTGCATTTCAACCACAAAAGCGTAGGAGCCAGCAATGCCCCAAAAACCAAACATCCTCCTCATCACCACCGACCAACAACGCGGCGACTGCCTCGGCTGCGCAGGCCACCCCGCTCTTGAAACCCCTTATCTCGATGAACTCGCCGAAAGCGGCGCCTACTATCCCCACGCCTACACCTCCGTCCCTTCTTGCACGCCAGCCCGCGCCGGTATCCTCACGGGCATGGACCAATGGAACCACGGCCGTCTCACAATGACAGGTAACGATGCCCTCGAATATCCCGCAACCCTACCCGGCGAACTCACCAAAGCAGGCTACCACACCCAAGCCATCGGCAAAATGCACCACGCACCGCAGCGCCGCCTCTATGGATTTCACAATATGGTCCTCGACGAAAGCGGTCGCCGAGAAGGCAAATTCATCAGCGACTATCACACTTGGTTCGAACAAAACAAAGAAGGCGCCTACGGTTACCGGGATCACAGCATCGATTGGAACTCTTGGATGGGCCGCCCAAGCCACCTGCCGGAGCACCTACACCCAACCCATTGGACCGCCAGCGAAGGCATCAACTTCCTACAGCAACGCGACCCTACCAAACCCTTCTTTATGTGGCTCTCCTTTGCGCGTCCCCATTCGCCCTACGATGCGCCTCAATCCTACTGGGACATGTATGCAAACCACCCCGACATACCCAAAGCAGCTGTGGGTGATTGGGCCGGCGAATTTGACAAAAAAATAGCCGACGTCAACGCGCCTTTTTCTCATCGCACCGACAGAGAAACCCACAATGCACGCGCAGGGTATTATGGCAACATCACCTTCATCGACCATCAAATTGGTCGCGTGCTCTATGAACTGCGCCGACACGACCCACAAACCTACGCCAATACCCTCATCATCTTCACCTCAGACCACGGGGACATGATGGGCGACCATCACCACTGGCGAAAAACCTACGCCTACGAAGGCTCCGCGCGTATTCCCTTCATTGTCAAATATCCCGATACATGGAAGGACATGCCCCGCGGCCAGGTATATGACCACCCCATTGAATTGCGCGACATCATGCCCACCTTACTCGATGCCGCAGGCATAGAAATACCTGACTCAGTGGATGGCCGCAGCCTCCTCGACATCCCACGCGACCAAGATCAAAACTGGCGTGATTGTGTGCAAGGCGAACACACCACCTGCTACACAGCGGAACATGGCATGCAATACGTGAGTGATGGTCATGAAAAATACATCTGGTTCCATCACACAGGCAAAGAACAATACTTCAACCTTGATGAGGATCCCCTCGAATGCACCGACTTATCACAAAGCCCCGATCACCAAGACCGCGTACAACACTGGCGCAAACGCCTGGCGCAAATCAATGAAGAACGCGGAGACCCTCGCGGACAAAATGGTGAGCTCGTCCCCCAACCCGATGGCGCACTCCGCCTCTCACCCAACTATCAAAAATGGAAAGAAGCGGCAACGTTACAATCGTAAAACCTTTGGAACCACAGATACGCACAGAAGAAGGCGGATGGGAAGAACAGTGTTACCTATAAAATTAAGTTACAAGTTTGAAAATCAACTCAAACTGTTCTTGATCTGTAATACTTTTGTTTTCACCTACCTTGAAAGTTGGTTGGAAAAATATCTGTGTTCATTTGTGGTTGCATTTGTTTTTTTAAATCTGGAGAAGATGAATGAACTACTGGCTTGTAAAATGTGAATATGACGAATGCACATTCGATGACCTAAACACACGGCCACAAAAAACAGGCCGTTGGCGAGGAGTGCGTCACTAACAGGCACGCAACTGTATTCGCGATACAATGCAAAAAGGTGACCTCGCTTTCTTTTATCAATCTAATTGCGACGAACCCGGCACGGCCGGGGTGGTCACAGTGGTCAAGTCGGGATATCCCGATCCCTCTCAATTTGACCCAGAGCACAAGTATTACGATGAAAAATCAACCCAAGAGGAACCGCGCTGGTTTACCTTTGATGTTAAACAACACAAAGCCTTCAAAAACTTTGTACACCTCAAAGACCTCAAGGCCAACAATGACCTCAAGGACATGAAAGTAGTGCAACGCGGCCAACGCCTCTCTGTCCAACCTGTCACGCCAGAAGAGTTTGAAATTGTGTGTGATATGGGCGGAATATAAAAGACAACGAAAACCAGAACCAGTTGGGTGAATCTAATATACAAAAGGCGAGATCATTATGATCTCGCCTTTTTATTGCAACGTCCAATTTAAATGCGCACAACTTCGCACAAACACCTTCGCCATCTGAATAGCACCCAGCGCAACGATCCTGCACGGATGGTACCCCGAGCACGATATTGCGATCTAAGCAAAACAAAGTTTCCAATTTTTTTAAATAATACGGGCCAAGTCTTATGACGTCTGTGTTGGTGTCTCGATCGGCAAATCCAGCCGATCTCCCCACTCTTTCCACGAACCAATGTAATTGCGAATTTTGGGATATCCCAACAAACGCAATACAAAATAGCTGTGAGAAGAGCGGTAACCGCCTTGTCAATACGGTACAATTTCTTTTTCGGGCGTCACACCTAAGGCTTCATACATCGCACGCAATTCATGAATAGACTTAAACGTGCCATCTTCAGCCAAATTGTGTACATATTCAACATGAACCGCACCGGGAATGGCCCCCCCACGCGCGGCACGCACAGCGGTGCCATAATACTCACCCTCGCTACGCGTATCCAAAAGCACCACATCATCGCGCCCAAGCATCCCATGTAATGTATCGGCTCCTACATATCGTTCAGGAATAGGGTCGCCTGTCAACTGGGCAGATTCCGGCACCACACAATCGGTGGTCACTTCATAACCCGCCGCTTGCCAAGCCGTCAACCCCCCATCCAACATATGCACGTCGTTATGGTCAAAATATTCACACACCCAAAAACCACGCGCCGCACGCATCCCCGAATTGTCTTCATACCAAACCACAGTCTTATCTGAACCAATGCCGCGACTGCCCAACAGATATTGAAACATCCACATGAACGCACCAAAGGCTTCATCAGATGTGTTGTTCAAACTGATGCCATACAAATCTAAATGTACTGCACCGAGAATGTGCCCTGCCGCAAACAGATGTGATGGACGCGCATCGACAATACACAAATTATCATCGCCCAATCGCGCGTGCAAGTCGTGCGCAGACATCAACAACGCCGGATTGGCATATCCTTTATCTACCATAAATACTCCTCTCATTAACCGCTCATTTGAACTATAGTGTCGGATGCATCGTATGCCATTTTGTTGCCTGTTCGTATACTCTTGCGACAGCCAAAATGGTTGCTTCATCGTACAAATTGCCCATAAAACTCAACCCACGTGGCATCCCATTGGAAAATCCACACGGTACAATGACCACCGGATGCCCGGGCAAATTACTCACGGCAAGACTCGAACGCCCCATCCGAGGAATGAGAACCACATCCCAATTGTGCATCATCGCATTCATATCGCGCGACAACAAAGATCGCAACCGCTGCGCACGCAAATATTCAACTGCCGTCACCGTGCGTGCCGCCCGCATAGTCTTGGGCCACCTGCTCTTGTCTTTTTCGATCATCACTTCCAAATCACCCGCCAGTGTCTCATCGTCAAACATGGCAGCGATTTCAACCGAGCACAGCATTTCAATTGCATCGGTAGGATAACCGCCCGGTAATGCAACAGGATTCAAATTGGCACCAAGACCACGCAACACATCCAATGCCGCCTCGTAAATGCCCTCGGGATCATCTCCTGCTGCTTCTTTTGTAAATTCCGACTCAAGATATCCAATGCGCATACCCGACAAGTCAATATCGGGATGCCAATGAAACGGTGCATCCACCACCGATGGATCCTTACCGTCTGTCCCCAAAATCGCCTGAAAAACCGCCGCACAATCTTCCACACTGCGACACATTGGGCCTAATTTATCCATCGTCCAGCTCAATGCCATGGCACCATATCGGCTCACCCGGCCATATGTGGGCCGCAATCCCACCACACCACATGTATGACTGGGTGACACAATGGACCCGTGCGTTTCAGACCCTATGCTAAAACCCACCAACCCAGCAGCTGTTGCAGCACCTGGCCCAGCCGACGAACCACTGGCACCTGTCTCTATGTTCCACGGATTGCGCGTCATGCCTTCAAACCACGTGGGTCCCGAAGCCAATGCACCCAGCGACAACTTGGCCACCAAAATCGCACCCGCTCGGCGTAACTTTTGCACCACCGTGGCATCTATCTTTGGCACCTGATCTTTAAAGGGTGTGGCCCCCCAGGTGGTGCGTATTCCTTTGGTCGCCAACAAATCCTTTGCACCCCAAGGAATGCCATGCAAAAGCCCACGATATTTTCCGTCCACAATCTCTTGCTCGGCCTTTTGCGCTTGTTTCAGTGCCAGATCATCTGTTTGTGTCACCACACATTTTAAATCATTACCATAGCGTGTCAACCGATCCAAATACAACCGTGTCAGTTCAACGGGTGAAATTTCTTTCTTTTGAATCAACGAGGCCAAGACTGTCACCGGCAAAAAAGCCACATCATCATCCGAACTGGGGCGTGATATATCACCAACACCATCACTCAAAACAAACGATTTCTTCTTCCCCCGAGGGACTTTTCCTGGTACAAAAACCAAAGGCGGTTCAACCGCATTGGTCAACGGAACCGCACGCAAACTGAGATACTGTCTGTTGCGTTGTTCAACCTGATCTCTCACCTCTTGCCATTGCGCCTCAGAAAACGGCAACCGAGCAATTTCTGCCAACCCAGCCACAGCCAGATCAAAGGCTGCTGTTTCTTTTATGGTATGGGTCATAAAAAATCCTGTGAAATGACAAAAGGCAAACGTGAAACGTAAGACCATAGCCAAACCGAGGGGGTTGGGATAAGGCGTTTTGCCGTTTCACGTTTGCCGTTTTACCTGCCTCTACTTCTCCAACACTGTATTCAACTCCTGAATCGATTTTTCCAAAGCTTGCATCGCATCACCCGCTTTGGCCCAATCCCATTGCTGCATCGACTCACGCACCAATTGATATTGCCGGTCGGCTTCAACGGCCAATTGGATAGCTGTTTGGTCCTCCTGAACCCCTTGCGCCATACCCAATGTCGATGTACCACTTTCGGATTTGTCCAAGGTGCGCCCGGCACCTGAGCCAAACAGTTCATTTAGGGCATCTTCAAACGTATCGCGCATAATCACCCGTCCCCCATAGGCCACAATCACTTGCTTCAACTCTGGAATAGCTGTGCTTTGCCTATTTTGACGAGGCGGTGCCCCCTGCTGTTGCTGCTGCTCACCGCCCTCTTGACCAAACTGTTGGGGCTGTTGCTCAGATTCTTGGCGGGCTTGCAAATAAATGGGCTCGACATACAAAAAGGAAGACTCAATGGGAATGGCCAACAGATTGCCCCGAATCACTTCAGATCCGCGCTGGCCCCACAAGGTCAACTGGCTCGAAATATCGGGCTGTTGATCAATACGCGCTTCTAACTGCATGGGTCCAAAAATGAGCTTTTCTTTGGGCAGCTTATATACCAACAACTCGCCATAGTTTTCGCCATCGCATCGGGCAGCCATCCAGCCAATCATATTGTCTTTTTTGGCAGGCGTAAAGGGTACCATCAGCAAAAATTCTTCGCGTGCCTCACCTGGCAATTTCACAATGATATAATAGGGGTCCATGATTTGCGGGCGATCGCTGTAAATCTCGTTTGGAATTTCCCACAAATCTTCTTGATTGTAAAACAGTTGCACATCTTGCATATGATAAGACCGATACATCGCCGCTTGAATACGGAACAAGTCAACCGGATAGCGCACATGAGATCGCAAATCGGCAGACATCTCACCCAGCGGTGTAAACAAACTTGGGAACATGCGGGCATAGGTATTCACAAGCGGTTCATCTTCGGCCTGATAAAATGTAATGTCACCATTATAGGCATCAACAACAATCTTCACCGAGTTGCGAATGTAATTGATCTGAGACCGTCCGGTACGTGTTGAATAGGGATACATATTTGTAGAGGTATATGCATCCAAAATCCAAAACAAACGCCCCTCAGACACCACCATATAGGGGTCTGAATCAAAAAACAAAAACGGCGCAATGTCGCGGGCACGTTGTACGATTTGCCGGCGAAACATAATGCGACTGTCACCTTTGATATACGTACTCAGCAGCAAATTGACATCCATCATTCGAATGGCAAAAGCCAACTTCTGAATAAAACTGCCAATAGGCACGCCACCGGTACCTTCATATGTTGAAAATGCGTTGCCATCTCGCCGTGGGTAATCAAACTCTTCCGTACCCGTTTTCACAATCACATTACCATACGTACGTTCGCCATAATAAATCCCAGGCTGTGAAATCTCCAAATCTTTCGATGATGAAACTGGCGGCAAATCTTTAATTATAAACTCGGGCAAACCTGCTGGTGTCACCGTCGTCACCGGGCTCATCGCCACACCATAACCGTGGGTATATTGCAAACGCTCGTTCACCCAGTTTCGCGCTTGGGCAGGCAACCGGTTGGTATCCAACTCGCGCCCAGACAACATCACCTGGCTGTAAACGCCATCTATCGTATACCGATCCACATCTACATTTGGAAAAACATAATAAGGGCGAATTTCCTGAATCTGTTGAAAGGTTTGCGCCATAGGAGGTTGATCCCAAATGCGCACGTTCCGAATGGTCAATGGATTGGCTTCAATATCTGCAGCGGTTAAATTCTCGGAGGCAGCAAATGGCTTTTCGACAACCCGATTTAAAGCATATGCATGTCGTGTCATTTCAATGTTATGCTTAATGTATGGGGCTTCGCGCTCTAACTCGGTAGGATCGACCGCAACCTTTTGAATTATGGCACCCGGAATATTACCCAAACCAATAGCACCCACCAAAAACACACCCAAACCTATAATAAGCGGCCGGGCTTCACGCGACTTGACATTGCGAAACACCATCACACTGGTGACCAAAAAGGCCAATATCAAAATCCAGTAGACCCATATTTGCACATTCACATCGACATATCCGGCGCCAAAAAACACATTGCCTTGTGAATACAACAAATCGTAAATTTTCAACCGATAGTTCACAGCCGAAAACAACAAGAACAAACCACCC
>Ga0114999_10008191_pt1 | contig 11678 bp, 9 predicted proteins | sample ArcticOcean_MG_C_3_FD_89820 | JGI IMG/M metagenome (GOLD analysis project Ga0114999, IMG submission 89820) | Marine microbial communities from western Arctic Ocean - ArcticOcean_MG_CB8_126 | ecosystem: Environmental > Aquatic > Marine > Oceanic | place: Arctic Ocean: Canada Basin | collected...
AAATTCAAACACAGGTAAAAAAATTACTGATTCTCAAAGTGGTTTTAGAGCATATAATAAAACAATGTTAGAAAAATTAATTCCGTCAGAATCTGGAATGGGTGTATCAACAGAGATTTTGATTAAAGCCAATAAACAAAAATTTAAGATTACAGAAATACCAATTACAATAATCTATAAAGGTGATACGTCACCACAAGATGCCGTGTCACATGGTACATCAGTGATTTTAAGTACAATGAAATATATCTCAATAGAGCATCCACTAAAATTTTATGGAATTCCTGGTATAGGATTTTTATTGATTGGGTTATTCTTTGCAGTTTGGACAATTCAAGAATTTACAAATACAGGAAGAATAATTACAAATATTTCATTAATAGGAGTTGGTTCAATTATTTTTGGAATGATATTAACAATGACATCAATTATGCTATTTTCATTAGTTAATGTCGTACGAGAGCGCAGATAAAAATATCTATAAAAAAAGAATATGTCGGTCATTATAGAATTAATAAATAATAATAAAAAAGGTTTAATTTATTGTAGTTTAATTTTTCTTGGAAGTTTAGCATTTAGATTATATTATTTCCCATATGATCTACCAATAGTAGTAGATGGAATGTACTACTTTTTTTATGCAACAGAAATTTCAATGCTAAAAAATTTACCACAAAATTGGATTATGATAAACAATGGATGGCCAATATTTTTATCTTTTTGGTTTTCAGTAGTACACTTAGAAGAAACACAACAGTATATGGAACTACAAAAAATTTTGACAGTGGTGATTTCAAGTGCCACAATAGTACCAGTATATTTTATTTGTAAAAATTTTGTGGATATAAAATATGCTATAATTGGAGCTATATTATTTGGAATAGATCCAAGAATTGTATTAAATTCATTATTAGGATCAACAGATCCACTATACATATTGTTAGGAGCAATTTCACTTGCTTTCTTATTAAAAAATGAAAAAAGGTGGACATATCTAGCATTCACATTTGCAGCATTTTGTACAATTATTAGAGGTGAAGGAATATTTTTCTTGTTAGCAATAACAATAATCTTTTTTATAAAAAATAAAATTAATTTTGAATCAGTAAAAATTTTTCTTCCTTCAATAATTATATTTTTAGTAATTTTAACTCCCATATTATTACAAAGAATAGAAATTTCTGGTAGCGATGGAGTATTTCTTCGTGTCTCACAAGCAGCAATAGAAACTTCAGTTGCTTCAAACACAAGTAATTATCAAAATATTTTTTCAGGAATAGAGTTATTTTTTAAATATTTAATTTGGGTTTTGATTCCAAATTTCATATTTTTTATTCCATTAGGATTAATTTATTTTGCAAAAACTAGAATAAAAGAAAATAATTTTATAATTATATTTTTAGCAGTTATGTCAATTCCTGCATTATATGCATACATGGTTCCAGCACAAGATACAAGATACTTATATTTCTTATTTCCAATTTTTTCACTACTATCTGTAATAATAATATCAAGATACATAGATAATAATAAATTAAAAAATTATTTAATAATAATAATAATTTCTGGAATAATTATTGCTTCAATATTATTTTTTGAATATAAAAAAGATGATTGGAGAATGAATAACCAAATAGAAAATAACAGAATGGAAATTGCAAAAGAAATAATTTTAATGGCAGATGGTGTAAATTTACATCCTACTGAATCTCGATACATAAGAGCTTTACAAATTCCTAGTGAATGGCCATATTTACATCCATTTAGTACTGATTCTCTAAGAGAAAATATGAAAACTAAATTAATTCCATGGCAAGATAATGAATCAATAGAAGATTTCATTAAACAAAATGAAGAAGAATTAACACATATTATTGTAGACGATAATGAAGAATTACCAAAATTTTTGTCGGATATATATTATAATGAAAATAAATATAATTTTTTAATACTAGAAAAAAATTATAAAAAATCAGAATTCAATACTGAATTTAAAATTTTTAAAATTGATTATGAACAATTTAACTAGATTGTTTTCTTTTCCATTCATCATAATTGTTTTCAAAAATTTCTATAACATTATCAATGCCTTTTCTAACATTTATTTTTTCAAAATTCATAAAGAATTTTTTTCTATTAGAATATAACATTATTTTATTTAAATAAGTTACAAATTGTTTATCAAAATTATTAGAATTTATAAGATATCCTCCTTTAACATCTTTGATAAAAGAATGTCTAGATTCACGCTTATTTATTGATACAGAAATTACTGGTTTACAAATTGATGCTAATTCAAAAATTGTTCTTCCATTAGAAGATATAACAAAATCACACTCCAAAAATTTCTTGGCTAAGTAATCAGATTTTTCAATTAACTCTATTTCTCTTCCAGTGTTTCGTATTTTTTCAATAAGTTTCAACAAGGATAATTTTTTCGAAAATCCTAAGCCAATAATTATAGTGAACTTTATAGATATTAAGGAATTCTTTTCAAGAATTTTTAATGTTTGAATTGTTTTGTTAGTTGGATCAGTTCCCCCAAACATTATTAAAATATTAGAAACAATTTTTTTAGGTTTTAATCGAGGCCACATTCTAAATTCATCTCGTACACATGCATAGTTTGAACCAAAAAATTCAGAACTAGAAGTTTTAGAAGAATTGTAGATAGGATTAAAGATAAGATCTGCATATTTTGCACCATGACCTAGATCCTCAAAATTTACAACAAAAAGTTTCATTTTTTTTAATTTTTTTATATAAGAAACTTTAGTGTCTAATATATCATTAAAAATAACATCTGGATTAAATTCAGAAACAATTTTTACAAAATCTTTTGTAGAATTAAAAAATTTTACATCAAATAAATATTCTTTAAATTTTTCAGAACCTAATTTTGATTTTTTATTCATCACAACTAATATTTCATCTTCTCTAAATCGATTTAGTATTGTAAGCATATTATAGACATGGCCCAATCCAATTAAATCACTACCATCAACTCTTGCTAGAATTCGCTTTCTTTTTATAATTTTTTCAAGAGTTCCAAAAGAATGATAGCTTTGAAGATGAAATATTTCATTTGGATCCAATTTTATTCCAAATGAAGGTTTTAAAAATTTTCCAGTTTTTTGAACAGGTTTAATAAAGAAAGAACAAATTTTAGATGACTTTACAATATTTGAATTTATTTGCAAAAGCTTCGGAATAGAGTTATTCTGATTGATTTGAAAGAATTGATCATTTTTTTTAAATTGCTCATATCCAAAAATAGTTTGTATATTACTATTAAGATATTCAAAAAAATTATTGATTGTTTGTGTTTTTATTAATGGAAAATTTGGTGATAAAACTAAACATTTTTCATAATTTTTTCCCAATTTTTTTAATGCATCTTGAATGATTAAATTAATTGGAGTATTTTCTTCAAGTAATTCTTTTGGACGAAATAATGTTTGTACACCAAAAAATTTGGATAAATCACTTATTTCGGCGGAATCTGTTGTTACATAGATATCAGCTTTTTTATAATTTATACAACTTTGGATTACGTAATATATTAGAGGTTTATCATTAATCAATCTCAGATTTTGCCTTGAAAAATCTTTTTTTGTATGACTTCTTGCTAGAATCAAAATTAATTGTTTGGTCATTTTTTTCGAATATTTTTCCATTCTAATGGCATATCCTCTTGAACATCTTGAATTACAATATATCCAATAATCTTATCAAAGAATTTTGGAGGAATACCTGTTCCGGGTCTTTTAATATCTAACATAGATTTTGTTATTTTTTCTCCTTTTTTTATTTTAGTTGTTGAAACAATACTTCTTCTTGCAAATTTTACAGCTTCTGCCTCAGAATTAAACTGTTTTCTAATCCTATTGCCTTTTGAAATTTGTACTTCTCTTAATTCTTTTTTTAATTGTAAAAAATCATTAATATCTAATGACAATTTATGATCTGGGCTACTTTTAAGATTTTTATTAAATGTAAAATGTTTTTCTAAGCACATTGCACCATAAAATGTAGAGTACACTCCAATATTCGTTCCTAATGTATGATCTGAAAATCCAATAATGTAATTAGGGAATTTTGAATGTAATGTTTGAATCATGTTAAGATTTGCATCTTCAGGTTTTGTTGGATATGATGTAATACAATGCATTATTATAATTTTTGAATTACCTTGATCTTCAATTGTATTAACCGCATCTTTAATTTCATTATTAGATGCCATTCCAGTTGAAATAAAAATAGGTAATTTTTTTCTAGCTATGTATTTTATTAATGGTAAATGTGTAATATCTGCAGATGCAATTTTAAATGCAGGTACATCTAAAGAATAAAGTAAATCTACGCTTTGTTCATCAAATGGAGTTGAAAAACAAGTGATCTTTTTCTTTTTTGCATATTCAAAAATTTCTGCCCATTGAGAATTAGTAAGTGAATCCAGCTTTTTGAATACATCAAATTGAGTTTCTTTCTTATTTCCATCATCCCAATATTTTGGCGCAGATTTTGTGGTTAATTTTGATGCCTTATAGGTCTGAAATTTAATACTATCAGCTTTTCCTTTAACAGCAGCATCAATCAATTTTTTTGCTTTACTAAGAGTCCCATCATGATTGGCTCCAGCTTCTGCGATAGTAAAACAGGGTTGTTTCAAGCCTATTTTTTTACCATCTATTTTTATTATATCCACTTTAGTTATTATTTATATAGTATCTTTTAAAGTTTAAACTAAAAATTGAAAAATCTTATTATAATTTGTGCAAGGACAAATGCAAGTCGATTTCCACAAAAGTCTTTAAAAAAATTAAATGGAATGTATTTAATTGAAAATATTATTTATTCAATGAAATTTTCAAAATTAGCAAATGACATAGTTCTAGCAACAACTAAAAATAAAGAGGATGACATACTTGAAAAAATTGCAAATAAAAATAAAATTAAGTGTTTTCGAGGTTCTGAACAAAATGTTCTTGAAAGGATGTATCAATGTTCTAAAAAATTCAATGCAGATTACATAGTAAGAATCACAGGAGATAATCCACTACAAGATCCATATTTAATAGACTCTGCCTTAAAAATTGCAAATAAAAAAAAATGTGATTATGTTACAAATACTTTAACACCAACTTTTCCCTTAGGTTATCCAATTGAAATAATTAACTTTAAAACATTAGAAAAGATTTACAGAAATAAAAAAGATAAAAATAGTAAAGAGCACATTACATATGATCTTTGTACAAATCCAAAAGACTATTATGTTGAAGAAATTTTTGCACCAAAAAAATTAGATAGACCTAGTTGGAGATTAACGGTTGATTATCCAGAAGATCTTAAATTAATTAAAATAATTTACAAGAATTTGTTCAAAACAAAAAAAATTATAAAATATAAAGATGTCATTTTGTATTTAGATAATAATCCAAATTTATTGAATATTAATAAGAAATATTATACAAAAAAATATTTTTGGACAAAATTAAAAGAATGACGTAAGATTACAACAAGACATTAAATAATAGATATTCAAGAAATAATCTTAGGATGGATGAAGATTTTCTAGAAAGTCCAGTTTTTATAGGTGGTCACAGAAAATCAGGAACCACTCTATTACTAAATTTACTTGATTCACATCCAGAATTATTAACATATCCTGCAGATAGTGGATTTTTCTATGGATATTTTCCAATTTCAGAAATTGAAAATTATTCGCAACAAGAAAAAATTGACGCTATTCTAAATTTATCAGTACAAAATTTTGAATCAGAATTAAATAGACTTTCAGAGAAAGATAGAAAAGAGATTGGTTTTGACCTTGATGAATTTAAGAAAAAATTTCGTGTGTTAAATTCTGAATCAAATATTACATCAAAACAAATGCTAAAAAATTTAATTTTATTTTATAAAGAAAATTTTTCAGTTTCTTCATCTTATAAAAAATGGGTTGAAAAAACAACGTCAAGTGAAATTTATGCAACAGAGATTTTTCAATGGTTCCCAAATGCAAAATTTATTCATGTTATTAGAGATCCTAGAGACAATTGGGGTTCATTGTTATCTGGGTGGGATAAAAGATATAGACATTTGAATGATACAAAAGAGCGATTACTTCAAAGCCTAATTGACAGATGTAAACTTGGAATGGAATTTGGAAAATATAATCAAGAACTTTTTGGTTCAGAAAAATATATGATAATAAAATATGAAGAATTAACACAAAACCCAGAAGAGACTATGAAGAAAATTTCATCATTTTTAGAAATTAAATTTAATTCTATTTTACTCAAACCAACCATTTGTGGAAAACTATGGGAGGGGAATAATTTTGAAGGTAAAAAATTCAAATCAGTGTCCAATACAAATACAAATCGATGGAAGGAAAGAATTTCAGAAAAAGATGGAATGATTATCGAGTATTTTTTTCAAGATATTATGAAATATTATGATTATCAATTAGAATTTGAATTAAGAGAAAAAGTAAACGCTGCAAAAGAACATTACAAATGGCAAAATTATACACAAAATTATTCGTTTAAAACAGTAAAGGATATTCCATTTTATTCAGAAAGTAAAAAATAAATTGAATAGATTTTAGATTTTTTTTATAAGTTGGTTTTTTTCAAGAATATCAGCACATTTTTTAATTAATTCAAAATTCAAATTTGATTTAATAGCAATATCCAATAAAGAATTTTTACCATCAGACATATTTAGAATCCAATCAATTGATTCTTGAAAATTATTAGTTTCTTTTGGACCTCCAATATTATTTCGTAATCCCCTTTTACCTAATTGTGGTTCGCACATAGGATTCAAATTTTCATAATAATCATTATCTTCTAAAGTTTCATAAATTTTATAATACATTAAAAATGATGATTCTAATGATTTAGGTGTAACAAATTCTAAGTTATCTGCTGAAGTATGATATTCAGGAAATTTGTAATACATTGTTTTCATTAAACTTCCGATTGGAAGATTAATTCCAGGAGAACAATATTGCCTCTCATCACTTCCAAATGGCTTGAATTCTTCTATTTTAAAATCTGATGAATTATCTTCCAATAATTTAATAGTGATTTTATCAATATAGGATATTCCTAATTTTGATTTTTTATATGTAAAATTTCCTGGATCGCCTAAACATGTAGCAACTAAACCGGCTTTAATTTTATTCAAATTATTTTTATTAATTGATAACCAAGTTATTGCACCAATTGTTTCAGGTAAAAACAAAAATCTATAACTTAATTTTGTTTTTCTTTTAGATATTTCTTTTGCAAGATATGTTAAGATTGTAGGTCCACTTAGATTATCATTACACATTGAAGGATGACAAACATAAGTACTAAAAATAACTTCATCATCAGTTTCACCTTTCAATAATAATTCACCATATGTTAAAGATCCAGATTCTAATGAAGAATCAATAGATACTTCATACTCATCTTCGGGTAAATTAATTAATTGATTATGAGATAAACAAAAACCCCAATTTTGATCATAATACGATGTTTTATACGGAATCCAATCAGGGTATTTTTCAAGTGAAAAAAGATGTTTTTTTAATTCATCTAAATGTAATTTTGTATGAATAGGAGTACTATAATTTAATACGTGAAGATTAGAATTATTAAAATCAATTACTTTTTCTCCAAGAGAATTTTTTACAAATGCATCTTTAATATTCCATTCATTTGGAATTTTCCAATCAAATACTTCACTTCCTGACGGAACTTCATGTATTTCTAAATTTGGTAAATATTGCTTAATTTGTTTTAATGAATCTCTAACACCATTCCCAGTAATACTTCTACAAATAGGGTATAAGTTTGTCATAAATTCATGAATTTGTTTACCTATTCCATCAAAAGATTCATTTTCTAGCAGGGCCATTTATTAAAAATAATTAGATTGAATATAAAAGATGTACTAATTTAGAGATAAATTATAATAATAAATTTATAAAATTTATTTGTAAAAATGAAATACATAGTTTTCTTAAGAAAATTCTGAATACAAATTATTCAAAATAGATTATCAATAATTTGATTAAATTATAGGAAATTTTGAAGAAATTAAAATTGTAATTGAAATAATTTAATAGTAAGATAACAAATGGAGTGTAGTGATTTTTATTGAATATTTTAAAAATTAATGAATAACTATGAGTTCAAGAAATATTATAGACAAAGATGAAAAAATGAGAGTTTGTATAATTGGTGATTCAAATTCTAATGCTCATCAAATTGAGAATAATTCTTTGTGGAACATTAAAGATTTGTATTGGTATCCATTACTTAAATTGGATTTAGAAATATTACCAATTGCATTTGTTCGTAATAACACTAAACGAATTTTAACAATGTCTGATTTCTTTATAAAAAATGCAAATTCAGATATATTCATTATTCAAATAGGTGTAAACGATATTACATCCGATTTTTTAAACAATGATAAAATCATAAATAAAATTTATAGATTTCAAAGAAAAACAAAGATGGGGAAATGGTTAATAAATTATCTATACAAATCACGAAAAAATAAGATTAATTCTCTTGAATTTGAAAATAACCTGAAGAAAATAATTAATCTTATTAAAAAACATAATAATGTTAAAAAATTCATATTTCTAAGTATCCCTTATGGAATAAAAGAAAAAAATGAATATGTTATCAAGTATAATACGATTCTCAATAAAATATCTGTTGAAAATAATGGAGTATTTTTGGATTATTTTTATGATCAAGAAAAAGATAGTTCTCTAATTAGGGATGAAATACATTACTCAAAAAAATTACATGACCGAATTTCAGAAAAACTAATCGAAATAATTAGTACAGAATGTGATTTTAAAAAGTGATCTCAAACATATTTCTACTGACAATTCAAAAATATTTAATTAAAATCTTAATAAAAAATATAATTTTTAGTTTTTAGTATTATATTCATTATATGAAATGGCAATTTTTCTAAATTCATTTTGATATTTAGTTAAAAAATTCATTAACCCAGGCAAGAGTTTTTTTGGGGATGATGAATGGTTTATTTTTGAAGTTAAAGAAATAGAATCAGAAATAAAATTGGAGTAAGGAATTACTAATTCCTTATTTTCAATTGCTGAAACAAGATATGAAAGTTCATGAAAATCTAGAATAGATGAATTTTCTAAAGATTTCTTAATTGCATTTGGTAAATCTGAGAAAGATGAAATTTTTATCACTCCTTGTATTTCATCATAAAATATGTCACCTAATACTATAACAGGTTTTTTAAAAAATAATGCTTCAAATCCTGAAGTGTTATTGACAGTAATAACTAGTGAAGATTTTGGAATCAAATCAAAATTTTTATTTGAATGATGAATTAATTCTACATTAGGCATAGTTGATAAAGATTTATAGAAATTAATATTTCGCCACAATTTTGTTTCCTGTGCTGGATGTTCTTTAATACATAAAATATAATCTGATGGAAGCGATTTTGCAATATTTTGAATTATTGAAAGTTGATTGACAAAATATGGGGAATAAAAAAGTACATTTGCTTCAGGAAAAACAGATAGAGGGTAGTAAACAAATTTTTTATTTGGAATAGATTTTAAAGAAATTTTTTCAATGAATTTAGATGTAGATTTCTGTTGGAAATAAATTTTGAATCTATATTTTAACATCCGAAAAGGAGTTTTACCTCTATTGAAAAAAAGAGGTTCAGGTGTTGAAAAAATTCTTTTGGAATATCTAGAAATTTTTTCTGAAAAATTAGATTTACCATAAGGATATTTTAAAACAGTTTCAACGTGTTTGAGTTGTGTTCTTTTTTTAAGATAATTTTGATCAAATTTTTCTAATTTTTTGGGGGAAGATTTTTTTATTTTATTAAATTCACTTTTTAATTCACTTAAACTATAATCATCAGTAAGAAATCTTGAATTTGATAATTTAAGAGGCATTAGCATTGGAGATGAAATATTAAGATTTTTTGCTATTAAATATAATAAAATATTTGTAATACTTTCACCAATGGGTTGTATTATAATAAAATCAGGTTTCACTCTCTCAAGAAATTCAATATAGAATTTTGAAATACTCTCAATTATTTGTAAAATTTCATTGATGTTAAACTTATGGAAAAAATTACGCTCTTCTAAAAATGATCTTTCTGAATATGCTAATTGCCAAATATTCAACCCAATTTTGGTTTCAAGAGATCTTAAGAAATCAAAATCAGGAGTTTTTGGTTTATTATTATAATATTGAGGAAAATAGTGTAATTCAGTAAATTTTACTTTATTTTGAGCAGTGAATAAATCAAGATTTTTCTGATTTGATACAAAACCAAAAAATTCAAAATCATCTAATTTTGAGAGTTCTGAACAAATACCATAATGCAAATATGTATAATTATCATCTAGCCAGACAAGTACTTTTTTTGTCATTTATTCTTTTTTTTCTAGAATTATAAAAATATAGAGATTAATAGCTACTAACATTAACAAAGTGATCTAATAATTCACTTATTTTTTATTATCATATCTTTGATACGTTACACTAAATTATACAATCAATCAAAATAAAGTAGTAAAATGAGAATTGCTCTAGTTTCAGCATTTTTGGAGGATGAAGTGTATGAAAATAGACTTAATGATGAATTTATGGAAAAAATAATTTGTAATGAAGATCATTTCTATCATAGAATTGCAAAATCATTAACACAAAATGGATTAGAACCAGTTGTACATTATTTATCTGAAGAAAAAGATATAAAAGAATTTACTCATAAATATGGACATAAGATAATACGAATTCCAGCTAAAAAATATCCATTTATTCATGAATCAATTGTACAATCACCAGAATTAATAAAAAATATACAAAATAATTTTGATATTTGTAATTTTGTTTCAGGATATTATGTTAAATATAAAATTCCAGATATGTTTGATTATACTACATCAAAATTACATAAAAAAATGCCAATAATTGCAAGATGGGCAGGTGGAAACCACAAATGGCTACTACCAATTAGAAAAGAAATTAAAAAAAAATCATTAAACAAATGTGATAAGATAATTTGCTCAGGACAAGATGAAATAAAGAATTTAGAGAATATTTTTCAAATTCCTAATGAAAAAATTTTAGAAATAATGAATCCAATAGATACAACAATTTTTAAATTTAGAGAAAAAGAAATTGCAGCTAAAACTTTAGGATTAGATCTAAATTATGAATATTTATTATATATAGGAAGATTTTCGAAAAATAAAGGGATTAAAGAAATTTTGAATGTTTTTAAAAAATTAAAAAAAAATCATTCAAATTTAAAACTTATTTTAATAGGTGATGGACCATTACTAAATCAAATTAAAGATTTTGTTAAAGAAAATTATTTAGTAAAAGATGTAATTTTACCAGGAAGATTAACACATGAAATTGCATGTTATTACTATAACATTAGTTCAGTACTAGTAAATGTAGGTATGTCAGGAGGATTAGCAAATGTAATTATTGAAGCAATTGCATCAAAACTCCCAATCATAGCAACAAATGTAGGAGCATCAAAAGACTATGTAGGAGAAAAATCAAACAATGGAATTTTAATTAATTCAATTAATGAAATAGAAATAGAAAAAGGAATAATTGAAATAATTTATAATGGATAAA
>Ga0114999_10008192_pt1 | contig 11676 bp, 8 predicted proteins | sample ArcticOcean_MG_C_3_FD_89820 | JGI IMG/M metagenome (GOLD analysis project Ga0114999, IMG submission 89820) | Marine microbial communities from western Arctic Ocean - ArcticOcean_MG_CB8_126 | ecosystem: Environmental > Aquatic > Marine > Oceanic | place: Arctic Ocean: Canada Basin | collected...
GACGACGTTGCCTGCAGGCACGACGATTAGTTCGGCGTAGGCGCCCTGCACATGGGTACCCATCATCTTGGGAAACGGCGTTGTTGATAGCAGTGGGTTGATGACGACGCGTTGGCCAACGGTGAGTCCCGCGACGCCATTGCCGACCTCGACGATGTCGCCTGCGGAGTCGCCGCCGAGGATGCGCGGGAATCGGTCGTCGGCCTGCTTGGTGCCTCGGATCCCTGCGCGGGTGTAGAGATCAAGCCTGTTTATGGAGGCGGCCCTGACCCGGACGAGAACTTCGCCCGCTGCAGGTTTGGGGTCGGGCATGTCCCCGACTTCGATGGATGAAGGATCGCCATGTTGGCGGATGAAGGCGGCTTTCAACTTAGATCTCCTGTAACCACTGCTTGATAAAGTGCGTGGCTCCGCGCCTGGTTCGCACTAGGTTGTCGAGTTCTGCGCTACGCAGCGCTGCCAGCGCTTCGCCGATCCGGGGGCCTGACGGCACGCCGAGGTGGGCAAGCGCTTTGCCGTCCAGGTGCCGTTGGACGTGCGCGGCGCGACGGGTGTAACGGCGAACCGATGCCCTGACTGCTGAATCGGCTGACACGCTTGCTATCGCGGTCAGGGTTGCGGCTGGGGCGTTGCCAATCGTTCGGTCGACCACGCTGGGTGGCGCTCCGCTCAACTGCGATTCAACTCCGTGTGCCCGAGCGGTGGCTTCCGCTACGGCCGCTTGCTGGTTCGACAGGCTGAGACGGCGCGTTAGGGCGAGGACATCGCTCGTGGATAGAGGGTACATCAGCGCCGCGAGGAGTTCCAAGCCGGTCAGGTTGGCACGCGCGGCGGAGCGGAGAGCCAGTGTGACTACGCTCGCGCCAAGCGCGGGGTGAATCTGGGCGAGAAGTCCGCGACGGTGGGTCTCCAGGAGGGCTGTTGCGCCTCGGGGCTCGTCGAGCATGCGCTCGATCTCGTGACGGATGCGTGTACCGGACAGGCTCTCGATGAGGGGCGCGTCGTGGCGCATCCAGCCTGCGGTGCGACGGTCGATGCGGAAGCCGAGCCTGACGGCGTAACGCACGGCACGGAAGGCGCGTGTGGGGTCGTCTCGGAACGAGCGTTGGTGTAGTGCGCGAATGAGTCGGGCGTCGAGATCGGCTTGGCCGCCATGGGGGTCGGTCATGTCGCCGAAGTCGGCTGGAGCGAGGGAGGCGGCCATGGCGTTGATGGTGAAATCGCGTCGCTTCAAATCCTCACTGAGCGTGCTTGGAGTCACGATGGGTAGCGTCGCGGGGTGGGGGTAGGTCTCGGTTCGCGTGGTGGCGAGGTCGAAACGATGGCCGTCGATGGTTAGCTTGACGGTCATGAAAGGCGTGATGGGGGAAACGCTGCCGCCGAGGGTTGAGACGGGGGCGTGGCCAAGCTCGTCGGCGGGCGTCTCAGACGTGAGGTCGATGTCGAGGACGGGCCTCCCGAGCAGGGAGTCACGCACGATTCCGCCAACTGCCCAAAGCTTGGCTCCGTGGGCATCGGCGGCTTGGCCAAGCGCCTGGAGCCAAGCTAGTTGTTGCGCGTCAAGGGCGTGCTCGAATCGGACGGATGGCATGGGGTGAGCGTACCACGGAGGACACGTTGCGGCGGTTAGTCGTGGAAGAGGTCGTGGAAGATGGTGCCATCAGGAAGGGCAGGGTAGACCTGGTGGAATATCTCGTATTTTTCAGGGAAGTCTTCCATCGTCGCGGCGATATCTTGGGCGTCCTGCTGTGAGGCGTACATGCGCAGGGATTGGATCTTGGCATACCACGTTTCGGCGACATCCATGATGACGTGGGGCTGGACTTCAACGCCGTCGATGCCCAGCTCGAAGATGTCCACGACATGCTGGGGGAGCGCCCAGAAGTAGAGTGTGGGCTCTTTGTCGGAGGACGCACGGTAGCGATCGAACGCTTCAACTGCGGCGTGGTGCATGGCGATGTGGTCGACCTGGTTGGAGAGCCCGGTTGGGCCGAAGGCTAGAACGACATCGGGTTTAACTCGCTGCATGACCGCGAGGACCTTGAGGACAATCTCTTCACGGTCGGCATCGCCGACCTCTTGGTCGCGATAGTCGAGGTATATGGGCGGGTTGGGCACGCCGAGGTACTGGAGCACCGATCGTTGCTCCGCTTCACGCACTGCGGGCAGGTCTTCGCGAGCGATGACTACACCGCTGGTGCCGAGCGCGCCCATCTCGCCACGGGTAGCGGTGATGACGTGGATGTCGACGCCTTCTGCGGCGTAGCGTTTCATGAGGGCGGCTGAGCACGATGTCTCGTCGTCCGGGTGGGCGAAGACTCCAAGTAGGACGCGATCTGGCATTCGGGGCTCCTGAGGGGGTCAACTCAGTTTGCCACGAGTTGACGCTAAAGGGGGATGACTTGCACGCCTGACCCGTCGACGACGAGCAGGAGGTGCTGGCTCAAGGAGTTAGATACGGTCGACGCGAGATCGGATGCTTGTTCTTCGGTGAGGACGGGTACGCCAGCGTCATCGCGGCGTTCCCAATGGGCTACGGTGGCGTTGGCCTGTGACGCGATCAGGTTGACGGTAGACCTAGCAGCGCTGGATGCGACTGCTGTGATCCGTTTCGGTGGGGCGATGGGGGCCGGGGCAGTTTCGGGTTCGAGCGCCCGATCCTCTTTCATGACCTGCCAATGGTAGGCGCTGATGAGGGCCGCCGCTGCGACGATACCGATCCCCCACTGGGAGTCGAAGAAAACCTGAGGCCGAAGGTCGCCATCGAAGGCGGCGAGGAGGATGCGGAAAAGGACGACGCTGGCGGAGATGAGCGTTGCGAGGATGGCTATGCCGAAGACGGAGAACATGTAGGCACGGCGCGATAGCGTTGTTCTTTCACGGGCACTGGCACTCACGTCGGCGGCGACGATGGATGCTTGGCGCTGGAGCCAGTAGCGAACCCACAGGGGAGCACCGACGAGAATGGCGGTTAGCGCGCCAGCGGTCGGTGAGGCGTCGTTGAAGGAGCCGATGACGGAGCTCGTGCTGGCGTCGACGATGAGGGCGACGGTGCGGCCTATGAGCAATGACACGCCAACGGCGAGTGTAGCGAGGCCGACGGCCGCTGCCAGGTAGCGGTAGACGCGTTCGCCGGACTCGGCGCGCTGGGCGTCTTCAGCGGCGTCCTGCTGCGAGACTCGATGGTGGTAGATCCAGAGCGCGACTCCCGTGACGGTGACCGCGATGGCAGTTGACAAGGTGTCGAAATGATTTGCCGCAGACGAGTCGGACTCGGTGTCGATGAACCAGAGGAGGATGGTGAATACGGCAATGGAGATGCCGGAGACGGTGACAACGAGACCGCCGAATATGCCGAGGACGTAGACGGAGGCGAGCCGAATCTCGGAGGTGCGGTCGCCGCTGGCGCCGCGGTGCCAGTGGAACCACCACCATGCGCCGCCAACGATGGCGAGCGCGGTGGCTGTGCGCACTTCATTGTTCCAGAAATCGCTGAACTTGGGGTCGATCAGGAGGTTGGTCCTGAAAAGATCGGCGTAGGCGTTGTCGAGTATGCCGTGGAGCAGGAAGGCAGCGCCTGCGGCGAGCATGATGAGGCCGTAGGCGGCGGTGAGGTAGACGTAGATCTTCCGCATGGCAACGGCGACGAGGCTCGGCTGGCCCTCGATCGCTTCGGCGCGCCAGTGGTAGTACCAGACGGCAGCCCAGACGAGTGGTGCAGCGAAGTCGGAGGCTCCGAGGTCATCGAACGCAAAGAGACCGCTAAGGGTCTGTGTTGCGGTGTAGGCGACGACGTTGGCGGAGATGAGTAGGACGGAGTAGGCGTAGAACTTGCGACCGAGGCTGCCCGCTTCGCCAGGGTAGGTGGCGAGAGACTTTGATCCAGCGCGCATGAGCAGCAACCAGATGGGGAATCCGACGATGGTGGCGGCTAGCCCAAAGGCGGCCTGATCGCTGCTGCCGCCGCGCCCGAAGGAGCTCTCGAAGAGTTGCTCTAGGGTGGAGCCGACCAGCATGGTGAGGCCGGAGGCGGCAAGCATGAGAGAGATGAACGCGAGCCAGTATAGGAACAGGCGTCGGGTGGTGCCGATGCCGGGGACTGGCTCGATGTCACGTGCGCGGCGGACAACGAGGACGATGCCGACGATGAGCGCGACGGGTATGAGTAGGCCTACGAGGATTGATGCGAAGGGGAAGAAGAAATCCATGAGTACTTCCTAGGAAGCCGAGTCTTTGGGAGTGAGGGTGGTCACAGGGACTGGGGTCGCGGTTGGCCTGGATTTCACGGTGAAGGGACAGCCACTGAAGGGCCAAGGTGCCAGCGTGATGGCCCAGGTTTGATCGTGTTTGGCGAGGGCGAACCGCACTTCGTAGTTGCTCTCGGAGAAGTCGAAGGGCGGTGAGCCGGAGAAGCTCGACACGCTGACGCTCACGTCGGCTTGATCGTCGTAGATGTCGACGGAATGGAGGGCGACGCGGAGTCCGGCGCGCTCGCCGTAGGAGGCGCGCTGCCTGAAATCAGCACGGGAGCAATCAGCGACGGCATCGGGGTCGAGCATGTCGTATGCGGCGTCGAGCTCGCCGTCATCGATGGCGAGGATGAAGTCCTGGACGCGGGCCTCGGGCGACCCCACCGGCAGCGGCCGAGGAGCGCTGTTGGATGAGAACAAGGTGACTGCTAAGGAGATGATCACGAGCGCTGCGACACCGCCGGCTATGCCGGCGAGCCAGCGGCCAGATGATGTTGTGGGCATGGAAGACTCCTTCAGCTACGAGGCATTGTCGCATCGGCGACTCGCGATATACAGGCGTTCCAGAGGTTTCAGCCGCCGGATCGATCCGCACGTATCCAGTGGCAACCAGCTAGTGCTCACCTATCAGACGCGCGGCGGGCATGGAAAGTTCCTTAGCGTGTTGCGGTGAGGGTGAACAAGCCGGGCTGGGTCGTCTGGTGCGTGAGCCCGCCAACGACGAGCACGAGTGGTGCGTTCACGACGAAGGTCGCGTCGTTGTTGTCGTCGAGGTCGATGGCGGTCACGATTGCGTCGTTGCCGGTGCCAGCGATGGTGCGGAGCACGAAGCGTTGGGGGATGCCGTCGCGGGGGATGCGCGCGAAGCCCTCGCTATGCCAGCCCGCGTCTAGTTCGGCGTCGTCAGCGAACCCTAATTCCGGGATGCTGATGTCGTCGATGCACCAGCCAGACGAATTGACGGATTCGTCCGTGACGTAGTTGAAGCGGATGAGGACGACGGAATCCCCGTATTGGTCCAGGTCTATCTGCTCTTCCACCCAGCCACCGCTTTCGCCGGTATACGACGGCCCGAGGGACGTGCCTAACGCGTCATCATCAGTTGTGTGCTCACCGTCCAACGCGCGCCAAGAGACCCCGGCGTCGGTGGATGCGGCCACGTAGCCGCGGTCGAAGCCGTCCTCGATGGCGTACCAAGACCAGAAGCGCAGCGTCGCATGGTCGACGTCGCGTAGATCAAACTCGCGGGTGAGGGTGGAGTCGATGCTGTCGCCTCGGTTGCCCCACCAGCAGCGGTCGCCGCTGTGCGGTGCGACGGGGAGCGCAGGGGTGGTTGACGTGCCATCGAACTGTACCTGGAAGGTGAGGTTGCCGGGGTCGATGCGCTGGTACCAGCCGCCGAGTTGCGGCGCTGAGCCTTGGATGGTGCCAGGTGTAGCGAGGAGGTGATCGACATGCACGTTGCCAGGCGGGGTATCGTAGGCGTAGGGGCCAGCGGTTGCGCGGGCGACGTTGGCGGCGAGCCAGTCGCCGAAGAACGCGGAGAAGTCCAAGGGCTGGCTTGCGAAGAACGCGGTCATTCCGTCCGCACTGTCGAGCGGCTGGCTGACGATCTGGTGGATGCTATCGAGGCCTGTTTGGGTATGCAGGTAGCTGAAGAATAGAGACGCGGCCGCATAGGCGGGAATCGACTTTCCGGGCTCCTCCGGCCAGTTGGCAAACGAAATTCCGGGGTTGTCGAAGTAGGCGTCGTGAGGGAGTTTGGGCAGATCCAAGAAGCCGGCTGCGAACTCGGCAAGGCCTTCCGATATCCAGGTTTCCTCGGTGGGGTCGACGTGCCACTGGATGAGGTGTTGGAGTTCATGAGCAAGCGTCCCGAGGTAGCGTTCCGAGTCGGCATCGGAGCCGCTCATCACCATCATGACGCGCTCGTTGGAGAACCTTTGGGCTTTTTGTGGCAGCACGTCAGTGCTGGAGAAGTACCCAGCGAGCCCTGGTGTGCGGGCGTTGACGATGGTGATCTTTCCTGGCAGTTCGAGGTCGGGCGCAAAGATACGCAGGACTTCCGGCAGCACTCGATGGTCGAACGCATCGGCTGCACGTTCGAGGTCGTCGGAGTCCACGTTGATGGAGTCAGAGACGTACCAGAGCGCGGTATCGCTGACGTGCTGGAGGGTGGCTGTGACCTCGCGCATCTGGGGGCCATCCACGTTATGAATCCAGAACGAAGTTTGGGTGCCGATCGGCTCGTCGCGATACAGCGCGTCGCTTGCCAGGGGAGCAGGGGACTTGCCGAGGTAGCGCGCGACGAGGTCGAGCCAGTTGCTTTCTGGCGGTCGTGGGATCTCAAAGTCGATGGGTAGTGGGGCTGGCGTGGGGGTGGGCGACAATGGAGTGGGAGCCGCCGCAAGCGTGGGCGTTGGGTCTGGGGTGCACGCGGTTAGCGCAAGGAGCGCGACCGCAAGGGTGACCAGGACGAGGAGCGCGCGTACGTTCACGGTTAGTTGAAGTGATTCATGGCGTGCTCTGTCCCATGCTCGATCCAGGTTTCGACGGCGACGGCTGCCTGCTCTAGCGTTTCTCTGAGCAACGTGGCCTCGTCGCCGGAGAACCCGCCAAGGACGTGTTGGATGGCTCCTTGGGTAGGCCTGCCGATGCCGATGCGGAGGCGAGGGTATTCTGGGGTGCCGAGGTCGGCGTTGATGGAGTTAAGGCCGTTGTGGCCGCCGGAGCCGCCAGACTTGCGGAGTCGCATCTTGCCGACGGGCAGGTCTAGATCGTCGATCAGGATGAGCATGGAGGCGGGCTTGGCCTTGAATCGCGCGGTGAGGTAGCGGGCGGCGATGCCGCTTTTGTTGACGAATGTTCGTGGCTGGGCGAGCACGACGCTTTTCCCCGCGATGGTGCCTTGGCCGAGGATGGTGTCCTTGCGCTTGTCGTTGAGCCTGATGCCCGCGCGCTCGGCCAGGAGGTCGATGAGCATGAAGCCCACGTTGTGCCTGGTGCCAGCGTACTTCTCTCCTGGGTTGCCGATACCGATCAGCAGAAGCGGCGGCTCTTTGTCGCTCTGCTTACTGCGGCTGGATAGCCAATCGAAAACCTTAGCCACCCTGATCCTCCGGTCGGTCGATGAGTTCGGTGATGAACTCGACTACTACATCATCTAGTACGTTCGCGAGCCCGGATAGGTCGCTGACCTGGACCACCTGGATGAAGCGACCGATCTGGTCGTGCCCTGGGCGTTCGAGTATGCGGTGAGCCATGGCGAGCGCGAGGCGTCGATTCTGCTCGCCTAGCGCTTCATCTACGTAGGCGGTCAGATGCTCGACGTCTGCCGCAGGCGGCGTGGCGCCCAGGGGCATGCCGCACGTGGGGCACATAGGCGCAGCTTCTACGTCGGCGATCTCGCGCTCGGTTCCGCAAGCCATGACGGAGTTGCGCATCTCTTCGGCGAGGGCAGGCAAGCCGACGCCTACGGGCTCACCGGTACCAGGAAGAGCGCTGAGTCTGTCGAGGGCTGGTGCTTCTCTCCGGGCGGTATCTACGACATGGGCGAGAGCGCCAACCCTGGCGTGATACTCGCGATGCTGGCGCAGGTATGCGGTGGCGTACCGACGTTGGAAGAGGTGGCAGGTCTCTAAGAGCGCTGCCCATTCATGGGGTGAGGTGAGGAGGCGTGGGGCTTGGAGGCGCTCGGTGAGTAGATCGTGTTCCGCGAATGCTTCGCCGGACGCCTCGTCGATGGTTGCGGCGGCGAGCCAGTCGCTGAGATCTGCGAGGGCGGACGCGTCTGAGTCGGAGTTAGCCCAGGATTGCCATAGCGTCATGGTCGCCACGAACACGGCGGTTGTGGGGGCACCGCGACGGGCCGCAGCTAGCGCGGCGTCCACTGAGTCGGCGGATGCGGTCTGGTGGAGAATCGCTAGTTCGCGTGGTAGATCCTGCTTACGTTGGGTGGTTGCGAGCCGCGTCAGTGTGCGTGCGACCTGGGGGAGGTCGTCCTGCAACTCACCGATGCGGCGTAGGGCAGCGGCCTGAATATCGTTCCCCTGGCTTACTGGGCCCGCGAGGGCCGCGAGATAGGGGTCGGCGGTTGCCGGAGCATCGGCTTGGCTTAGGGTGTCAAGGCGTTCCCAGAGCCCGAGGGGCCATCGGAGGGATCGCACGTCGTCGGGGCCGATGGCGTCGGCTTCGAGTGGGGTGCCGTCGCGCTGCAACAGGCCGTGGCCAGGTCGGAGGCGCACGGAGTGGCGGCCCACGCTGACCCACAGGAGGAGGTATGCGGTAGCGAGCGGGTAGGTGAGGCCCATCTCATGGGCGAGGGCATGGCCGATGTCGCTGGGGGGCCAGCCATCGTTGACCATGCGCGAAATGCTCTGGGCGACCTCGGACTTTGAGAGGTCGGTCACACGCGGAGCTAGGGACGACGAGAGGCCGAGGGCTGGCCCGAAAGAGTCGAGGGCGAACGCACTCCCGTCGTTGGAGTCGGAGCTACTGGCTTGCCCGAGAGCGCCGTCTAGGATGACGGGGGCGTCCGAATCTGGACGGATCGGAATCTGGAGGAGTTCGGCTCTGACGGGAGTGCTGGGATAGGCACGTTCTAGGAGCAGCTTGCCGATGCGTTCAGCCCATGTGGACCAGTAGCCGCCGGCGAAGATTTCCTGGAGGCTAACGTCGAGGGCTGGTGCGGCGATGAGGTGCCCGCTGCGGAAAGAAGCGGCCCACGCGTCGACGGCATGGTCCTCGATCTCATGGGTCTCGGCTGAAAGCAGATCGAACGTATCTGAATCGGTGGCGTAGGTGCCCATGGCCTCGCGCATGGAGCGTATGGACGCTTCGGCACGCTCGAGTTCAACTGAGCGCTCGCCAGGTACGTAGACGGCGATGCGGTGGTCGTGGAGGGAGCGCGGGAACACGGCGGAGGTGCTTTCGAGGAAGACGACACGGAAGTAGGCGTCTCCTTTGAGCGGTTGTCTATGAGTGGGGTGCCAGGATTCGGTGCGAATGACCTCGCCCGTGTAGATGATTCCTCGATGCTCGACGGATACAGGAGTCGGTGCTGAGGTGTCGGAGGTCATGCGTGCTCCTCATCCACCAAGGAAGCTTCGGCTAACGCCCGGAGTCCTGCCTCGGTGAGGGTGGGAATCTCAAGGCTTTGGGCGTCGTCGGCCTTGGAGCCTGGCTCTTCACCCACGACGACGTAGCTGGTCTTCTTGCTGACGCTGCCAGTGACCTGGCCACCACGTTCCTTGATGAACCCTTCGGCTTCGGAACGAGTGAAGCCGTCGAGGCGGCCAGTGACGACGAAGCGCAGGCCGACGAACGGCTGGGGGGTGTCGGTCTCGGGGGTTACCTCGGCTTCCAGGGTGACGCCTGCTTGTGCGAGTTCTGCGACGATGAGGCGATTGCCTTCGTTCTGGTAGTGCTCGACGATCGACTGGGCGACGATCGGGCCGATGCCGGGGATCGCCTGGAGTTCGTCCTCGGTGGCGCCCATGAGGCGATGGACCGAGCCGAAGCGGCGCGCGAGTAGCTCGGCGGTTTCGCCACCGACGTGGAATATGCCGAGCGCGGCGATGACGGAGGCGAGGGGGCGCGCTTTGCTCTGCTCGATGGCGGTGACGAGGTTGGTGGCGCTCTTCTCGCCCATGCGTTCTAAGCCTGCGAGTTGCTCAACGGTGAGCTTGTAGAGGTCATGGAAGTCGGCGATCAACTCCTGTTCGAGGAGGATGGCGACGAGCTTTTCTCCGAGGCCTTCGATATCCATGGCGGCCTTGGAAACGAAGTGGCGTATGCGTTCGTACTGCTGGGCAGGACAACGTGAGTTCACGCAACGGTGGGCGGCCTCGCCCTCCTCGTGGACGACGGGGGTGCCACAGCTTGGGCATTCTGAGGGCATCTCGAACGAAACGGACTCCGGGTCACGGCGGTCGAGCACGGGGCCAACGACACGAGGGATCACCTCGCCTGCACGCTCGATGATGACGTAGTCACCTTCTCGGATGTCTTTACGTGAGATGTCCTGTTCGTTATGGAGGGTCGCGTTTTGAATGGTTACGCCACTGACCTGGACGGGTTCAAGCTCGGCGTAGGGGTTCAGGGCGCCGGTACGCCCAACGTTGATCTTGATCGCGAGCAGCTTGGTGATGGCCTGCTCAGCGGGGAACTTGAAGGCGATGGCCCAGCGGGGCTCACGGCCGACGATCCCGAGATGGCGCTGGTAATCGAGGCGGTCGATCTTGATGACGACGCCGTCGGTTTGGTAGTTCTTGTGGAAGCGCGATTCGCTCCATTCGGTGTGGTAGTCGGTGACGCCCTGAAGAGATTCGACGCGACGTAGTTCCGGGTTTACCCTGAATCCGAGGTCGCGTAGCCAGGCCATGACATCCGTGTGGGTGTCGGGCGTGGTGCCACCTTCTGTCCAGCCCAACGCGTAGATCCAAACGTCGAGACGTCGTTGCGCTGTGATGTTGGGGTCGAGTTGACGTAGGGAACCGGCTGCGCCGTTTCGGGGATTGGCGATGAGTTGTTCGCCACGCTCGGTGCGGGCTTCGTTGAGCTGGGCGAAGGCGTCGCGAGGCATGTAGACCTCGCCACGGACCTCGATGCGCGCGGGGGCCTTCTGGCCGGACTGCAAGGCGAGAGGCACGGAGTTGATCGTACGCACGTTGGGCGTCACGTCCTCGCCGCGCAGGCCGTCGCCACGGGTAGCGCCACGCAAGAGCTTGCCGTTCTCGTAGGTGAGGGCGATGGCGAGGCCGTCGATCTTCGGCTCGCAGACCATGGCGAACGAGTCGACTTCCAGTAGGCCAGCGGCGCGGGTGTGCCATGCCAGGAGGTCATCGTCGTTGAAGGCGTTGCCGAGGCTGAGCATGGGCTGAGGGTGCTGTACCTCGTGGAACTCGGGCGACGGGGCTGCGCCTACGCGTTGCGTGGGTGAGTCGGGCGTGACGAAATCGGGGTTGAACGACTCAAGCTGCCGGAGTTCTACCAGCATGGCGTCGTAGTCCGAATCGCCAATGAGAGGCGAGTCTAGGACGTGGTAGCGGTAGTTGTGGAAGTTGAGTTGTTCGCGGAGCTCGTCGATGCGGGCCTTGGCGGATGTATCAGCCATGCGCGAACTCCGTGGAGAGGTAGACGCGAGTATAGCAGGGGGGGAATGCTGTATTCGCGGGTGATTCTCAGCAATACCCAGGGGTAACGCGTATCATCGGCGCGACCCCGTTCCGTGATGCTAATAGAGGTGTGCACTTGGCTGGATCTCCTCAAGACCCGACTGTTGACCGCGAAGTCGAACCAAACTCGCGGATCCCGAAGGCGTGGCCGTTCAAGCGGGCCTACTACGGGTGGGCTGTGGTTTCGGCGTCAACGATCGCCGCTTTCGGGATGGCGCCGATGTTCGGTCCCGTACTTGGCGTCTTCTTCA